>Ga0164292_10001135_pt1 | contig 21386 bp, 21 predicted proteins | sample GEODES117metaG_FD_111486 | JGI IMG/M metagenome (GOLD analysis project Ga0164292, IMG submission 111486) | Eutrophic lake water microbial communities from Lake Mendota, Wisconsin, USA - GEODES117 metaG | ecosystem: Environmental > Aquatic > Freshwater > Lake | place: USA: Lake Mendota...
GAATTCTCATGGAACAGTAGTTCCGCTTTTTTTTCTCCTGCACCCACCTTGAAAGACTTTACATTTTTAAAACCATTCTCCCGCATATTTGTTTGAAGAAATTCAAAATTTTTGGGTCCTGGCTCGAGGCTGTATATCTGTGCATTCTCAACAAGTACTGCAAAAATTGCGGATGTGGCACCAATGTTTGCCCCTACATCCAAAATTACAGAGTTGGGCTTGACATATTTCTTAACAAAACTCATCATTTGATTTTCCCCACCCATAGCAACATGGTTCAGGTACCCATCATCATGCCCAAAGAGCTTGACTTTTTTCGAAGAAATCCTGTACTCGACTGATCTCACTGTTAGCCTCTCATGATTGTTTGATGGCTACACATTAAGAATTAGCAGCCAAGATTTTTACTAACGCTTACTAGATTCGATTTTGAGATCGTTCTCCACCATTCTCTGTACAAGTTCATTGAAACCGACGGTTGGCGTCCATCCAAGAATTTGTTCGGCTTTTGATCTGTCTCCAATTAATATGTCTACTTCTGAGGGGCGCTTAAATTCAGGATCTATCTTCACATACTTTTCTATTCCATCTTCGATTCCAACAATCCGAAAAGCTTGATTAACAAAATCCTCAACTGAGTGTGTCTCTCCTGTAGCAATCACAAAATCGTCGGCTTTCTCTGCTTGTAGCATCAAATGCATTGCCCTGACATAATCTCCTGCATAACCCCAATCGCGCTGAGGAGAAAGAGTTCCTAGTCTCAATTCATGGGATAAACCTAGTTTTATTCTTGCAACAGTACTAGAAATTTTTCGAGTAACAAATTCATACCCACGCCTTTCGCCTTCATGATTAAAGAGAATTCCACAAGCAATGTACATATCGTAAGCTTCTCTGTAATTCACACAAGAATAATGGGCAAAAGTCTTTGCAACACCGTAGGGTGATCTGGGATGAAAAGGCGTACCCTCGTTCTGAGGGGTCTCTCGAACTTTGCCGAACATTTCACTACTCGACGCCTGATACATTCTTGTTTGTTTTGAAAGACCGACTAACCGAATAGCATCAAGAAGTCTTAGAGTTCCAAGACCTGTTACATTAGCGGTCATTTCTGGCTGTTTAAAAGACATACCTACAAAACTGATGGCTCCAAGATTGTAAATCTCATCTGGCTCTGAGGCTTCGAGAGCTTGAGCCAAACTACTCAAGTCTGTCAAGTCCCCTTTTATCAATTCAACATTTGGAAATTCTTGAAGAAATTTTTCGCCAGATGCCTCACGTTGCCCATTGGAGAGTCCATAAATCTTGTACCCGAGAGCCAACAGATGCTCTGTTAGGTGATATCCATCTTGGCCGGTAATTCCTGTGATTAGTGCTTTTTTCGGTTTCATTCAAATGCCTCAATTCTAGGCAGCGGGAAGACTAGGCGTCCCCCGCTCAGTGAGTACTGCTCGTTACGGTCAAGAAAAGATCTTTTGAAGTGCCAAGGTAAAACCAACGAGTATTTGGGCATAGCAGATAACCACTCGGCTTCACTCTTAATTGGAATTCTAGTTCCAGGTGTTACCTTATTCATTTTGTCTGGGTTTACATCGGCTATTGCCGTAATCATTTTTGTATCGAATTCGCAATATTGTAAGAGTACATTTCCTTTTGTTGACGCTCCCAATGCCCAGATTTCACCTTCATTTTTAAGTTTTTCTAGCAGGGATTTGAGTTCGTCTCGATGTCGTGCAACGCGATGCGCTAAGCCTGATAACTTCGTGGCATCATTTTCAGTTAGATCATACTTCTCTTTTTCAATCAACCATTCAATGTAGCTGGAGACAGGAAAGTCATTATTTGAAACCTTCGTCACAGAAACTGCAATACTGCCACCATTTACGTCATTAAGTGAGACATCGATAATCTTTAAATTAGCCCTTTTAAAAATTTCATTCAAACTCGTTAACGAATAATACTCAACGTGTTCGTGACAAATTGTGTCATATGAATTTGTTGCAAGCATTGATGGAAGATAGCTCTGCTCTAAGTGCCAAACTCCTTTTTCTGTGAGTGAGTCGAAGATGTCTCGAGCAAACTGGACTGGATCATCCAGATCGTAAAACATTGCTATGGAGGTTATGAGATCTGCCTTGTTGGCAACCGCTTGAAAATTTTCCTTATTGAAAAATTTATCAACGCGTGTTACTTTTTCATTGTAGTGCTCCCTGAATTTATATGCTGTCGGGTCCATACCAACAACGTTCTCTGTGTAATCCAACCAAAAATTACAGCTAGTCCCATCGTTGCTTCCAATGTCAAGGACGAGACTTTTCGAGTTTATTCCAAATTTAGAAGCTAACGAAACGATTTTACTTTTCAAATGCTTAACCATTGAATTATTCAGACCTGATCGATAGCCATAATTATCGCCGTACATGGACTCTGCACTAAAACTATGTTTGAGTTGAACAAGCGTACAATCTAAACAATGCACTAATGTAAGCGGTCCTGATTCAGGATCGGGTTCAGCATATGAGGGGAAAACCCCGGTCAAAGCTTGATTTCCTAGCGAGATGACTTCTGAAAGTGACTTTGACCCACAAATCCTGCATTCTAAAATTTCTGTGACCACATTACCCTCCAGTCCCATTAGTCGCAAATGCTTCTGAAATCACAGATAGAAATGCTTTAGCTGCATCTTCATCTCTTTCCTTCAATAAATTGGCTTTAAGCATTCTAACTTTTTGAATCTCGCCGTTTTTGTCCGTCAACATAGCTCTCATCATACACTCAAGGCTTTCCGCAGAGTTAGATTCAAAAAGCAAAGCACGCGTGTCTTCTCCCAATTCTTCAAGTATGACATTTATACGTGGAGCTACGAAAGGTTTTTCAAAAAAAATGGCTTCTATCAACTGGGGTGGGAAATTTCCCTCGCTTTCAGTAGAAAGTACAACCCCATCACATTTTTGATAAAGCCAATTCATTTGTGCATCTGAAACGCTACCAATAAATGACACCAACTTTTTATTCCGCATTCTGCTGTGAACTGATTTTGCTCTAGGATCATGTTCCAAATTCCCGGTGAGAACTAATGTCACTCTATAATCTCTTGCAATTTCGTCAAATGCCCGTAAGAGCAAATCAATCCGTTTGTTTGGACGAAATTGCGTTGGATAGAATAGAAAAACTTTTCCCTCTAGGGATTCTACCTTTTTGGAATCCAAGGAAATTCCCAATCTTGGCAAGTGAAATACCCTTATCTTTCCTGGATTTACTCTTAACTTAGTTTTGGGTAAATATTCTGCTGTCGCCAAGGAATTGGTAAGGACAAGCCCAGCATTCTCCACAATTTTTCTGCCAGCTTTCTCGTAACTCTTGATTTCATTTCTAAATTCGCGTGGATAGAGATGTGGAATGTAATCTGGTAGGTACAAGAGAATTTGATGCTCAATTCTCAATTTTAATAGATTCCGAAAGTGATAGTAATGAGGTATCAAAATGACTTTTTGAATACTCGGCTCAAGAATTCTTTTGATTGCTCCCGTGTTTACATTGAGATTTGGCGCTATTAATGTTTGGTAATATAGATTTCGCAAGGGTCTAGACACAAGTTGAGGTAACTTTTTTATTTGTTTTTTTGCATACTCAAAAGCTCTTGCATATAAAAACGAGTGAGGGAGATCTTGATTTGCCGCAATAACTCTGCAAGTGCCCATTGAAATGTTATCGTTGAAAAACCCCCAGTAATTTGCCATTTGATCTTGTCTTGCTACGATTTCGACACTATAACCATTGGTAATAAGTGCGTTCACAAAGAACTTGATCACTCTAGGGATTCCTTCAGATGACGAATATGTATTTCCGTCAAAGTTAACTACATTTCCTGGAAAATAGAACGGAATCACAACAGTCTTGTTGTGTTGGGTTTCCTCAATTAGATTGCATTCTACTAATCGCTTAAATACCTCGTTGAATCTGGAGATGCATGCCGATTTTCGATACAGATTCTTCAATGAAGTTTGGTGAGCCAGTACCTCCGAAGTTAACTTCACATCACCTTGCAATAAGCTCTTAGCAAGTTTGTCGGCATGCCTTTCATCTGCCCATTCACCAGGCCCTCCCTTTCCAAGATATTTTGATAAAAGGCTGCCTTTCGGATACAGAATCGGGACTCCAATAATTGCGGCCTCGATTGGTGGTAAGTAGCAAGTATTCATTTCTTTATACGTGTATAGGAAGCATGATAGTTTCTGAAAACTTGAGAGCAACTCTTGTCTGTCCAATGTTCCAACTACACGCTTATCGTTCACAATCTCCGGTTGGACCCCAAAGATTCTAAACTGCGAGCCTTTGAAATTTCTTTGAAGATAACGGTAGTGGTTTAGGTAATATGGATTCTTAACATTAGGACATAGTAATCCGATTTCATTACTCGCTTTTTTGAAATCCCAGGAGTTTTCTAATTCGAAAACATCATCTTCCAACCAGTATGGCACCTCTATCGCTTTAGCCTTCAACCATGAATGCTCCAATTCGAGAGACTCTGAAGAATGCGGAAGAAAGAAAAAATTTCTGCGATTTAGCAATTTACTGGTCAATCTTAAAGTTTCAAATTCAGTGGTTAAAGAGTATGGCTGTCCGTAAGTCCGATAGATGACTTTCCCCTTAAATGCATCAGCCACATGCATCAGCCAAGTGGGTGAGATGGTCACGATGCAAACATCAAAGTAATCATTAAGAATTTTGCTGACTCGCGCCGAAATGGAATCGTAAAAAAAATTTGTTTCACCAAGAATATCCAGTACTTCTCTGGGCAATGTACTAGGGTTTTCGTCCACCTCATAGACCGCACTTTGATCATAAATTTCAGTCAAGTATGTTGGCCTATACACCTCGTAACCCAGATCCCTCAATGCTGGAAGTTCAGTTTTTACTAAAAGTTTGTGGCAACCGATCCAGAGTATCCTTGTCATATCTTCATTACCTCACTTATCGCACTTTTTAACACATTTCGATCATCAACCAATTTGTTGGCATTCAGCCCTTGTGTACTCATCAATTTGTTTGCTGTAAGTGCCTGTTCTACTGCAATACACAAAGACTCTACTGAATTCAAGTCAAAAAAAATCGCTCGGTTCTCATAAATCTCGATATGTACATCTATTAAACTTGCAACGGCCGGAATTCCGTATGACAACGCCTCTTCAATAGGCAAGTTAAATCCCTCTGCCTCCGATGCCGAGATGAAAATTTTTGCGTTACTATACAAATCATTGAGGCTCGAATCGCACACTTCTCCCAGCCACATCACATCATTTCTTCTTTTCTTAAGCCTTTTCTTAATCTTGTTTGTTTTCCAGCCATTCGCACCGACAACAAAGAGTGGAAGCTTCTTTTCCAGTTCGTCAATAACAACTGGCCATGAGTTCAAGAGAAACTTATAGTTTTTTCTGGGCTCGATTGTCCCTACCGCCAAAGCAAAATTCCCTAATCTGATTTGATTTATTAAATCGCAGGCACCACAGGATTTGCAATACTGATTTACATTTAGTGCTCTAATTTTGCAGTACAAAACTTGATTGTGTGTTGAATCTGGCTGACCAAAATATTCTTGAAAGGCCCCCTTCGATGTGTGTGAGTCAAAAAGCAAGTAACTACTCTTGTGGGTTTTTAGGGATAGTCTGAAGAAGACTCTTGACAAGAATTTAAACCATTCTGGATTTGTCAATGGAAATATGTCGTGCACCCTCAAAAGATGTGGAGCATCAAAAAGTCGAGGAAGGACGTGAGGGGAGTAGATAAAATCAACTCCATTAATTGTATCTGGGCCAAAAACTAGTACTCGAAATAGTCTAAGGAGTCGCTTTAACTTTTTTGGTTCATTTTCAAGCCAGACAATGTGCACATCCAAATTTTGAATTTCTTGAACTATCACCCGTAAATCGTTTCCGATTCCTGCATTATGGGAAATGAATTCAGAATAGATCCCACATACCAATCTCTTCGGTGAACTCATTTCGCCTCCAAACTTCTTCCTACTGGATCGCTTGAAATAGGGTGGTAACGTAAGTGAATTGAAATCTCAATTCGCTCTAGGTAGTACTTCCCGCTTCACCCGAATTTGCCTAGCGTAGATAGTGGAAAAAAGGATCATTAGCAAAACTGTATACCCCAAATCAGAATAGCCAGAAGGCCTTTCTGGCCCAACCACCGTGAGGTTGCTCGAAACAATCTCAATACCCTGGGCGTTAGAAGCTTCAAAAAACCAAGCAACTTCATTGGTGGTATAGAGCTGGAATGGAATTTCGACCTTTACCGTTTCATTGGGCAAAATCTCATACTTTCTCTCGACAATCAGAGTTAGCCCATCTCCAGCTCGTTCTTTAATTGCAAGAACCAAATTAGAGATTGCCTCAGTCTTGGATTTGACAGTGACTTCTGCCATGTATGCACCAGATGAACGGTATCCCTGGCTCAGTCCGGTCCTCCAAAGTTCATCACTGCCTTGAACCCACTTTTCAGTTTCCGGTACACCGAGTGAACCATTATCTCGATTAGGGGACAGGTACTTAGGCCAAAACGAAACTCCAACTCGCGCTAAAGGTAAGATTGGGGCTTCTTGGGAGGCTGACCTAATATACGTATCTCCCTGCCTAATCGTTCCTTGAAGAGACAAGAGCAAACTCCAGACAGTTACTAGAATAGTCGCAATGCAAATTGCGCACATTCGAATCAACTTCTGCTTAGACCCTTTTACCTTTTGTTTAACATCGTCAATTGACGCAGCAAAAGTTCTTGGGCCAAATTTCTGGTAATGAGTCACTACGAACAAGGAAAATGCTAATCCCATAAATGGAACGATCGGAGCCAGGTAATGTGCAGGGGGCGTGCTTCCGCCATGGGCTGCTGCCTGTACACATGTCCCCAAATAGATTAATGCTGGTAAAAGTACATAAAATATATTCATGCCATAGGCTCTCCAGAGTAATCCAATACCTGGAACGGCGGATGCCAAAAAGGGAGCCCATGGAATAAGTCCTTCTGTGTGACCAAAAAGATAAGTGCCAGTAGCTCGATAAACAGCAGCAAAATCACCAATTCGAAGTCCAGAGGAATGTATTTGACTTACAAAAGCTACATTATACGTGCCGTACCAACTCTTGTAAAACAATGACATAGCCGCGAGGCTGGCAATAAAAAGACTAGCTGAAATCAAGATTCTCGAATTCAGTTTTTCTGATTTGAACTTCTTTTTTTGAGAGTATAAGAAAATACATAAAGATATTTGAGTTGCAATTGCAAGTGGTAGATAACGTGTATTGAGCCAGAAGAGAAAGCTGAGGAATAAACTACTGAATATAATGGACAAAGTTGACGGAAACTGTTTCTTGCGTGACTTATAGTAAAAAACACTTAGAACTCCAGCCAAAATAGCTGTGCATGCGTATTCGGGGTACAGCAGATTTGCATTAAAAAGAATTGGCGCAGAGACGCCAAGAAGTAAATAAGACGTAAATACAATTTTTTCATGACGCTGATCAACCATTTTCCGTGATAAATCAAACAAAATAGTGATTGAGATTGCCGCAATAATACTTACGATCAACTTTGCCAGTAAAACTTTGCCCGTAAAAAAAACTGCTGGGATCAATAAAATTGCTAACCCAACCCCATGAAAAGTTACATTTGTGTTCCCTATTATATCGGGACTTAGAACTGGACTAGGATAAATTGATGTAACTATACTGGGATCGGCGTATAAAGGTCTAACTTGACGATTTCCAAATAGTCCCATTGATATGGCATCCATCAAATAACTTGGCTCATCACCAGCCAGTGGATACGGTCTGAAAACAGACTTGCCAAAGTACGTTGATAAAAGCAACAAGAATAATACTAAATGAAGTTTAAATCTCGTAACCAGATGCAACGGCATCACTCCTGAACATTTTTACCGTTTCTAGTGAATAATCCTCTAAATCTTTTCCAATCAATTCAATCTTTTTTAGGATGTCACTGGTCGCCGTAATTATGTGGCAATTGACTTCCTCAGCTTGAAACACATTCAAAATTTCCCGTGGACTCGCCCAAATCAATTCTGCGTTGGCGCTCTCCTTCAAAATTTGTATGGATTCTGACATCACCTTCAACGGGTCTCTACCAGTATCTGCGATTCTTCCCGCAAAAACTGATACATAGCTAGGAATATCTGGTCGTAACACATTAGTAACTTCCTTAACTTGCTTGGTCGTCATTATTGCTGTGACGTTAACCTTCACGCCTCGATTAACGAGATACTCAATAACTGGTGTCGTCGGTGTTCCCAGTGTGTTCATTATAGGGATCTTTACATATACATTGTTACCCCAACTTGCAATTTGATCCCCCTGATACTTCATCTCCTCCAAATCATCACTAAAAACCTCAAAAGAGATTGGTTTGCCTTTAACATGGTTTAGAACTTCTATTGCAAATTCTTTATAGTTAGTTACTCCAGCCTTTCGCATTAGAGTTGGATTAGTGGTTAAACCCTTAATTAGAGGATTGGAATTCATTTCAAGGATGTCAGTTAAGTCAGCACCATCTGCAAAAACCTTTACATTCAAATTCTCAACAGAAATCATCAATACTCTCCAAGATCAACCGGGTAGCTTCAAGTAGTGAGGGTACACTCATAAAGGGTAAACTTGGGGATTTTTCCTCGTATTCGTAGTCAATGAAAAAGCACTCGCACCCTGCCGCCTGACCTGCTTCAATATCTCGCCATCGGTCGCCTACCATAAAGCTTTTACCTAGATCAATATCTAAGCAATTTGCTGCAGTTTTTAGTAGTCCTGGTTTGGGCTTTCTGCAATTGCATTTATCTAAATCGTCATGGAAGCAAGTGAAGAAATGTTCTATTCCAAGCTTGGAGCCAAGATAACTGTTTATCTCCTCGACTGAATCTTTAGTGACCATTCGTCTAGCCACATCTGGTTGATTTGTAACAACTACAGGAATGAAATTACAATACTCGATTATTTGGAGAGCTTCTAACACGCCATCAAGTATTTCTACCTCCTCAAGGCGAAGTGGTGGTATTGGGATACCATTTACCAAATCAGATCGAATCAACACTCCATCTCTATCGAGAAAAACCGCTCTTTTCATTTCGAAAAAAAATTCACCATTTTGTTGGATTACTTTTTAGTTTGGGGTGAGAAACTATCAAGTGCCAAATCACAGTTTGAAATGACTCGGAGTGAGGGGTCACCGTGCCTGGATTAACTGTGGGAACCACGAGACATACGTCCGCATTTTGCGCTGTGTAGCCACCATCACGACCTACAATTCCCGTAACGCGGGCACCAACTTGTTTTGCTAAATCAATAGCTTCTATCAAATTAGGGCTCACATTTTTCTCTTTATCACCACCACCAACTGAAAGAATGAAAAGACAATCTTTTACACCTAATTTGCTTACCTTCAACCATCCAGAAAAAACAGTCTGCCAACCTTCATCATTAGTTCTCGCCGTCAATTCAGCAACATTGTCAGTTGGAGCATAGGTTTCGATTCCAACTAATTTTCTAAAGTCGTTAACAGCATGACCTGCGTTGGCTGCGCTGCCCCCAACCCCTAAAACAAATAAGCGTCCTCCTGTAGATTTAACATCTGCAAGTAAATCTACAATCTTCTCTATGGTTTCGGGGTCAATCGCCTTTGTAATCTCTATTGATTCGTCTAGGTGTTGTTTGCTATAGCTCATTGGCTTCCTCCCTCAAATACCCGGAAAATTGTTCGATTCCCGTGACGGAGCCTATTTCATAGAACCTTTCAAAGACCTCAAATCCAAGCAGTTGCCCACGTGTTGCCAGCTGATGGCACACTTCTGCAAGATCAAATTCTGACTGATCTGCCCACGGGCGGAATGCCTCCTCTTTAAAAAATGAAATACCGTAATCGATGTGATGCATATTCCTATTGCTAGGACTTTTTTCATAGTTAATGAGTTTTCCATTTACAAATTCCACATTGCTCGAGTCAAACTGATTTTCATTCTCATAAACCGTCATAAGTGCCTCAGAACTTGAACCCAAAAATTCTCTTTCTACGCCCAAGTAGTCAATCGGCAAATAGGAATCACCGTAGAGAACGCCGAAGTTCTTACCAAGTTTAGGAAGTGCCTTTTGAATCGCACCACCAGTGCCTAATTGTGTAATACCATCCAATGAATATTGGATGCTGACGCCCCTATCGCTTCCATTGCCTAAATACTCCTGGATCAAGTCAGATTTATAGGAAATACAAAAAACAAAATCTGAATACCCATTCTTGATCAACAACTCTAGCTGCCAATCAACAAAAGGTCGCCCATTAATCTCTATTAGGGACTTTGGGATTTCAGAAGTCAATGAACCTAAGCGGGTTGCATAACCGCCGGCAAGGATGGCCAAGGGTAACATTAAGAAAGTATTACCTTTGTTCCCTCGAAATCGAATTGGAATCTGACTTCTTCCAACCCTAACTCGGCCATTTTCTTTCTAAGCATCTCTTTATCGCTTGCGTAGAACATCAAGAATCCTCCACCACCTGCGCCAACAAGTTTTCCACCCACAGCACCTGCTTGAATTGCTTGAATATATGCACTATCGATGAAGTCGCTAGTCATCCCACTTGATCGAGACTTCTTGTGTTCCCAATGCTCATGCATTAATTCACCAAATTTCCTTGTGTTGCCTTGCAAAAGTGCCTCTTTGCTTCTTAGCCCCAAGTCCTTGGTGAAGTGCAAATTCTCTACCATTTTCCAATCTTTTGCTTTTGATTTATCAACCTGATCTTTAAGGATAGAACCCGCGGAGCGTGAAATACCAGTAAAAAACAGAAGTAAGTTGTCTTCGAGATCGTGCACCGTTTGCACGCTTAGATTTAATGGCGAGGAAGAGACAGTGCCATCCTGATGAAAGTTAAACTCCGTTATTCCGCCATATGCTGCAATATACTGATCTTGTTTTCCGATAGGCTCACCAAGGTTTTCAATTTCGATTTTACATGCCATCTCGGCTAATTGTGCAGGGTGAATATTCTTTCTGTAATGTGCATACAGTGCTTTTATCAAAGCAGTTGTAAAACTACCACTAGAGCCTAAACCTGTTCCAGATGGGATGTCCGCAAGAGTCGTAATTTCGATTTGTGGTGTTTTTAGTTTTAGTCCTGCCAAAACTTCTCGAATAATTGGGTGCTTAACGTCTGATACCTGGACAACGTGTTCAATTTCAGAATATTTCAGATAAACTCCCTCAGAAAAAGGTCGCATTACCGTTACGTAAACATATCGGTCAATAGCTGCCGCCAATAAGAATCCATCGTGCTCTTGATAATATGAAGGAACATCAGTCCCACCACCGCCTAGCGAAACTCGCAAAGGACTTCTGGCAATAATCATCTGTTTGCCCTCGAATATATCTCATCAACTACCCGAAGAACTTCGAGCGACGAGTCAACATTATCCGATTTCCTTGATCCAGTCAGGAGGTCATCAAGGAACTCGCCCACTTCTATCGCCCAGGAATCGTCGAGTTCTGAAAAATTCCAAGTCTCCGTATTTGGTGGACCCATTTCTGGCAGCATTTTGTGGAACTTTAGAGTTTCAAGACCGTAACTTCCCCCAAGCCCCGATATTTCAATTTTCCCGTTTTGGCCATAAATTTCCATTGAGAACATATTTTTCCACTCAGTACATGAGGCCTGAAGAAACGCTATGTTGCCGGAATTGTTTTTAAGTGACATGAAAACATTATCTTCGACTTCCATTTCCCAAAAGTAATTGGGTATAGCCGAATAATCGAGCTGAAGTTCGCCTAAGAATCCTATCGAAAGGTCAATTAAATGCGTACCTTGATCAATTAGTTCTCCACCACCAGATTTGGATTTATCTGCACGCCATTCCTTTTCATATCCCAATCTTCCACCGTGACCATATCGACCGCGCAGGAACATGATTTGACCTATAGAACCGTTATTCGATAATTCATAGGCTTTCTTAAGGGCAGGATGGTGACGATGGTTGTACCCAACATGTACTTTTAAATCTTTTCTCCGAGCAAGATCGCTAACTTTCTTGAATTCGAGATAGTTGATAGCTCCAGGTTTTTCAATAAAAACATGTTTGCCCGCATTTAAAGCATCGATTGCAAGAGAATGCAATGAGTCATGTCTGGTAGCAATTACGACAAAACTGAGGTCCTGAATTTCTAAAAGTCCGCCAAATGATGGGAAGTTTGTAGTGTTAAATTCTGCTGCAAAACTCTCTGCAACTGAAGCAACTTCGTCAAAGCAGCCCACCAATTCAACACTATTTGGAAATGCCAATGCCCTTTTCCGGCCAATCAACCCACAGCCAATTACTGCTGCTTTCATTTATAGATCGCCCCATTCTTGTCCGCGATCCTTCGCGGTTATGCGACGGAGTGTATAAAGATCTGAATCTTTCAGTTTTTCTATGTAGTTAGGCCATTCTGTCCAATTATCCCATTCGGCGCTAATCAACTTACCGGTGATGCCCTTAGATCTGTCCGTTAACAAAAAATCACATAAATTTAAAAGCTTTGTCATATCGTAGTGTTGATCTGAAAGACTCTTGAGTGAGATGACATAATCTTTTGACTGACGCAAACTCTCATTTCTAAGGACTTCTTCTTGCATTTTCGAAGGGGCGACACCGGGCGCAATAGCATTAATCTTGATGTTCCCAGTCCAATTTTCAATTGCGAAATTTTCTATAAATCTCACGAGTGAAGTTTTTGAGAGGCTATAGGACATAAACAAGGGCCTAGGACTTGTGGATCCGCCACCAGAAAAATGAATGATCGAGAGTTCGTCTCTATCCGTTATCTTGTTTACAAAATGATTCGTGAAGAAAATACTAGAAAATAGATTTACATTAAAAACTGCATTCATTTCTTCATAAGTCAGTTCTGAGCTTGGTCCCAATTGACCTTGAATCCCAGAACAGTTTATATACTCGCGCACAGTAAAACCGTTGAGAATATCGATAGCCGACTGCCAAGCCTCAGGACTTGCTAGATTACATGTGAATCCTCGAAAAATTTGATGCGGGTATTGCTTGGAAAGCTTTGAAACTATAGCTTGAAGTTTGTTTTCATCTCGAGCACCGAGCAACAAATCTTTACCTTGACTCGCTAAATGTTCAGTAATTTTTAACCCAAAATAGCCTGTAACTCCCGATACGTAGCTCACAGGTTTCATGTTCGAGATTATTTCATGCCTTGAAAGATTAATTCATCAAATTGTGGTCAAAAGCCATGATTACTTGAACAAATCGGGGTGAGAGTTCAAAAATCGAACCGTATCCCGAACCCCTTCTTCAATGCTAAATTTTGGTTTCCAACCCAAACCTTCAATTTTGCTTGTGCTTAAATGAATTAGAGGATTATCGCCAATCCAGCCTTTGGGCTCAGTTCCAAAATTTATCTCGGGGTCAACACCCATTTCGTCTATAATCCAACCAATTGAATCCCGAACTTCGCAGTATCCGTTAACACCTAAATTAATGATGTTTACCCGGTTTAATGACTCTCTAAGTGATATATGGATTGCATCGATACAATCCAAAACATGTAAATATGATTTCTTTTGATGTCCATTTCCTAAAACCGTTAAAGCATTAGGATGTTTGATTAGTTGTTGATAAAAATCATAAACATGCCCATGTGTGTAACGAGGCCCAAGTATTGAAACAAATCTAAATATCCATACTTGCATTCCAAACGATTCTGCATATGCAGCAATCATTCCCTCGCAGGAAAGTTTTGAAGCTCCATACAAAGAAGTCTGAATTGGGAAAGGCGCGTTTTCGGGAGTTGGTACTTCCTCCGCCTCCCCATAGACAGATCCCGTGGACGAAAACATGAACTTCTTGACCCCGGCAAGACGAGCTGCTTCCAAAACATTATGAGTTGCTATTGTATTTTGTTCTAAGTCTCTACTGGGATGATCTGGCCCGAATCTCACATCTGCGTTTGCGGCAAAATGAAATATTGCATCCATTCCAAGAAAAACATTGGACAAGCCTTGACCCAAATATAGGTCTTCTTGCAATAAAGTGAATTTAGGATTAATCAAAGCTTCTTTAAGAAATTCAATTCTTCCCGTGCTAAAATTATCAATACCTAAGACTTCTATTCCTTGATTTAAAAGAGAATCAACGAGGGTACTTCCAATAAAACCTGCAGCACCCGTCACAACCACCTTCTTGAACACGGCAGACCTTTCTCGTAGTTTCTAAGTCTCTAGGTTAATCCTATTGGATGGTCATTACGCAATTTGTCACTCTGAAATGGTTATTATATGTGGGTGAGTAAGAAAACCGCTGACTCCTTTGCTGTAAATGAGCCAATAAAAGTCCTGTCGGTGATTGTGGCTGCGTATAACGAAGCAGGCACAATTGCTCAAACACTGGCGAGGCTTCGTGGCATGCTTGAAACTTTGAATTGTTCATCTGAGATTATCGTTGTAGAGAGTAACTCCAAGGACAACACTAAAGAGATCCTTAGGGGAATTGAGCAAGAATTGAATCTCAAACTTATTTTTCAAGATAAACCTCTGGGTAAAGGCTCAGCAATCCGTTTGGGGATGAGCCAAATGAGTGGGGATGTATTTCTTATTTATGATGCAGATGCTGAGTACGATCCAGCAGATATTCCCAAGTTGCTCGTGCCAATTGAACATGGAGAAACTTCATTTGTTCTCGGAACTCGCCATGAAAAAGGTCGATCAATGCGCGTGATGGATCATCATCGAATTCGTCCAGCGCTAATGAACTTTGCGCATAGATTTTTTACAGGATTAATTAACATGACTTTTTTTGTTAAACTCACAGATCCTTTCACCATGTATAAGATTTTTCGAAGTGAAGTTTTTTCTGGCGTCGAACTTACCAGCAACAGGTTTGATTTCGACTGGGAATTAGTCTGTAAGGGAATTCGCCTGGGATGCGTTCCCGTTGAAATTCCAGTTTTTTATAAATCTAGGTCGTTCAGTGAGGGAAAGAAGATTAGATTTTTCAGGGATCCATTAACATGGATTCTAGCTTTGGCTAAGTTTCGGTTTTGCTCGCTTCAACATTCCCAAGTTCGATTCAAAAATTAATGTATTTTCTAAGAAATAGCTCATTCATAAATTGCTTTACTTGATTCTCTCATTACATCGACCAAAGTGTGTTACTGATATTTACTATTGGTATGAAATTAAGTATTAAAATCGTGGTCTAGAAATTTGGAATTAATAGTCTCCCTTATTCAGAATTCTTATAGGCTATTGCCTTTAGATTATCGTACTTCCCCAAGGGAACTATTCGAATTAGTCTACACAACAATGAAGTAAGTACTTTAGAAATTATGAAAGTTTTTTTGTTACAAGAACTCTTCATCAAAGAATTTAAATTAGTCCACTGCACGGCCGCCATAGTCTCTGGAATTGCAAAATTTCTTTTATCAATAATGTTATTAATACCGTCAATGAAATCCTCAATTTTTGTGATTGCAATCGGGAAAAAGTCACGATGAGGAAGAAGGACAATTGGCATTTTTTCAATCATTTTTAATACTTCTAAATATCTTCCCCCCGGAGATTTCGAATTTACTACTAACCCAAATCTAAAGACAACACCTCCGTACGATTTAACGAGATTTTCTGAATATTCTTTGGCTGAACCATATTTTGATTGAATGGGTGAGTAGCTGGAGATGCTTCCAAAATAGACATAGGGAACATTATAGTTTTGGCAATATTTCAAGCGTGAATTGAGATTAATGAAATAATTATTCCGTACTTTCTTCCTGTAGATATCCCTAGGAAAACCAGCATCGATAACCATATCCAAGGCGTCTGCTTTTAAGTCCAATTGAAGTTTGTGATTTAGAATGACCAATTCTATTTTCTCTTCGAGGAGAAATTTTTGGAGGGCGACACCTAGGTATCCACTAGCTCCTATTAAACCTATTCGCATTCTCTTACCGCTTCCATAGTCAAACATCTAGCGATCATACAAACCGTATTAGTATGAGGACCAGGAGGAATTTCCACCATTGCTAATCCATCAGCTAAGAAAATTCCGTGAGCCTTTAGATCAAGAAAGATTGCAGACTCTAATCCCCGACTAGTCTCATTGTTCTCCAGAAAAATAGACCCTGTGTGATGACTTTCCCCATCTAGGGCAAATATCTTGATTTGCTTCAATAAGCGAGCTCCTACCAATTTTAATTGTTTCTCTAATTCCACATTTGAGAGTTCTAATTTTTGCAAAATTGTTTTCTTCGACTCACCATATTTTTGATTTTCCAAGAAAAACATGGAAACTCCTACCTTACGAAACAACAATTTAATCACTGACTTTGGAGCTAAATCCATTAGAAGCGAAATAGGTTTTGGGACCTTAGTTAGGATTTGTGTTGCGAGATTATCTGTTGGTAAGTAAATCTGCGCCATAGAATTGACGCGTTTTTCTCGAAGAATCGGAAATAGCATATCCGCCAATACATGAGTTCCTTCAAAATCTTTAATGGATATCTTTGGAAGAAGTACGGGCTGCATAACAACGGGAGTGTGAAGAAAATCTATTTTCTGTTCTGAAATACCTGAAGCCCGCAAGATAGCTATTGAATTTTTGGGGCCGGCGCACAGAAAGAGATTCTCGAAGAAAATTTTTCCTGAATCATTCGCTCGGATTGACTTATTGGTAACATCGATTTGAGATACCACATCGTTTATAACTCTAATCCCAGGATGTCTAATCAAGATCTGGATTAATTCCGTTTGAGGAGACCAAAAAGCTCCAGATGGACAATGATCGAAACAAAGCCCAGCGTTTGAACAGATTGAATCAGAGCTTCGATGCCCTCCAATCGATAATCGGGAGTGTATAAAATCTGTTTTGATGTTTTCAACCCATTTGTATGCCTCAGTTTTCCTATGAATCTTACCTTCTTCTTCACCAAGAATTTCAAACTCCTCTTTAAGTTTTGGGGTCACCTCACCTTGCAGTTTCATCATTCTCGCATTTGCAAATATTGCTGCACGGATATTTCTTTCGGGAAAGAACTCGGAGTATTGAGTCCCACAATAAACAGGTGGGAGGTGTGAAGCTCCCCAATAGTTAGCCAAACTAACTTTAGTTTGTCGCAGTTGTGTTGTATCAACACCCTTTTTTTTGTAACCTATATCTTTTTGACCTTCCCATTTTTTAGGTGACTTTTGACTAGACCCCGATTTATTGGTAAAAAAAACATCACTATCTTTTGTTGATGATTTTATTCCTAGAATTGCAATCTGATTCCCTGGGACTCCACAAAGCAACAATTGATCCAGAACAGAGAGTCCCGATGGTCCAAAACCAATTATCAAATACTTAAATGTTTCACTCATAAATGTATCGCTTACATTCATCTAAAAAAACACATCTTGTTTTAGAGATCTCAAAACTCTTTGGCTTTTAATTTGATTAAAACTAAACTCTATCGTTTGAGTACAAGTATCTAGTTTTACAGCCACGTGATTTTTTTCCAAAGAAATGGTCTCACTTTTTGAAATCATCAAAGGTGTCCAACTGTATTCACAACTCAATTTGGTTTTTTTCCTTGATAGATAACGTACCCATTCAGATTCCATGACGGTAGGAAAAAGGGATAAAAAGTCTTTTTGATTTGAAATTCTCGAAATTCAAAATTAATCATCTCCATCAAGGAGCCAATGTGATTGCGGTGGTCTTTTGCCTGCATGAGTGAATGACCATTGAATCCTAGCTTTTTGGCCTTGCGCGCAACAGTTATTCTCCTCAAGACCCTAACAAGGATACCCGGATCACAGGATAGAAATATTGTAATTTGTCCTCCTGGTTTTAATACTCGATTGCACTCTTCAAGCGCTTTTGCTGGGTCGGCCACATGATGAAGAAGGCAGGGCACGATGACGCGATCGTAAGTTGAACTTTTTCCGGGAATGTCTTCGACATTTGATGTTGTCACAATTATTTCTTTTTTTCTCCATTTATTGGGCAGTGGGGGATGGGCTATATCTAAAATTTCATAAGTTGAAAATCCATGGTGGATATAGTCAAGATGCGCACCACCACCCCCTCCGACTTCGAGCACTTTTTCAAAAAATCCATCAACTCGTCTTTCCATCTGCTTGTGCGTCTTGCCGACAGCCCAAGCACCTAAACCACTTCCATGAATGACATCTGAATAATAATTTTGATAGAACTCTTCTTGTGATCCATAACCTGGTGAATTCAAGAGTTTTAAGTTGTCTATTTTTTTGAAATTTTTCATATCTCCTCATCCTAAAAACTTGTTTCATGAATTTTACAGTTTTCAGACAGAGGCAATAGTGATTGTCGAATTCCTCTGCACCCTACCAATGGTAGTTTAAAATTGGCTTACGCGGTGAGATATCCTAAAATATTCCAATTGAGTATTCCCGTTAGTTGCCCATTTATTCTCTTGCCCTATAACTCCTACCCTCATGCGCTTCCCAATATTCATGGGAATTCTCGAAAAACTTGATGCGCCCACACGCTCTGGAAATGAACGGGTGTAGGCAAAGATCTGATTGAAGTTCGGTTAAACTTTCGGTGGCAGTCGGAAACTAATGTCGGATCTTTGTTGGCGGCGCCGGCCCGTTACTTTGAGTACAACAATTGCCTTGCAGTTTTAGACTAGTTTTGGAAAGGCTAGTTTGAGGATTAAAAAATGTATAGTACTGAGACCCTTGAATCAAAATTACTTCGTGAGAGTTAGCGAAAACTTGGCGCTGAAGGCCTTTTGACTATCTAGTCATTCCAAATGAACTGTGCTGGTTGCGTCATATTGAATTGAAGAAGAGTTGCAGATTTAATCAAAATCTATGGCGCATGAGAAAAACACCTTACCGATGTTCAAAATTCTATCAATCGAGGCGCACAACGCCACTTGGCGTCATCACATCTACTGAAACAATCCCTGACTCACCCTCATTGGTTGACGGGTCAATAAACTCAATATCCGTCCCGTTTAATCCATCAAGAATCTCAGTCTTAAACCATGAGTCTGATAGTTGCTCAGTGTCAGCAATCGTAATTTTCTCAATTGCAGCAACAGCCTTCCCGTCTTGTGATGGGTGATCAGCGGTTAACCATTGGATAAAGAACGGAAGTTCACGAGAGTCAGTAATTTCATTAACTCCAATTTGTTTCCACTTCAGATCGGTTCCATCTGGTCGTGTGCGGTGACCTTCGATTGCAGGTCGTCCAAACTTCTCTTCAACCTTCGAAATATCGTCTGTTGCAAAAACCCAGGTTAACCAGCCGCCACCTTCTTGTGCTTTTTTACTCACAGCTTTACCCCAAGGAGTTTGCTCTGTTGCTGGGTGATCTAGTGGACATACAACTTCAATGTATTGGCCGTTTTGAAGAGGCATTGTGAAGTTGCGTGTGCCAAAGCGTGGGTGGACACCACCATCTACGAAGGTGCTGCCAAGACGTGAGCCCAGGCGTTGAACTGTGTCGGCTAGTTGATCATGGGAAGTTACATATGAGACATGGTCTAAGCGCATGGGGAAATCTTGCCCTATGGAAGGGGGTGCTCGTTACCACTTGGCTAAGCGTGATTACCACGGGGATAAACTAAAGGGGTTACATGTTATGCGCGAAAGACCCTTTAGGGGATGGGGGGTATGGCATTTCCCCTGGGCACCTGGTCACACCTTTATGATGATGGACGGGTACGGCAAGGGACACATAAGTGATACCCAGAATAATTTATCAAACATGTTTTGGATTGAATCCAATAGTCGACAGAACTCCAACGACTGCCAATACCTGACTTAGATAGACTTTGGCCCATGCAGAATCAATTTACTCTTGGATTAAAATCAGGGGAAACTCGAAATTTGAAATGATGATTAAATCAATCAGCTGTCATTTCCTTCTTGTTTCGAATCATTCAAATTTAAATGCCCTTGCCACCTTAATTTATCAAATTGAACGTCTTCATACCACCTATAATTACTCCATACATATAATCACTGAAAGTCAAGTAGAGATTGATCTATTTCAAGAGAAATTATCTCCATTTAACTTAGATATAAACTTTTACACCTTTGATGTAAATTCAACGGGAGTAACTAGTGAACTCTTTCTTGAAAAGAATGGGGTTGCTCGTATCGCATATGCAAAAATATTTGCTGCAAACATTCTCTCTCCCGAAATTACTAAGGTAGTTTATCTAGACACGGATGTTCTGATTCTTAAGGACTTATCCAAACTCTTTGAAATTAACTTTTCACAATCGATTGCTGCCTGTGTAGATTCAAATGAAGGCCAAAGTGATGGGTCTCAGGAGGTTTTCAACTCAGGAGTTATGATATTGAACTTAAGTGCAATTCGAGATAATTGGAATTTGGATGAGGTTAAACTTGCCTTTGAGGAGAACCTAGTCTCTCAGTGGATGGATATGACCATTTTGAGAAAACTTTTCTTGGACGACTGGTTTGAACTACCTACAAGTTTTAATTTCATTATTAATGGTAGAAGCCAGAAATATTATACTGAAGAAGACATCTCTATTGTTCATTTTGCCGGCTACCCAAAACCTTGGACAAAGGAAGTTGACTCTGTTTTTGACATCTACTGGAGATGGCTCAACTTTCAGGCAATAGGACAGGTTGCAGGTTCTAGTCCAAGTAAAAATGGTAGTTTTCTTGATGAAGAATTTCTATATGGTATTTTGAATCGGTTTTATCACTCCTTGCAATCTGGCGAGATGATGTCTCTGCGCCATCTTTCAAAACCAGAACTCGAAACAACCCGATCTGAACTCGAAACAACCCGATCTGAACTCGAAACAACCCGATCTGAACTCGAAACAACCCGATCTGAACTCGAAACAACCCGATCTGAGCTGAACGGGGTTAAATCTAGTAATTCTTGGCAAATATTGGGAATATACCGTTATGTAAAGAGTTTATCCTTAAAGACATTCTCTAGGCATAGGGTAGTTGAATAAATGGTGCTACCTAGAGGGTTTTGCTTGCACTAAGCGACATCCTTGATTTCGAACAATGAGTTTTTGATCGAATTACGTCAGTTATTCTGAATTGACTTAAGTTTAGGTTCATTTACAGTTTGCTAGTAATCGTTTTTTCGGCTCAGCTTGCACATCATCTTTGTCTAAAAATATTTTGCTTACGGAAGAAACACCTAACAAAACTGAGTATCTCAAATAAGTAAGTCCTTGGGTTTTAGTGTGGCCGCACTTGACTGTCCGTGAGTGTTCTGTTCCTGAACTTACACGATTTTTTCTCTCAAGACTCAGCAAAGTGCCGTAATCTACAGCTATGAAATTGAAGAAAAATAGATTGGAAAC
>Ga0164292_10001136_pt1 | contig 21377 bp, 19 predicted proteins | sample GEODES117metaG_FD_111486 | JGI IMG/M metagenome (GOLD analysis project Ga0164292, IMG submission 111486) | Eutrophic lake water microbial communities from Lake Mendota, Wisconsin, USA - GEODES117 metaG | ecosystem: Environmental > Aquatic > Freshwater > Lake | place: USA: Lake Mendota...
CCAAATCTTTGGGATGACCCGGAGAATGCAGCACAGGTCACAAGCAAGCTTTCGCGCCTTCAAAACGAAATGGAACATTTCTCCAAATTAGAGAGTCGCTTAAGTGATCTTCCAATCCTTATTGACTTAGCGAAGAGTGAAGCTGATGCGGCATCATTGAAAGAGGCAGATGCGGAACTTAATGCGCTTGCCAAATCTATCGGAGAGTTAGAAGTGCGAACACTTCTTAATGGTGAATACGACTCGCGTGACGCGTTGGTGACAATTCGTTCTCAAGCTGGCGGAGTTGAGGCGGCAGATTGGGCGCAGATGCTCTTTCGGATGTACACCAGATGGTGCGAACGCCATAGCCATAAGTTCGATGTTCTTGATACTTCATACGCCGAAGAGGCGGGAATTAAATCTGTAACCTTTCGCGTGAGCGCACCTTATGCGTACGGAACACTTTCGGTAGAGCAGGGAACACATCGATTGGTGCGTATCTCGCCTTTCGATAGTAACGCTCGCCGCCATACCTCCTTTGCTGGAGTTGAAGTCGTCCCAGTCGTTGATCAAAGCGACCACATAGATATAGATGAGAAAGAACTTCGCATCGATGTCTATCGTTCCAGTGGACCAGGCGGGCAAGGAGTAAATACAACTGATTCTGCAGTTCGCATTACACATATGCCTACAGGGATCGTGGTTTCTTGTCAGAACGAGCGATCTCAAATCCAGAATAAAGCGACCGCAATGGCTGTTCTTCAATCAAAATTGCTTGATAGAAGGCGCCAAGAAGAACAAGCAAAAATCAACGCACTTAAGGGAGACAATTCTGGTTCCTGGGGAAACCAGATGCGTTCCTACGTACTGCACCCATATCAACTGGTAAAAGATCTTCGCACTGATTATGAAGTAGGAAATACTGGTGCAGTTCTTGATGGGGATCTGGATGATTTCATCGAAGCGGGAATTCGCTGGCGCCGCCAGAATTAATCTACAAATTCTTGAAATCTGAAAGCACAATTCTTACAAGCCACACCCGAGGCCACATTCGATATTTTCTCATTTCTGAAGCATCAAATACTGGGTTCTGTGGAGTGATTGCTCACAGCTGAAATACTTGAGAATCCGTGAAAACCGTCATTTTTCAGGTAGATCACAGCGTTAAATACGGCCGAATCACCAATATCTCTCTAGAATCTTGGTAGTGACCAGATAGATTCTGGATTCAGTGGGTTGGACTTCGAAGAGTTAAGGCGGGTGAGGCTGGGTTGATCAAGTTTGAGAATGTGAGCAAGACCTACCCAAACCAAGAGCGACCAGCCCTCGACGGCGTGAACTTGGAAGTTGCGAAGGGTGAGTTTGTCTTTCTCGTGGGACTCTCCGGATCAGGAAAATCAACTTTCCTCCGACTAGTCCTCAAAGAGGAAGATCCAACCTCCGGCAAGATCTATGTTGCTGGAAAAGACTTGAGCAAACTCTCTAGCTGGAAAGTCCCTGAGCTTCGTCGACAGGTGGGCACGGTCTTCCAAGATTTCCGTCTACTTCCAAATAAGACAGTATTCGAGAACGTTGCATTTACTCTCCATGTATTGGGCTACTCGAAGAAAGAGATCAACCGAGAAGTGCCAGAAGTCCTTGAGCTTGTGGGCCTTGAAGGATATGGCGATCGCAGACCATCACAACTCTCTGGTGGCGAACAACAACGCGTGGCAATCGCGCGCGCATTCGTTAGCCATCCAGCGATCCTGATTGCTGATGAACCCACTGGAAACTTAGATCCGACTATGAGCGTTGGGATTATGAAACTTCTCGATCGCATTAATCGAACGGGAACTACGGTTGTTATGGCGACCCACGACAGCGGAATTGTTGACCAGATGCGTAAGCGCGTTATCGAACTTGAGGGCGGCTTAGTGGTTCGTGACCAAGTCCGCGGCGTATACGGGTATAGCGGCTAGAACGAGCAAGGAACGAGCAAGGAACGAGCAAGGAACGAGCAAGGAACGAGCAAGGAACGAGCAAGGAGGCGATAGATGCGAGCAGGTTTTGTCTTGTCGGAGGTTGGCATCGGCCTACGCCGAAACCTAACAATGACCTTCGCCGTTATTGTCACCGTCGCAACTTCTCTCTCGCTTCTAGGTTTTGGCCTGCTCTCCAACGCACAAGTTGGTGTGATGAAAGATTATTGGTACGACAAAATCGAAGTTTCAATTTATCTCTGTGGCGATTTATCTGAAGCGCCTTCATGCTCGTCAGGAAAAATCACTATTCCACAACGTGATCAAATCGAGACAGACCTTAAAGCAATTCCTGTGGTTCAAAACGTGTATTACGAATCCCAAGCAGATGCGTTTAAGAGATTCCAGGAGCGCTTTAAGGATTCAGCTATCGCGCAGAACGTCACTCCTGATCAACTGCCAGAATCTTTCCGCGTCAAGCTAAAAGATCCCACCCAGTTTGCCGTAATCCAAAGTGCTTTTTCAGGGCGACCCGGTATTGATGTTGTTCAAGATCAACGAGCGATTCTTGAGAAGTTCTTCCGCCTGCTCAACGTACTTCGAAATGGCGCTCTCTTTATTGGTTTGATTTCCGTGCTCACCGCAGCGTTGCTGATATCTAACACAATCCGAATCGCAGCTTTCAATCGTCGACGTGAGACGGGCGTAATGAAACTAGTAGGCGCCTCCAGTTTTTCTATCCAACTTCCATTCCTATTAGAGAGTGTTTTCTCCGCAATATTCGGATGGACCGTTGCACTTGGGCTGCTTTCTGGCTTCAAGGTTCTCATCGATCAGAGGGTCGCGCCGTTGCTGAGCTTCACTCGCTTCTTCGGCTGGGATGCAGTTTGGATTGCCTCGCTGCAATTACTTGGCGTTGGACTTTTCGTCGCAGCACTCGCATCAGTTATCACGCTTCGGCGATTTGTAAAGGTCTAATCAGGAACTTACTCGCGCTTCAACCGAATCCAGGCATCGCTCCTTTTAAAACAGAAAGGTTTAGAAAATCCGCTAGTTTCCTGGCGTATTTGGCTCACTATCCGAACAAAAAGCTCTTCTCAATAACGCGTAGAATTGAGCCATGAAAAGGCTCCACATTCAACAATTGGTGGCGATCGTCCTTGCTTTGATGCTCGTCTCATTTGCCATGGGCTTTTTCTTGAACTCAAAGAATTCTTCAGTGGACCAAGCTTTGCAACAAATCGCAGAGGATCAAAAGATTTCTCAATCAGAGTTAGAGCGAGCTGCAATCGAGGGAATGCTCCGAGCTTCAGGCGATCGGTGGTCCAACTATCGTGATACCTCAGAGGTGGCCGCGGAGAGTGATGAACTTGATGGTAGATATAGCGGTATTGGAATATGGCTTCGCCCGGGCGTTGGTGGCGGCACCGAGATTGCAGGTATCAAGTCCGGCTCGATAGCAGCTCGTGGTGGTTTAAAGATTGACGATGTAATCGCGCTAATCGATGGTAAAGATTTCTCTTCAGCTGATGTGCCCAGCACGATTGAGGCGCTCCGTGGCGACTTGGGAACGACGCTAACGCTGAAGATATTGCGCAATGGCTTGGAGAATGATTTTGAATTAGTCCGTGAGAATTACATAACTTCTGATGTTGCAGTCAAGAGCATCGCCTCAAACGTCGCATTAATCAGAATTGAAGCTTTTAGCGAACGAGTAGTGGCTGACACACTGACTGGTCTTTCGCAGGTGAAGTATGGAAAAGGCCTTGTTATCGATTTGCGCGATAATCCTGGTGGCGTTCTGACCAGCGCCACTGACTTTGTTCAACTGTTTATCCGTTCCGGGTTGATTGTTTCGTATGACCGGGGCAGTGGGAAGCGAATAGCGTTAGAGGCAGATAATAAGAATCCGATTTCTGTGCCAATCACAGTTATCGTCAATGAAAACACCGCAAGCTCAGCTGAAGTTGTTGCAGGGGCGCTCCAAGATAGAAATCGCGGCGTAGTTATTGGCGTGAAGACCTTCGGCAAGGGATCAGTTCAGGAGAGCATCACTTTAAGTAATGGTGCGAGCCTGGAGACTACGGTTGGAAAATTCCGTACCCCTTCGGGGCGCTTTATAGATAAGAAGGGGATTACCCCAGATGTCATCGCCTCCGATCGTGAATCCCTCAAGCGCAGCTTAGAAATTCTCCAAGCGCTCAATGCAATCAACGACCCGGTAAAGGGGAGTTGATCATGAAAGAGAGCGGAAAGAAATTAATAGCATCGAATAAAAAAGCTCGACACGATTATTCAATCGAAGATGTCTTTGAATGCGGAGTTGTGCTCTCTGGAACGGAAGTGAAATCACTACGTGCCGGACGAGCTTCACTTGTCGATGGGTTTGCCATGTTCGATGATGGTGAGCTGTGGTTGCAGGGTGTTCACATCCCTGAGTACTTCGAAGGAACGTGGAATAACCATCCGCCTCGACGTAATCGGAAGCTTCTGATGCATAAGCGCGAACTCACACGTTTACTTGGGCGCGTAAAAGAAGGTGGCGTCACCCTTGTTCCGCTCTCGCTTTATTTCAGCAATGGAAAAGTGAAAGTCGAGCTGGCTCTGGCACGTGGAAAGAAAGCGCATGACAAACGAGAGGCGCTCAAGGAGCGTGAAGCAGGTCGGGATATCGCGCGCGCCCTCTCGGTGAAGAATCGCGGCGAATAAGCGAAACCGCCGAAATGCTCACGCGAGAGATCGCGCCCTTTCGCGGTGAAGAATCACGGCAAGTAAGCGAAACCGCCGAAATACTCACACGAGAGATCGCGTCTTAAGAAATTCAATGCGCATCTCACTTTGTCAATTTTCTCCTGGTGTGAAGGGGCCGCCAATATGCATAGCAATGGAGCCAAAAGCACGGAATCTTTTCCTCTTGTGAAACGTTGTAGACTAAGAACACAAATAAATAGTGGAAATGCTTCTTTTCTACTGAGCTGCAGGTCAGATGCGATATGCGCCTGATCAACTACTTGGGGGTGAACGGTCTCGACTTCGTTGGTTGAGCTAGGGGAAGCGGGCAGAGGAAGCCGGAATGAACTCTTTAACCACATCCGCGCAAACAATCAAGCGCCAGTAAAACTGCCGCTGATTACGCCCTCGCTGCATAAGCGAGCCTCGTAATCCGTTAGCCCAGGTCTGCTCTCGCCCTGGAATCTAGCGTCGCTAGGGAGCTGACTGTCTCTGAGTGTTATGGATCAGAGATGGGAACACTTTCTGTAACTGAGTCTGTCGATTACTGGTGTGTATGAGAATCGGGACTGAGAAAGCGTTAAACACACTACGCCCGTAGAAGCCCTACTTCAGTTGCGAAGGACCCGGGTTCGATTCCCGGCACCTCCACCAGTGCATTTCCACCCGAAAACCCCACTTCGCTCGCGCCCAACTCTAGAATTGTGACTCTCTCAGTTCTACAGTGTGAATATGAGGAAGTTTGGCGCCACGCTCTTTGCGGCTGTACTGACTGCGATTGCCTTACCACTAGTTGGCACTGGCTCTGCCGCTGCAGCTGGCTCTGATTCACCACAAACTTTCTTGCTCCCACAATTTAATGGCCAAAATGGTGCGACTGGGGTTGGAGTTATCTTTGATGACTCGCAAGCTGCGCTGAGTTATGCCTCTGGTCTAGGCGACACAAATATCAATTCTAATCCTGATGGAACGCAAGCATCTGGTGCAAAGCTTTATTGCAAGAATCTTCAAGATCCGGCATGCGCAAAAACAACAAATTTCAGCGTCTATGCAATTCTGCAGCCATGTAAATCCGAGAGTGATCTCTATTGTGTTCAGGAAGTTTATGCAAAAACAAGTGCGGGCAAAGTCGCGGGAAAGTTTTTAGAGAATCTTCCCGCCAGCGGGCCTACAGATTTTATTGGAGACTCTGCGCTTGGTTTACCTACAGGTGGGCCACCATCAATTTGGCAGATACCAGGTATAAAGAATTCGTCAGGTGGCGATAGTTACACACTCCTCGTTACTACCCGCGGTAAGGGGCAACGGGCATCAGCATCGTCAGTGCCATCTTTTCAATTTAATGAATACACGGTTGCGCTATATGCAACGTCGATGAAGAGCGGTAGTTATGAGTTAGTTACCGCAGACGGCAGTGATCTTGATGCAATTGTTGGTGGCGGATGTGCAACCAATAGCGAGAGTAAATGCGCGTTACGAGAGTCATTGCCTATTGATGGTACAGCTTTTGGAGTGTCGATTCGCTTTCCGAAAGCGCCCTCAAATTGGTTTTACGGACGCTTGAGTAAACCATCATTTACACTTAATAAATCTAGTTCGAGTAATTCTGTATTACTTGATGTTTCCGGCGAGCCCGTCACAGTTCCAGTTCTCTATGGGAAGAGCGCATGGGCAAACCTTTCACCGCAATTACAGCAGTATTACAAGGGCGGATTTCCAAGCGTGGGAAAGATTTACGGTGTATCCGATCCCAATCAATGGGATGTTGCACATCTAGCGAGCAGTAGAGATTTTGATGTCTTGAAAGGTTGGATTCCAATTGTGAAAGACACTGCGGCAGCTTTAACAACGCAGTGGTATTTCAAGGCTTCCAACGAGGGCACTGACCCCCGCTTTGCCTCCAAAGATGATTTAGTAGATGGAATTGTGACAAGTAATGCCACTGCTTACGTGCCTGGCCCACCCACTTTTAATCAACAAACGCAATCGCTGGAGTATCAAGTAGGTGCACCGCATCTCACTCCTTCAGGGGCAACTTTTAGAGGTAGTTACGATTTAACTATTCGAGCTGATGCAGCGCGAGCAATCTACGGGTTTGCCAAGAATGTTCCTGTGAAAGCAACGGTCTCAATTGTCTCGGAGAACGGCCAAGAGATCGCAGCGCAAGAGCAAGTGGGGGAGAAAGATGGCTGGTTCTTCTTGCGGGCGGAGAATTTCACATTCTCATCACCGAAGTTACGCGTGAAGTTGGTCCAATCCGGCGGTAGTACTAATTCATCTAATGGTGGCAGTGGTAATGGTAAAAGCAGCGGTGCGCAGAGCAACTACTCAGACACCGTCAAATGTGATGACTCTGGTAAATGTTGTGATGCCAGCGGAAAGTGCACAACTGGAAATCCAGTGGGAAATAAAAATTCGAGTGGATCGAAGAGTGGTGCCGGTGCGAAAACGTACATTCTGAAATGCAGCGCTAAAGGTGGGAAAACCTGGGTCGCTCGCGGTGTAAATCCCAAATGCCCCAAGGGGTATACGCAAACATCAAAGAAATTGCAGAGGTAGATACTCATTGTCTATGTGAGACAGATATCCATGAAGGTCATAAATCCACGAGCGACAGATATTCATACGAGACAGCGTCTTTGTGAATGCAGGCGGATCTAGGCAACTTCGTTAATAGGTCGCGCAGGCACGAAGTAGCTCTTGCCATATGGCGAGGTCCACGTGCATGAACCATCTGCATTACTAGAAATCTTCCAGCCACCGTGAGTTTTTAGCCGATGGTGCCTCCTGCAGAGTGCACCCAAATTTGCGGGGCTTGTTTGCCCACCCTCATCCCACGGAATTGCATGATCGATATCGCTCAATTCGGCTGCACGTCTACATCCTGGAAATCGGCACGTTTTATCACGAGCATTGATAAATTCGATGAGCGCTGCCGGAGGTTGATATTTCTCGCGCCCAACTTCAAGTAATTCTCCAGTAATGGGATCGGAGATAAATCGTCGCCATTGGTGCGAAGCGGCAAGTTCGCGAGCAAGAGTCGCCGGAATCGGCCCGTATCCACTTAGCTCTGCTGGATTCTCTGCCAGGCCAAGGAGAGTTGGTAAGTCAACGATGACATTAATTGTCATAGCGGAATTCTTGCGGACACTTTTCTCGCTTGCTTGGGGGCGAACCAGCGCTATTGAATCTGCCTCAGACGTTGAAACATTCTCCACCCCAGACGTTCGAGCAGTTGCTGATTGAAAGGACTGTGCAGCGGAAGGTGGCGCTACGCGTGTCGTGTTCTGCAGCGGCTCTTCGGTAAAAAACTGAACGAAGGCATCGGCGCGACGTTGATCTGCGCTGCCAGCGCGCTCTTGACTCTCTCTTATCTTTAGTTCGAGCGAGCGCATGACCAACCGTGCATCCGGTGCCGTTAAGAGCGCTGAGATGGTTGCCATACCATCTCGCTCCGGATAGGAAATTACCTTTCTCTCTTCCCGAGCGCTGGCAAATCTCTCTTCTAACTCTTGTGGTGTTGCCTGAGCGACTGCTTTGCGCATTGCGACGGCGATTTGATTAGGAGTAGAAAATTCAGCGCTCGCTAAAGCTTTCGCTTCAATTTTGGCGATGATCGTTTTATCTGCTCCGCCATAAATCAACGGTGCACTCTCACGAGCAATAGCGTTTGCATGTGCAGTAGAGATTGATCCATCGGCGAGCGCCCGAGTTGTCTCGGGGAGATGATGCACTAGCAGCGTGGCAGTATCGATTCGATGTTGAGCGGTATTGGGACTGATACGGAGCGCGGCAGCTATTTCTTCGCGTTCCTGGTCGTTGAGGTCTGAGGTAATTGCACCACCGTCTGCACCATAACCCGAAAATGCACCTTCGGATTGCGCGCCAGGTTGGTCGAGCGAGATGAGGTACGTCACTTCATGGATATGTGATTGGAGCCAGGAGAGATGTTTCTCTAGCGCGGCAAGAAGTTCGACTCGACCGTCGGGCGTTAATTCATATCGAGAAATTAAGATAAGTTCGACAAGAGCGTGCGCGTTTGGTTTGCCACACTTGATCTCACTCACGCGTTGGTCGAGGGGGTTCATGCGCGAAATACTTCTTGAAGGTTCTGACATTGTTTTCCAAATGTTGAGGGGCTGTTGATAAGTGGGGTTAGGCACGGTGCGCGTGGAGGTGCTTGCTCTTCCTGAGGCGGCGCAGCTGAAGGCCTAAAGCTCAAGCGTCGACGTTGGGAATGCGGAGCCTAGGTTGCTGGTTATATAGTGTGAATAGTTGAATCTTCAATAAAGCAGAAATGTCCAACCGCCGAGTACAACCCGCACGCACCGCGTAACAACTATCAAGAGACAAGCAACAACCACCAAGCAACAACCACCAAGCACCGAGCAGGAGGCCCCCAGATGCCAGCAGTGACAGTTCCCGACATCACCATCCTCCCGCGCGTTGACGCGAATCCGAACTCAGGAAAAAACCGGCCACGTACCGTTAAACAAGTAACGACTGCGCCACAGGGTTTTGAAGGAGAAGGTTTCCCGGTCCGCCGGGCATTTGCCGGCATCGATCTCGCTGAACTCGACCCATTTATCCATCTCGATCAAATGGGTGAAGTTGAATATGCACCGGGTGAGCCAAAGGGCACCCCATGGCATCCGCATCGAGGTTTTGAAACTGTCACGTACATCATCGATGGCATCTTCGATCACATGGATTCCAATGGCGGCGGTGGCACCATCACCAACGGAGATACCCAATGGATGACAGCGGGAGCCGGCATCTTGCACATCGAAACTCCGCCAGAGCATTTAGTTGTTAGCGGCGGTCTCTTCCATGGATTCCAACTCTGGGTCAATCTCCCTAAAGCGCAGAAGTGGGCGCCACCTGCTTATCAAGATGTTCGCGCACACGATGTCGCGCTCCTTGCATCCCACGATGGTGGTGCGCTGCTTCGCGTTATCGCTGGCGAAGTTGTGGGAGCTAATGGAGCGCATAAAGGTCCTGGGCGCACTCGCACTCCTATCACGTTGATTCACGCCACGCTCTCACCCGGAGCTCAACTTCGTCTGCCATGGCGCGAAGATTTCAATGCACTTGCATACACGCTCAATGGATTTGGTTCGATGGGGCTAGAACGTCGCCCCGTTAAATCCGGTCAGATGACAGTCTTTGGCCCCGGTGATTCGATCATCATCTCTGCCGATGACAAACAAGAGTCACGAATGCCTCAGATGGATGTCTTCATTCTCGGCGGCGAACCAATCAAGGAACCAGTCGCATGGATGGGTCCATTTGTGATGAACACTAAGAGCGAAGTTCTCCAAGCATTCGATGATTTCCAAAAGGGAAAACTCGGGCGCATTCCGACCATCAAACGGCCGAGTGATCTTCACAAGATTCACGGCACTCCTGAGGAACTCCAAGAGTCCTAACCGACTATTACAGCGCCTTTAGCGCGCCGACTACCTTCGTCAACGATGCCTTGGCATCACCAAAGAGCAACGTCGTCTTTGGATCGTAAAGCAATTCATTCTCGATACCAGCAAAACCTGGGCGCATCGAACGCTTCAAGAAGATGATATTTCCCGATTGCTGCACATCAAGAATCGGCATGCCATAGATCGGGCATCCTGGTGTTGTCTTCGCTGCAGGATTAACGACGTCATTTGCACCGATAACAATCGACACATCGGTCTGCGGGAAGGTCGGATTAATCTCATCCATTTCAACCAATTGATCGTACGGAACGTTTGCTTCAGCGAGAAGCACGTTCATATGTCCTGGCATACGACCAGCAACAGGATGAATGCCATAAGCAACATCTATTCCTTTAGCAGTGAGGAGGTCAGCAAGCTCGCGGACCGTGTGCTGCGCCTGCGCCACGGCAAGCCCAAAGCCAGGGACGATTACTACTCGGCGCGCATAGTTAAGCAAGATTGCTACATCTTCAGCAGAACCTGATTTCACTGGGCGCGCATCTGCCGCACCAGCAGCGGTAGCAGTTGCAGTAAATGCACCGAAGAGCGTGCCAAAGAGCGAGCGGCCCATCGCATCTGCCATCAACCTCGTCAAGATAGTTCCCGATGCGCCAACGAGCGTTCCGGCAACAATAAGAAGTGTCGCTTCAAGGACATAACCACTTGCGGCAACAGTCAAACCAGTAAAGGCATTAAGCAGTGAGATAACGATAGGTACATCCGCGCCACCAACAGGTAGTACGAAGAGAACGCCAAAGAGCGCTGAGAGCCCCATCAATACGAGAACTGATGTCGTATCGGCCGCAGAGTAGACCCAACCGCTACAGACAAGAATCGCTACAAGATTTCCAGCGATGATAAATCGGCCACCAGGGAAGATCACTGGGCGAGTGGTCATCAACTCTTGCAGCTTCAAGAAGGTAATAATCGAACCGGTAAATGAAGTAGTACCCACCACAACGGTAAAAATAGTTGCGATGAGAACAGCAGCAGTGATTGGTTCACCAACCTTCGCTGCTTCCTCACCTAATTTCAAATATTCAACAATCGCAACGAGCGCAGCAGCCCCACCACCGACGCCATTAAAGAGAGCGACCAGTTGTGGCATCTGTGTGAGTTGGACTTTCCGAGCGGCAGGAACACCAATAGCAAGACCAACGAGAATCGCAAGAAGAATAAGCGGCAGATTCTTTAACGGGAGCTGGTCGCCATAGAAGAAAACAACAAGGGTGGCAATGGTTGCGCCGGCGGCTCCAATTAAATTACCGCGACGTGCGCTCTTTGGGTGTGAGAGTCCTTTAAGGGCAAGGATGAAACAAACGGCAGCAACTAATCCGATGAGGTCATAGAGATCGCGACTCATATGCTTATTTCACCTCATCGCTCTTGGGCGCAGGTGATTTCTTTGGTTTAAACATCTCGAGCATTCGATCAGTTACTACGAAACCGCCGACCATATTTATCGTGGCTAACACGATGGCTACTAGTGAAAGAGTTAATTGAAGCGTGTTATCGCTATGGGAAGCGACGATGATGGCACCAACAAGAATCACGCCGTGAATCGCATTTGCACCGCTCATCAGAGGAGTGTGGAGCGTCGATGAAACCTTCGAGACCACTTCAAAGCCGACGAAAACCGCAAGTACGAAAATCGAAATTAGAGCGAGACCACTACTCATTGGGCACCTCCACTAGCGCTGGAAAGCGCAGCTTTAGCGCCTTCATGACGTACCTCACCATGATGGGTAACCGCGCTCGCCGCGATGATTTCATCCTCGAAGTCAAGATGTAACGAACTCTTACCCTCTTCATTTTTCACCATGAGCATTAGTAGGTTCATGCAGTTCTTTGCAAATAATTGCGAGGCATGGAATGGCAGTTGGCTCGGTACATCTTTGCCACCCCAGATTCGCACGCCGCTCTTCTCGACAATCTCACCAGGCTTAGCGCCAGCGACATTGCCACCACTTTCTGCTGCAAGATCAACGACAACAGCGCCTTCTTTCATGGCAGCGACCATCTCCTCGGTGACCAAACGCGGAGCAGGTCGGCCGGGAACTGCTGCAGTCGTAATCACAACATCAGCGCTTGCTAAATAAGGAGTGAGCAACTCGCGCTGCTTTGCCGCGCGCTCTTCGGTCATCTCACGTGCATAACCGCCAGCGCCTTCAAGCGCCTCTAACTTCAGATCGATAAATGTCGCACCCATCGAACGGACCTCATCAGCGGATGCTGGTCGAACGTCATAGGCAGAGACAACAGCGCCAAGTCGGCGAGCGGTTGCGATTGCTTGTAACCCTGCAACGCCCGCACCCAACACAACGACATTGGCTGGTGTAACAGTTCCTGCAGCAGTCATCAGTAAAGGAAAGAATCGTGGCGATAACTCTGCTGCAACCAATGCAGCGCGATATCCAGCACAGAGCGCTTGTGAGGTAAGTGCATCCATCGATTGTGCTCTAGAGATACGTGGCACTAACTCCAATGAGAAGGCTGTCGCACCAGCTTTTGCCGCTGCGCTAATGGAATCTAATGATTGATTAGGGGCGAGAAAGGAGATGGTGATTGCCCCTTTTTTCACCGAAGCAAACTGTTCGGGCGTGAGGGGATTAACCGAGAGAATTACATCTGCGCTGCTGATGCCAGAGGCCGCGACAATCGTTGCTCCTGCAGCGGTGAGCGCTGCATCATCTGCTTGCGCATGTACGCCAGCACCACTTTCGACAGCCACGCTAAATCCAGCGCGAACATATTTCGAGACCACATCCGCAACGATGGCAACTCGTCGCTCGCCAGGTTTTCCTTCGCGCGGGACAAAGATATGCATGGCTACCTTCCTGCGCTGATGGTGGATGGATTGGTACCTTTGAGATCCTTATTAATTAAATGGTAGAGCACAGCCTGGATAGTTGTCCTTCTGTGATACGCCTGACGCCAAACCACGGATTTGGGCCCATCAATTACCTCTGCAGCAACCTCTTCGCCACGGTGCGCAGGAAGGCAGTGCATGAATATTGAGTCCGGCGCGGTGAGGTCGAGAATCTGTTGCGATACAGCAAATCCTGACAGGTCGCGCAATTTCTCTTCGCGCACGCTCTCTGAATCGCCCATCGACATCCATACATCGGTATAGAGAACGCTTGCGCCGCGAGCGGCAGCTTCGGGATCATGAGAGAGTTCAATCGTCCCGCCATGTGTTGCAGCAAGTTTTGTCGCGCGCTCGACAACCGAGTTATCAGGTGCCCATTTTCCTGGTGGCGTTGCAATCGTTACATGTGCCCCAAGTGTTGCACCCATCAACATCCATGCATTTGCCATGTTGTTACCATCGCCAAGGTAGGTGAACTTTCGCCCAGAAATCTTCTTGCCGAAGATCTCACGAATTGTTACCCAATCGGCGAGAAGTTGCGTCGGATGATCCACGTCGGTGAGCGCATTGATGACTGGGATAGTTGCCCACTTGGCAAACTCCGTGACATCACTTTGCGCATACGTTCTAATGATGAAAGCTTTTGCAAATCCACTAACGATGCGAGCAGTATCGCCAATGGTTTCACCGCGACCGATTTGTAGCTCGTCGCCTCGAACAAAAATCGGCGTGCCACCAAGGTGCGCTACTGCCGTCTCCGATGCGAGGCGGGTGCGTGTTGATGCCTTATTCATATATATGACGACGCTTTCACCAGCGAGAAAACTCGATTCAGAGAGCGGCTTTACGGCAAAGCGCGCTGCGGTTTCCAGGAGCGTCTCGAGGTCATCCCGGGAGAGCGCATCCGAGCTGACCAGGTCTTTCAGGTGCCCGCCAGTTGCTGCCATAAGGAGAAGGGTACGCCTCGAACCTCTAGGCTTGCGCCATAGAACGTAACCAACGACGGCAGTACTTGGCAGTACTAGGCATTACTTAGTAAGCATTGGTTCACTCAAGAGAGTGTGGGGGCGAATTTCGTGGGGATTCGAGAGCGCTTGGGATCAATTCTCGATAACGCGCCAAAAACCAAGCACACCGGAACAGATGATGGTGATCACGAGCGATTTTCGCATTACGCAGATAAAGCCAAGATTGTTGAATCAGCGGTAACCGGAAAAGCTATCCGTGCGCTCTGCGGCAAGAAATGGATTCCATCGCGAGACCCACAGAATTTTCCGGTCTGCCCAACATGCAAAGAGATTTATAGTCGTTTGAAGCAGTGAAACTCATATCATGTCCAGAGTGAGGCTCATGCGAAGGTACTTCGGAGCGCTGCTTACATTGCTAATGGTGGTACCAACTGCTTTCGATGCACAAGGGGCTAATCCAACCCCCGCTCAGTCTCAAATTCCATCGCCCACAGCAACAATTTCGAACTTACCGGGACCAACGCCATCGGCAACTAACTCGATTACGGCAGTACCTCCAGGAAATAAACCCGCACGGAAAATATTTACAGGATGGATTCCGTATTACAGCGTTCGAAGTAGCGTTGCGCGCGTAATCGCCTACCAAGAGATGATTGGCGAGGTCTCACCATTTTGGTACTCACTCACTAACTCAAAGAGTGTGAAGAATCAATTCACCTCTGCAAATCCATCTCTGAAAATGGCTGAACAAGTACAGCTTTTGCGCGCACAAGGAATCACGATTCTCCCAGCTATCACAGATGGAACGAAGAAATTAGTTCTCTACGGCTATCTCTCAAAAGAGAGCACGCGCAAAGAAGTAGTCTCGACAATTACCAATTTAGTAGTCAAAAATAATTTCGATGGCATTGATCTTGACCTCGAAGGATTTGCTTTCGTCGACGGTTCCTCTTCATGGAGTAAGACAAAACCAGTGTGGACCCAATTCATCTCCGAGTTATCGGCGAGCTTGCATGCGCAGAACAAATTGTTATCGGTAACAACGCCAGTTCTTTTCGATCCGGCAACCGGTCGTAAGGGTTCATATTCGGTGTACAACTGGGCTGGAATCGCGCCGTACATCGATCGTCTTCGAATCATGACCTACGACTACTCGGTTGGTAAACCAGGCCCAATCGGCCCGCTTGAGTGGACTGAAGCGGCGCTTAAGTATGCGATCTCGGTTATGCCAGCATCGAAAGTGTGGGTGGGTATCCCTGGTTATGGGAGAGATTGGGTGACGAAAGTAGCGGGTAAGTGTCCAAAGAATGTCGCAACATTGATTAAGGCCGGCGCAAAGGCAGCGGTTTTTGATGCTGCGAAAGGGGCAGATCTTGCGCTCTCTTACGGCACAACGCCAATTTACGATGCAATTCGAGGCGAGGTCACGTTCACTTATCAAAAGACGTATAACGGCGTTGATGCCGCTGGCGAACCTGTCTCATGTACGGCAACTCGTGTTGCTTGGTATCAAGATAAGCGGGCTTACCTAGCTCGAGCTGCTTTCGTGACCAAGTATCGAATTGGCGGCGTTGTGCAATGGACGTTAAGTCAGGCCAGCACCGATGCAATTAACGGACTTTTGGAATTTGCGCGCACCATCGGACCAGACGTTGTGATCGCAACGATTAAAGATAAAGAGCTCGCGACCGATTACGGTGCTACACAGAGAATCACTGCGCTCTTCTCCCTAAAAGATAAGAGTCCAATTGAGAATCTTGATGTGATTTTCCAATTTAGAAGAAAAGATAGCGATGAATGGAGTGAGCTTTCGACAGTGAAGACGTCGAAGAACGGCGCTGCAGATATTGATCTAGTCGTCGGTGGATCAATCGCGTTTCGCGCAATCTCAACTGAGAGCTGGGAACGGATGGCAAGTGAGACGGAAGTCGGACGAGTTAAAGTCACTCGATCGCTATCGGTTGAAGCGCCTACCTATCTCAAACTCGGACAGCCTCTTGAGATCCTTGCCAAAGTGGCGCCTCGAGAGGGTGCGGTAACCCTTCAGACAAAAGTGGGAACCACCTGGCGCGATCTGGATGCGGGAGTGGTATCTGAGCTCAATGGCGGCCATCTATTCCTGCTCTACCCTAAAGAGCGCGGGTTCATGACCTTAAGAGTGAGCGTTGCTGCCAATGAAAAATACAATGGTTCTCAAGGGGAGCCATTCACCGTGTTTATTCGGTGAGGATTGGGGTCGCGATGAAATCCACTCCGATTGCTAGCGCTGCCGACACCGAAGTAACACCATCTGACTCTGTTGAAGAATTTCTCCGAACCTTACATGACAAGTTATGGGTCACAATTGTTTGGGATGATCCAATTAATTTAATGACGTATGTGACTCATGTTTTCATGGTCGTTTTTGGTTATTCGCGAACGAAGGCGCATGAATTAATGTTGCAAGTACATAATGATGGGAAAGCTGTTGTGAGCTCTGGAACGCGAGAAGAGATGGAGCACGATGTAGCGATGCTCCATGAATATGGCCTATGGGCCACGCTGCAGAAGAGCGAATAGGTTGGGCGCGCGATTATGAGCGGATTCTCTCGAAAACGTAATGGCGAAATTCTCGCCACCTTCTCGCATTACGAAGGAGCAATTCTCAAAAGTCTCACCGAGCAGATCCTTGAACTTTTAGGCGAAGGAGATGCGCCAGCAGATCCATTGCTAGCAGTTGTGGGAATCTCAAGCAATGACTCACTTCCTGAAGATCCGGTGCTTGCTCGGCTCTTGCCGGATGCGTATCAAGAAGAGCGTGATGCTGCAGAATTTCGGCGCTACACAGAGCACAGCGCTCGCGAAAAGAAACGTGCTCATGCACATGCCATTCGTGATGTTTTGATCGAGAACCTTGGTGACCACGCCCTCGATTTAACGGCACCTGGATTAAATAAACGCGAAGAGCTGCACTTTATTATCTCGGAAGAGAAAGCTCATATGTGGCTAATGGGGTTAAACGATATGCGGTTAGCGCTGGGCACTCGCTTGAATGTGACTCCAGATGCTCAAGAGCGGTTCGCAGCGCTAAGCGATGAGAACCCGGATAAAGGAATCTTTAATCTTTTTGCTTGGCTGGGGTGGTTACAAGAAATTCTCTTGGAAATTCTTACTCCTGATTCAGATCCAACTACTACTCGTTAGAGATGTGATAGCAAAAAAAAGAACCGGACAGGTTTGCCTGCCCGGTTCTTTTGGTTACTTCTTTTTATTCGTCCTTCATGCCTTCTGCGGCAGACTTCATACGTGCGATCTTGTAGATCGTGAGTCCGAAGACGCACTTCGCCAAGATGTCCGCAATGGTGTAGCCAGTCTGGCGCCATACGAATGCATCGGTTGCTCCGATATCGAATAGCGGGAACATGTAGGAGATTGGGTAAACGCCCCATGTACCGATGAGCAGAAGTCGGAGACGACCTACGGTCGCTGCAACGCCTGCTGGTTGACGCTCTAGTGATGCGCCAAGCTCGCGGAAGAGTACATAGAGGATGTAGAGGAATGGGATTGTTGAAAGAACGCCCCATAGGATCTTGGTGTTGTTATCCATGGAGATTTCACCTGGATAGCCAAGACCGATCATCAACGCGGATGCGATGACAAGACGTGTTGTTAGTGAGGAAGCAACTTCCTTGGCAAGGGCCAATACTGCAATTGCTTCGACAAGAAGTAGGGGAACAGTAAGAATCCAGTCCACATAACGGTATCCCTCATTGAAGGCGTTATTGGCGCCACGGACGGTGATGCTGTATCCGTCGCCAGCTGCCTCGTGGAATGAGTTGAAGATTCTCCAGTAGTGGTAACCAGCAATAAAGGTAACCATGGAAGAGAGAACAAGCGCTTTGCGGTACTTAGGGAGTACACGTGGTTGTGAGACCAATGTGTACACGGTGCAAGCGATCATGCTGATGAGACCAAAGGAGAGGGTGTTATAGATCCAGTTAAACTGGCCCTCAGTTAATGCGACAGCATTTGACATAGAGTTAATGCCTTCCGTTGTTGGTGTTCCCGGGAGACTGCGTTGCCTCCCAGCAAGCTCCCCACAAAGCCAGGCCCCGATATCAACGGTCTGCCTTCCTGAGAAACTTATTAAGCACAAGGGTGAGGCCTCTGCGAGCCTCATGCAACCTTTATCGCCTGAATTTATAAACTTTTTTTATAAAAAATCGGACATAACGGACGTGCGGCGCCCAGTACCCATGTACCCCTTTACTCTTGGCGCCATGGTTCTGCGGATTAGCGCCTCACTCGCGCGCGCACTCTGGGAGCACTCTGAAAAGGAGCACCCCATTGAGGCATGTGGCGTCATTGCTGGCCTTGCCGCAGATCGCGCCCCCACTCGCCATATTCCCATGGAGAACTCGGCCTATTCGCCGACCTTCTACGAGTTCGAGTCGAAGGCCCTGCTGGCTCTGTATCGGGAGCTCGATGATCGCGATGAGGTCCCAGTTGTCATCTACCACTCTCATACCTCTACTGAGGCGTACCCCTCACGTACTGACATTGCCTACGCGGGCGAACCTGAGGCGCACTATGTCCTCCTTTCTACTCGCGAAGAGATTGCATCTAGAAGCGAACTCCGTTCATTTCGTATTGTTGATGGCGTAGTCACTGAAGAACCGGTGGAAATCATCGGCGATTAGCAGATGGCAACGCTCTGCGCGATAATAAGAAAATGAGTTCATCCGGCATCGAGGTCCGCATTCCGACGATTTTGCGTCCATTTACGGCAGGCGCAAAAATTGTTACTGGCAATGGTGCAACTCTCCGCGATCTCATCGCGGATCTTGGCAAACAATTTACTGGACTCGAAGAGCGAATCATGGAAAACGGTGCGCTCCTTCGTTTCATCAATGTTTATGTCAATGATGAAGATGTTCGTTTTATTGGTGGACTCGATCTTGCCCTCAACGCGGGGGATAAAGTCACGATTCTTCCTGCTGTTGCAGGTGGTGCAAGTAAATAGTGGCGCGATTTAACTCGCTCGTTGAGTCAGTTGGTCGTACTCCTTTAATCGGACTACCTAAACTTTCTCCTGCGCCAAACATTCGACTCTGGGCGAAGATGGAAGATCGCAATCCAACAGGATCGGTAAAAGATCGCGCAGCGCTTTACATGATTGAAAAAGCTGAAGCAGATGGTCTATTAAAACCCGGCGCAACGATTTTGGAGCCCACCTCAGGAAACACTGGCATCTCACTTGCGATGATTGCCAAACTTCGTGGTTATCAAATGATTTGCGTCATGCCAGAGAACACTTCAGTCGAGCGCCGCCAATTGCTCGAGATGTGGGGAGCGAAAATCATCTCCTCTCCCGCTGCGGGTGGATCTAATGAAGCGGTTCGAGTCGCGAAGGAATTAGCAAAAGAGAATCCGGAATGGGTTTTCTTATATCAATACGGAAACCCTGCAAACTCTGATGCGCACTTTCACACCACCGGCCCAGAACTTTTAGAAGATCTACCAACAATCACCCATTTTATTGCCGGGCTTGGCACGACTGGAACGTTGATGGGTACTGGGCGCTTTTTCAGAGAACATAAACCCGATGTCGAAATAATTGCAGCAGAGCCACGTTATGGTGAACTTGTTTATGGGTTACGTAATATTGATGAAGGATTCATTCCTGAACTATTTGATCCAAGCGTGCTTACGCGACGATTCTCTGTCGGCGCTCATGATTCAGTGAAGCGAGTACGACAGCTTCTTGATGAAGAGGGAATTTTCGCCGGGATTTCAACGGGCGCAATCTTGCATGCAGCAATTGGTATTGGCAATGAAGTTGCAAAGAGTGGCAAGAGTGCGGACATAGCCTTCATTCTCTGCGATGCAGGATGGAAATATCTCTCAACTGGTATCTATCACGGAGATATTTCTGAAGCTGAGGAGCGCCTAGAAGGGCAGCTTTGGGCTTAGGCTCATCCCATGAGTTCTCCGGTCACCGATCCGAACGCACCGATAGGTGTATTTGATTCGGGCGTTGGTGGATTGACTGTGGCCCGCGCGATTCTCGATCAACTTCCTAATGAGCCAATCCTGTACGTCGGCGATACCGCGCGCGGGCCTTATGGACCACGTCCACTAGCAGAGGTACGTTCCTTTGCGTTAGAGATTATGGATAATTTGGTTGCCCAGGGCGTAAAAGCAATTGTGATCGCCTGTAACACAGCGAGCGCTGCGATGTTACGAGATGCTCGTGAACGTTACACAATCCCAGTTATTGAAGTTATTCAGCCTGCAGTCAGGCGAGCAGTTGCTGCAACGCGCAACGGGAAAGTTGGCGTCATTGGTACGCAGACAACAATCGATTCCCGCGCATATGTTGATGCGTTTGCCGCTGCCCCACATTTGCAGATTACTTCGGTGCCCTGTCCGCTCTTTGTCTCCTATGTCGAACGCGGCGAAACTTCTGGACAAGAGATTCTGAAAATCGCACAAGGGTATTTGAAGCCGATTATCGAAGCCGAAGTAGATACGCTCGTACTTGGTTGTACTCACTACCCATTACTCACCGGCATCATCTCTTACGTCGTTGGTGAGAAAGTTACGCTCGTATCAAGTGCTGAGGAGACAGCAAAAGATCTCTATCGCACTCTTGCTGATGCAGGTTTAGAGCGAAAAGATCATGCAACAGCGCCGGTCCATCGCTTCTTGGCAACCGGCGATACGAGAACTTTCTCTGCGCTCGCGCGACGCTTTCTTGGGCCGGAAGTACGTTCGGTGGATACGCTTACGTTATGAGCACAACGCCACGCATCGACGGTAGAACCAACAGTCAACTTCGGGAAGTTCGTTTTACGCGTAACTGGTCCGAGCATGCTGAAGGTTCGGTGCTCGTTGAGTTTGGCAAGACGCGGGTGCTCTGCACTGCATCCTTTACCCAGGGAGTGCCGCGATGGATGCAAGGTCAGGGAAAAGGATGGGTCACGGCCGAATATTCGATGTTGCCGCGAGCAACTCATACCCGTTCTGATCGCGAAAGCGTCAAAGGAAAGCTTGGCGGCAGAACTCAAGAGATCTCTCGATTGATTGGGCGTTCGCTCCGCTCAATTATTGATATGTCTGCACTGGGTGAGAACACCATCATTCTTGATTGCGATGTCCTGCAAGCAGACGGGGGCACTCGAACTGCAGCAATCACTGGTGCGTACGTTGCGCTCTCTGATGCAATCGGTTGGGCGATGGCGAAATCGATTGTGTTGAAATCTCCCATTACTGATTCCATCTCAGCGATTTCGGTAGGGATTATCGATGGCCAACCCATGCTTGATCTCTGCTACGAAGAGGATGTCCGAGCCGAGACTGATATGAATGTCGTCTGCACGGGTTCGGGTAAATTCGTTGAAGTGCAGGGAAC
>Ga0164292_10001137_pt1 | contig 21357 bp, 19 predicted proteins | sample GEODES117metaG_FD_111486 | JGI IMG/M metagenome (GOLD analysis project Ga0164292, IMG submission 111486) | Eutrophic lake water microbial communities from Lake Mendota, Wisconsin, USA - GEODES117 metaG | ecosystem: Environmental > Aquatic > Freshwater > Lake | place: USA: Lake Mendota...
AGCTTTTTGATAAGAGGGCGCATTTTAAGCCGGGCAGACGCTTTTTTTGTATGCTGTCGGTTCAACTTGGCAAATAGGTGGCGTAATGATCGTAGGCAAAGCGAAAGTCAGTCTGTGGCTAGGCAGGTGTGCGGTGTATGCGGCGCTGCTCGTCGTGTCGGGCTTTGGGTCGCAGGCGCAGGCCCAGAGCGCGTTACCCCCAGAACTCGCGCAGGCCTGGGCCAAGACAAAGTTGCCAGAATCCTCGTTGTCGGTATTGGTGCAGGAGATCGGTGGTCCGCGCTTGTTTGCCATTTCTCCTGAGACCACTCGTAATCCAGCTTCCGTTATGAAATTGGTGACGACTTATGCGGCGATCTCGCGCCTTGGTCCGAATTATGTTTGGAATACGAGTTTTCTCTTAAGTCCAGATTCTCAGATAAACGAGCAGGGTGTATTGAAAGGGCCTTTGTATCTCCGCGCGGGGGGTGACCCTGTGCTGGAGCTGCAAGACGTGTGGCGTCTGTTGCGTGACCTACGTTTGCGCGGTATCCGAGAAATCTCTGACATCGTGATAGATCGTTCTGTTTTTGGTGAAGTCACTATCGATCCTAGTACGTTTGACGGGGCCTCGGACCGTCCTTACAACGCGAGCCCTGATGCGTTTATGGTGGGGTTTGGCGCCGTTCGGTTGGTTTTTTCGCCTGACCCGGCCAGTCGAACTTGGAAGTCATTTATCGACCCCCCCATTCCTGGTGTGGTGGTGGAGGGCAACGTGCAATGGGCCGACGGACAATGCCCGGGATCGCCTGCCGTGACCACAGACACCACGTCAGATGGGTCGACGGTTCGGATACGCGTGAGTGGCAGAGGCGCGGGGTCCTGTGGCGAGTTTGATGTGTTTCGTTTGGCCTTCTCCCAGCAAGAGTTTGGTGCAAAAGTATTGCAAACATTGTGGAAAGAGCTTGGCGGCACGATGACCGGCCAGGTCCGAACGGGTTCCATTCCATCGAATGCCACCGCCATTGCATCGCATCAGTCGCCGCCTTTGTCTGAGGTGATTCGCTTGATTAATAAGCGCAGCAATAACGTGATGACGCGTGTGTTGTTGTTGACGCTTGGTGCGGAGGCGGGCAGACGTCCTGCCACCGTCGCGGGTAGTGTGCAGGTTGCGCAAGACGTATTGGCACGTCAAGGGCTTCCGATGAAGGGGTTGGTGTTAGACAATGGTTCGGGGCTATCCCGCAATGGCGTCGTCTCGGCTGACAGCTTGGCGCAAATGCTGCAAAAAGCGTGGATGTCGCCCGTGATGCCCGAATACGTATCTTCGCTGGCAATCCTTGGTACTGATGGCACGACCCGTAACCGGTTACGCGATCCTACAACTAAGTCTATGGCGCATCTTAAAACGGGTGCGTTGCGCGACGTGCGTTCCGTTGCAGGCTATGTCTGGTCTAGCAGCGGCAAACGCTATATAGTTGTCAGTATGGTCAATCATGACCGTGCGCACGATGCGCGGTCTTTTGAAAATACGCTAATCGCCTGGCTTACCGCGAAATAAATTTAACCGATACAACCTGGTAAGCACCCATGAATGTTCGTCATACCCTCTTGGGTTTAGTGGTCCTACTGTCTGGCGTATCAGCGCACGCCGGTATCTGTGATGCCAAGTTTTTTCATAATGGTGGACTGATAGAAATCACAGGTAAGGGCATCGTTCAAGTCAATGCACGCATGACTTTTAGTCATGTCAAGAAAACGGGTAAACAAAGCTGTCAGGCACAAGTCAAAGGTAATGCGAGTTACGCCCTGTTTGGTTTGTTGACAGGTGCTGCGGAGCTTGATCATGTCCTGACGGCCAACGACTTGCAGGCGAAGCTGATTAAAAGTGGCCCCGGTCAAACGGCTGAGGCAGAAGCGTTTGATATGCAGATGGTCAGTATTTTTGGTTATGGAACTGCGATCAAAGCACCAGGACAACGGTTGGCTCCACAAAATTTTCGGCTTGCGATTGGGGACCCTCGCAAGGGCCCCACCACTGCGCTGACGGTTCGCGTTGGCGAGAAAATTGTGGGTACCCGCCAGTCGATCGATACCGCGTTAGGGCCGCAATTATGTTGGCCGGTACGATACCCGCGAGGTACCGAGCAAACGATGGCAAATGTACGTGGTGTGGTGATCTCCATTCCAGCGGTGCAGTCTTATGTCACGGACTGGTACTGCCCTGCGGTGAGCCTTGTAATGAAACAGGAAATTGAACAAGCTGGTCAGCGCGCAGTGATTGAGGTCAAGACGGTTCGTTGATGCAGAGCACTTCATCACCTCCTATTCGGCCGCTCCTTCTTTGGATGGTTGCGTTGTTTGCCTTGTTGATGACGGTGATTCTTGCGCTTAAGTCCGGTGCTGTGCCGATACAGTGGTCTGACGTATTTGCGATCATTGGCGTTGGCGCGGATGTTGATCCCTTAAAGCGTTCCGTACTTTTAGAGCTAAGGTTGCCACGCGTTTTGTTCGCGGCTGTGGCGGGTGGAGCGCTTGCGTTAAGCGGTGCGGTGATGCAAGCGCTGTTTCGCAATCCCTTGGCAGAGCCCGGTCTTGTGGGAATTTCTGCAGGCGCGTCGCTCGGGGTCGTCCTTACATTGCTACTCGGTTTCAGCGGTCACTGGTTTACCAGCGCCGCAGGCTTTGTGGGCGCCATGCTTGCTACCTTGTCGGCGTATTTCTTGGGGCGACGCTACCCCGGAGTCGCTGGATTATTGTTGGCGGGTATTGCGATCAATGCCACCACGATGAGCGTGGTGAGTCTAGTGACCACCTTCATTTCTGAGTCTCAGTTTCGTAGCTTTGGTTTTTGGTCGCTTGGTAGTTTGAGCCGTGCTTCTTGGGACCAGGTGGGCTGGTTGCTGCCATGGACGGTTATCTGCTCGATCTTATTGCTGCGTCAGTGGCGTGTTCTAAATGCGTTACTGCTAGGTGAGCGTGAGGCACATCACCTTGGCTTTGATATAGCAAAGGTGCGTCGTACGTTGATTCTTTTGATCGCGCTGCTTGTGGGCCCCCTCGTTGCTGCGACAGGGGGCATTGCTTTTATCGGACTGGTCATCCCACACATTCTGAGGGACTGGGTTGGCGCAGGCCATCGGGTGCTATTACCGCTTTGCTGGGTCGCTGGAGGGATCGCCCTCGTGCTGGCGGATTGGCTCGCACGCTTGGTGGTGATGCCCGCTGAGATACCGGTTGGTGTCATCACTAGCTTAGTGGGCGGACCTTTCTTTATTGCCTTGCTATTGCGTCACGCAAAGCGCTCTGTTTAAGAAAGCCCGAGCTCGTTCCAAATCGCGTCTACACGCAGCTTGGTGGCGGCATCCATCTGAATAGGTGTGCCCCATTCTCGTTGTGTTTCTCCCGGCCACTTATTGGTCGCATCCATCCCCATTTTTCCGCCTAGTCCGGAGACGGGCGAGGCAAAATCAAGGTAGTCAATTGGCGTGTTCTCTACAAGCAGCGTATCCCGTACCGGATCCATGCGCGTGGTCATCGCCCACACCACTTCTTTCCAGTCGCGTGGGTTAATGTCTGCGTCAACCACAACGATAAATTTTGTGTACATAAACTGACGCAGAATGCTCCAGAGACCAAACATCACCCGCTTCGCGTGACCGGGGTATTGCTTGCGAATTGAAACGACAGCAAGGCGATAGCTGCAACCCTCCGGCGGTAGATAGAAGTCTACGATTTCGGGAATTTGTCGGCGTAGCAGCGGCACAAATACTTCGTTGAGTGCAACGCCCAGCACGGCAGGCTCATCTGGTGGCTTGCCGGTGTAGGTGGAATGGTAAATGGGATTGCGACGCATGGTAATGCGGTCTACCGTGAAGACCGGAAACCAATCTTGTTCGTTGTAGTAGCCCGTGTGATCACCAAAGGGTCCCTCGAGCGCAAGTTCGTAATCCGAAGCGGGCGGCGGATTTACCCCAGGTGGTACGCATGGGGTGATGGCGCGTGGGTCGGTACTTGGCAGCAAGTGGCCCTCAAGGACAATTTCTGCAGTCGCCGGAACGGAGAGGTTGCTACCGAGCGCCTGCGTGACCTCGGTGCGACCGCCACGCAGAAGCCCCGCAAACTGATATTCCGAAAGTGAGTCGGGCACGGGAGTAACCGCGCCAAGTGTTGTTGCAGGATCAGCGCCTAGCGCGACGGCAATGGGAAACGGCTTGCCGGGATTGGCAAGCGCGTGATCCCTGAAATCCAACGCACCACCTCGGTGCGATAGCCAGCGCATGATGAGTTTGTTGCGGCCGATCACCTGTTGTCGATAGATCCCGAGATTCTGGCGTTTTGCATTAGGCCCGCGCGTGATGACCAGCCCCCAAGTCAGTAAAGGTGCAACATCGCCGGGCCAGCAGGTTTGAATCGGCAGTTTGGCAAGATCAACATCCTTGCCTTCCCACACGACTTCCTGACAAGGTGCGCCGCGTACATTTTTTGGGCTCATATCCCAGAGGGCTGCTTTGAGCATGGAGACTTTCGCTATTGCGTCTTTGAATCCCTTGGGTGCCTCAGGTTCCCGCAGACTCGCCAGCAATTCCCCAATCTCTCGCAATGCAGCGGTGTTCTCGGCACCCATCCCTTGTGCGACACGTGTGGGAGTCCCAAATAAATTTGTCAGGACTGGCATGCTTGCTCGAGTGCCGTTATGCATTGCCTGCTCGAAAATTAGCGCTGGCCCTTCCGCTTTGAGCACGCGGTCCGATATTTCAGTCATTTCTAATGAGGACGAAACAGGCACCTGAATGCGTTTGAGGTCATGATTGCGCTCGAGTTGCGAAATGAAGTCTCTAAGATCTTTGTATTTCAAGGTACCTGCCCTTCAAGCGTTAGAAGCGATTGAGTCGTTTGGTGTTGGACGTTAGCTCAAAAAACCTTTGATGCGATGTATGGCTTCTTGTAGTCGTTCAAGGCTCGTTGTATAGGCAAAGCGCATCGTGTGTGCGGCGTGTGCAGGACCAAAATCTAGGCCTGCGACGGCCGCTACGCGCGCACCGTGTAGTAAGGCTGCCGAGAACGCACTGCTATCTGTGGCGTGAGCAGAGATATCAGCATAGACGTAAAACGCGCCATCAGGCATAACGGGAACTGAAATGCCGAGGGACGTAAGCGCTGGTACGAGGTAATCTCGTCGTTGGTGGAACGCTTCGCGCCGTGTTTCATATATGGCCAGTGACTCGGGGTGAAAGCATTCGAGTGCGCCATGCTGAGCGAGCGTGGGTGCACAGATGGCCAAGCTAGCAGCCATTTTTTCGATCGGGGCTACCAGATGTGGTGGAACGATCATCCAGCCCAGCCTCCAACCGGTCATATTGAAGTACTTGGAGAAACTATTGAGAATGATGATGTCGTCGTCAAGCGCAAGCGCCGATTGCGGAGCTCTGTCGTACGATAGACTGAGATAGATCTCATCCATCATGACAAAGCCGTTGCGCGCGCGTACTTCCTTAAAAATTCGATTGAGCTCCTCGCGTGTGATGGAGGTGCCCGTTGGGTTGCTGGGCGATGCAATCAGTACGCCGCGTGTTTGCGGCCCCCAGTGGCTGGCGATATCGGCTGCGCTGAGTTGAAAGCGGGTAGCTGCACTGGTGGGAATGAGTTTGGTGGTCCCGCCGGCTGCGCCAACAAAGTTGCGGTTGGGTGGGTAACAGGGATCGGGCATGAGCACTTCGTCGCCTGGGTTGATCAGTGCCATCGCTGCCAATAACAGGGCACCGCTCGCGCCTGACGTGACGATCACTCTGGTAGGGTCTACGCGCGCACCGAGCTGGTTCGTGTAAAAATTCGCTATGGCTTCGCGCAATTCCGTTAAACCTGCAGGGGGTGAGTATCCGCTTTTGCCGGCGCGAGCCGCGCTATCGAGACCCGCGACGACCCGCGGTGCGGCCGTAAAGTCTGGTTCACCCACGCCAAGGCTGATAATGTCGATACCTGAGCGGGTCAGGGCCGAGGCCTCTTTTAAAAGCTCGACCGCGTGAAACGTGACCGTTTCATGTGTGCGTGCCGCGAGTGCTGTCATGTCTGATTTCTCCAACCTTGGATACGAATTGTAGTGGTTACAAAACCTTCGCGACGCAGTTTTCTGACGGGACGCCGCACGCCGGCGACACCGTGGGGTACTTTTTGTGCGAGGTTGTCACGCACTTGTCTGGGACGCGTGCGCTGGGACGAAACCCAAGAGACGATGCAGGCATGGCTAGAGCCCGCCCGCGAGGGCGATCTCACCCATGCGTTTGCCTTGTGCCGCGAGTTTGGCGTGCAGTATCTGCTCGCGGACTCTGATGGCCGTCCTGACCCGGGTCGCGGTGCGCTTTGGGTGTCGGCACGCGCACCGTGGGCGACCGTTGTTGCGGTCGATGCCGCGCAAACCCTTTGGCGAGCAGATGCGGGTTGCTTGCTCGGTACGCTTCAGGGGCTTGGTATCGCGTCAGTGGATTTAGCGGATCCCGAGCAGACAGTTGCGCAATGGGTGGCGAGTCGTGGTTGTGGTCGTTGGCCGACCGGCCGGTGCGACCTGAGCGGTATCGTGCAACTACAGGCAGTACTCGCTGATGGCACAACTGAGGTGTTGGGTCCCTTCGGAGCGACCGCACAAGCGCCGCTGCAAAGTTTGGCGACGCAGCGAATTATTCCCAAGCTTTTTGAGCTCGCACATAGCGCACCGGTCGAGCAAAGTATGGCTGCTGCAATTTGGCCGTTGCGTTTTAGGCTCGATGCTCTGAGGCCCAAGGCCCCGAGTGAGCCGAACTTGGCTTGGCTGTTCAGCGGACATGGTGGTGCACTGGGCTGGGTGCAGACTGTTTGGTTCGCGGCGTCTGAACGGACAAGTGTTGGCGTGGGCGATCCCTCAGATGCAGCGATGGATACGTCGCTGCGATCTGCAGATAACCTTGCGGACGCTTTGTCGATCCCTTTCGCTTCAATCGATCGCAGTGTGAAGCAGATCATAGACCCCTCTGGGGTCTTCGGTTCGGTTTCCGAGTAAAGCGACTAAAATTAACTTCTCTTATTGAAATCATTGGTGCCTTTCATTATGGAAGAAACGTTTCGCAAAGCTGCGCTCGAGTATCACGAGCAAGGTCGTCCTGGCAAGATCTCTATTGCACCGACAAAAATGCTGTCTAACCAACGAGACCTAGCCTTGGCGTATTCGCCAGGTGTCGCTGCGGCTTGCGAAGAAATCGTGATAGATCCTGCCAATGCGTTTCGTTATACCGCGCGAGGAAATTTAGTAGGTGTCATCACCAACGGCACAGCGGTGCTTGGGTTGGGCAATATTGGTCCGCTAGCCTCGAAGCCTGTTATGGAAGGCAAGGCTGTTCTGTTTAAAAAGTTTGCGGGCATCGATGTCTTCGACATCGAAATCAACGAGCAAGACCCTCTTAAGCTTGTTGAGATAATTGCTGGGCTTGAGCCGACCTTTGGCGGAATCAACTTAGAGGACATCAAAGCACCAGAGTGCTTTACCGTTGAGCGCAAATTGCGTGAACGGATGCGCATACCGGTGTTTCATGATGATCAACACGGTACTGCCATCTGTGTCTCAGCTGCATTTATCAATGGACTGAAAGTCGTTGGTAAAGATATTGACAAAGTAAAGGTGGTGGTGTCGGGCGCAGGCGCTGCGGCACTGGCATGTTTGGACTTGATGGTCGACCTTGGCCTTCCTCTTAAAAATATTTGGGTGTCAGACATCGAAGGCGTTGTGTACGAAGGTCGAACCACCTTGATGGATCCAGACAAGGAGCGGTTCGCTCAAAAAACGGATGCCCGCAAGCTTGCAGATATTATTTCTGATGCGGACGTGTTTCTTGGTTTGTCTGCCGGTGGCGTGCTCAAACCAGAGATGGTGAAGGTCATGGGCGCGCGGCCGTTGATCTTGGCCTTGGCCAACCCAAATCCAGAGATCCTTCCTTCGGAAGCGCATGCAGTCCGTGACGATATTGTGATGGCAACCGGACGTTCCGACTACCCTAATCAGGTCAACAATGTCTTATGCTTCCCCTATATTTTTCGTGGGGCGTTGGATGTGGGCGCCACAACGATCACGCGCGAAATGGAAAAGGCGGCTGTCGTCGCAATTGCCAAGCTTGCGCAAGAAGAGCAAAGTGAAGTTGTCGCTGCGGCTTACGGGCATTATGACGTGTCCTTTGGGCCGAACTCTTTTATTCCAAAGCCTTTCGATCCACGCTTGATTGTGCGCATTGCGCCGGCTGTTGCAAAAGCAGCGATGGAAGGTGGAGTTGCGACGCGTCCGATTGCTGATCTTGACGCTTACGTTGAGCAACTCGAGCAGTTTGTCTATCGCTCGGGTGCTTTTATGCGCCCCTTGTTTTCTATCGCCAAGTCGCGTGTGCGCGAGGGCGGACGCGCACGTATTGTGTTCACCGAAGGCGAGGACGAGCGAGTCTTGCGTGCGGTGCAGGTAATCGTTGACGAAAAACTTGCTAAGCCGATTCTGGTTGGCCGACCCTCTGTGTTGAAAGATCGCATCTCGAAGTTTGGCTTGCGGCTGCGGCTTGGTGAGGACGTCGAGGTGACGAACCCAGAGTTCGACGAGCGCTTTAATCAATATTGGACCGCTTACTGGGAAAAAATGTGTCGTAGTGGCGTCACCAAGGAAATGGCCCGCGTTGAAATGCGTCGTCGCCTGACCTTGATCGGTGCGACCATGGTGAGAATGGGCGATGCTGACGGCATGATTTGCGGCACGGTGAGTGGCTATCACGATCATCTAAAGTTTGTGGACCAGATGATTGGTAAACGTCAGGGCACCACCACCTACGCTGCGATGAATATTTTGCTTCTACCTGAGCAGACGCTGGCGCTAGTGGACACGCACATCAATGACGACCCTACTGCCGAACAGATCGCTGAATTCACCATTGCGGCGGCCGATCAAATGCGACGCTTAAATTTGACACCTAAAGCGGCGTTGCTGTCGCGCTCGAACTTCGGCTCGGGCAGCTCTGCCTCGGGGAGCAAAATGCAAAAAGCGCTCGAAATCATTCGAGCGAAAGCCCCCGAGCTTGAGGTCGATGGAGAAATGCACGGTGACTGTGCATTGAACGAAGCATTGCGCTTACGCATTCTTCCGTCTTCTACCCTAAAAGGTTCCGCTAACCTGCTGGTATGCCCGAACGTCGATTCTGGCAATATCGCGTACAACTTGCTGAAGACGGCAGCCGGAGGCAATGTCGCTGTCGGGCCCTTCTTATTGGGAGCGAATGCCCCTGTGCATATTTTGACGACCAGCGCGACCGTGCGCCGTATCGTTAATATGACAGCATTAACCGTCGTAGAAGCGAACGACCCTCGCCATAGCGCGATGCAAGCTAAGTTGCTGTAATAAAAGAAAAAATACAATATTTAGACCCACTAACGCTGCAAAAACTAGTGGGCGGGGTGCATTGCGCCATCGATTTTTGTATTCTTCTGGCAAAGAAAGGTGTCTAGCCACTTCCAAACCGGCCACTGTCGAGTTATTGTCCTAACCTATTCAAGGAGCCATGTGTATGGGTAAGGCGGTTGATCCAGCATTGCGTCAGCTGTTAAAGCGCGGGGGGGACTTCGATCCTCTGACCGGGCTCGATCTGATGTCCGCTGCGGCCAAAGAGCACGGTCTAGCCTGGTGTGTTGCGGACTGCGATAAAGCCCGCAGTCGCTCGGCTGTTTTTCGTGCAATCGTAAAGGCTGTGGATTATCCCCAGTTTTTTGGTAGCGATTTTGATGGTTTGTTTGATTGCTTGCGAGATACGCTGCAAGATCAAAAAGATGGCGGTCTGGTGCTGGTTCTTGATAAGTTGCACTCTGAGGACCCTGCGATCGTGATGGACGGGCACCAGTTTTTGCAGGTCCTCAACGACACGGTTAGCTACGCACGTGAAAATGGGTTGGTTTTTATCTACGGCATCCATCATGCCGGGAAGCATGATGATGCTAAGCCTGGCGTAGTCCGCAATTGGAGCGATGAACCGAGCTAGCGCTCTTGTCTAGGGCAAAGCTCGATTTTGCTTTGTTACCAGCCGAGTAGAGCGGTGGAGGCGGCTGCCATAGCGAGCCCGGCGGTTTCGCTGCGTAATACCCTCGCACCAAACCGCACGTTTTTCACCTGCTGGCGAAGACCGATAGCGAGCTCTTCCGCACTCCAGCCGCCTTCGGGCCCAACTAAGAAACTGAGACCAGTGCTTGCCGCATCGTTGTTGCCGTGCATCGCAGCAGCCAGATCGTCATTGGCGGCGGGATCGCAAAGCAATACGAAACCTAAATCTGTTTGAGTCAACGTTTGTTCAAGACTCTGCGGGGGCAGTACTTGCATCAAACGATTGCGGCCACATTGCTCCGAAGCGGCGATGATGATGCCTTGCCAATGCTGTAAGCGCTTGGTCAGGCGATCGCCGGATAACTTAAGGACGCTGCGGTGCGCGGCAATCGGGATGACGCGCTGCACGCCAAGCTCCACTGCCTTTTCAATGACCCAGTCCATTTTGTCGCCTGACGGAAGACCTTGAATAAGTGTCAGCCTACCCGCCAGTTCAGCCTCTCTTTGGCGATGGTCTGTCAGCCGCACTTGAGCGGTTTTTCCATCAAAATCAAGCACTCCGGCGATTTCTCCGCCTCGCCCATCAAACAGCACAATTTCACAACCCGCGGCCAGGCGACGCACCCTAATGTGGTGCGCAACCGTTGCTGGAAGTGTGAGGGTTTGATTGCCGGAAATCGGGTCCTGACAGTAAAAGCGTGGAGCTGTCATCAAGGCTACTCAGTCGGGGTGTAGGGGGATATACGGGTGCTAAACTCTTGTGTTTTGTAACCCATTTTTTGATCCCGCGGCCTACAGGTCAGGGACCCACCGCATGAGCCAACCCAACCACACCCCTGTCAAACTGGCCGACGCTATCCGCGCACTGGCTATGGATGCTGTTCAGCAAGCGAACTCCGGGCATCCGGGCGCACCGATGGGAATGGCCGAAATGGCTCAGGCGCTGTTCACGCGTCATTTGCAACACAACCCGGCCGATCCCGCTTGGGCGAATCGAGATCGCTTTGTGCTGTCCAATGGTCATGGTTCGATGTTGCTGTATGCCTTGTTGCACTTAACGGGCTACGACTTGCCGATGGAAGAGCTGCGTAAGTTTCGGCAACTGCACTCTAAAACACCGGGACATCCAGAAGTTGGCATTACACACGGGGTTGAAACGACGACAGGTCCTTTGGGACAAGGTTTGGCAAACGCAGTAGGTATGGCCCTCACAGAGGCATTGCTTGCCGCTGAGTTCAACCGTCCGGATCATAAGATCGTTGATCACCACACGTACGCCTTTGTCGGTGATGGCTGTTTGATGGAAGGCATCTCGCACGAGGTGTGTTCGCTTGCAGGCACCTTACGTTTGTCGAAGTTAATTGTTCTTTATGACGACAATGGCATCTCGATTGATGGCAAAGTAGAAAATTGGTTTGCTGACGACACAGCCAAACGCTTCGAGGGCTACGGCTGGAATATTGTGCGCGTTGCAAACGGCCACGACGTCGATGCTGTTGACTATGCGCTTAAGCAAGCCCAACAATTGGGTAAGCAAAACGTACGGCCGACGCTCGTGATTTGTCGCACAGTAATTGGTAAAGGCGCGCCTAATGTGGCCGGTACCGACAAGGTGCACGGCGCGCCACTTGGCGCCGATGAAATTGCAGCAACACGCGCGGCGATTGGCTGGTCGCATGCACCGTTTGAAATCCCTGAGTCGGTCTACAAAGGTTGGGATCAGCGCGCTGTTGGGGCTCAGTCTCAGTCGGAATGGCAAAAATCCTTTGATGCCTATACTGCAAAATTTCCTGAACAAGCTCAGCAGTTCACGCGGCGTATGCGCGGTGAGCTGCCCGGCGGTTTCGCAGAGGCTGCAAACAAGTTGCTCGCAGCGACGAACGAGAAAGCGGAAACGATTGCGTCGCGTAAAGCCTCTCAACTGGCTCTCACGGCATTGGTTGAGTTGTTACCAGAGATGCTGGGTGGTTCAGCTGATCTGACCGGTTCGAACTTCACGGACTGGAAAGGAGCGGTACCGGTGCGCGCGACCTTGCAAGGGGTTCAGTTCGGTCGCCACATTAACTATGGCGTGCGTGAGTTCGGTATGGCAGCCATCATGAATGGGATGGCGCTGCATGGTGGTTATTTGCCGTTTGGCGGCACCTTCCTGACCTTCTCTGATTACTCTCGTAACGCGTTGCGTATGGCAGCGTTGATGAAGCAACGTGTGGTCCATGTGTTTACACATGATTCGATTGGCTTGGGCGAAGACGGTCCAACGCACCAGTCGGTTGAGCACGCAAGCAGTTTGCGTTTGATTCCTAATCTATCTGTTTGGCGTCCTTGCGATACGGTCGAAACAACTGCAGCGTGGTTGGCTGCAGTGAGTCGTCCCTCCAGCATTGGTATGGATGTCCATGCAGGGGGGCCAACTGCTTTATTGCTGTCGCGCCAAAACTTACCTTTCGTTGTACGCAATGCTGAAACGCTGAAGAATGTGGCGCGAGGTGGCTACGTGTTGCAAGACGCTAAAGACGCACGTGCGGCGATTATCGCAACCGGATCTGAAGTGGCCATTGCGATTGAGGCACAAAAATTATTAGCCGAGCAAGGGGTGGCGGTGCGTGTAGTGTCGATGCCCAGCACGGATACCTTCGATCACCAGGATGCTGCGTGGCGCGCATCCGTGTTGCCAAAAGGTATGCCTCGTGTGGCCGTAGAGGCCGGCGTCACAGCGTTTTGGCATAAGTATGTCGGTCTGGATGGCGCGGTGGTGGGGATTGATACGTACGGCGAGTCTGCGCCCGCAGGAGCGTTGTTTAAACATTTTGGTCTGACTGCCGAGAAAGTCGCAGAGGCAGTCAAGCGCGTTTTGTAAAGCGCGTTTTATAACCGCGCATTCTATAAACTTTAAATAAAAAAGGAGTGGTTCCATGACGATTCGTGTTGCTATTAACGGGTATGGTCGTATCGGTCGCAATATTTTGCGTGCTCATTACGAAGGTGGCAAAAAGCATGACATTCAAATCGTAGCCATCAACGACTTGGGCGACCCGAAGACGAATGCGCACCTCACACAGTACGACACTGCCCACGGACGTTTTCCTGGAACAGTCGGCGTTGAGGGCGAGTACATGGTTGTGAATGGCGACAAGATTCGCGTATTGGCCAACCGTAACCCCGCTGAGTTGCCCTGGGGCGAGCTCAAAGTAGATGTTGTGCTCGAGTGCACAGGCTTCTTTACAAGCAAAGAAAAAGCATCGGCCCACCTCAAGGGTGGTGCCAAGAAAGTGATCATCTCGGCGCCCGGCGGCAAAGACGTTGATGCAACGATTGTGTACGGTGTGAATCAGGACGTGCTTAAGAGTGAGCACACCGTGATTTCGAATGCTTCGTGCACAACCAACTGTTTGGCACCATTGGTTAAGCCATTGCACGAGAAGCTGGGCGTTGTGACGGGTCTGATGACAACGATTCACGCCTACACCAACGATCAAGTATTGACAGACGTCTATCACGAAGATCTGCGTCGCGCGCGCTCGGCAACGATGAGCATGATCCCCACCAAGACTGGCGCTGCCGCAGCGGTTGGTTTGGTACTGCCTGAACTGAATGGCAAGCTTGATGGTTTTGCAATGCGCGTGCCAACCATCAACGTATCGATCGTAGATCTAACCTTTATCGCCAAGCGTGAAACGACAGTTGATGAAGTCAACGACATCCTCAAAGCAGCCGCTGCCTCGGGCCCGCTCAAAGGTATTCTGACTTACAACACCGAGCAGCTCGTGTCGGTGGATTTCAACCACAATCCTGCTTCGAGCAACTTTGATGCAACGTTGACTAAGGTGTCTGGCACCCTGGTCAAAGTGAACTCGTGGTACGACAACGAGTGGGGCTTTAGCAATCGTATGCTCGATACGACTGTGGCGTTAATGGCAGCAAAGTAAATCACATCATGACGACTGTTCAAACCCTTTCTGCTCTGGCTCAGTCGGGCAAACTCTCCGGTAAGCGGGTGTTTATCCGCGCCGATTTGAATGTGCCGTTTGATGATGCGGGTCACATTACTGAAGACACGCGTATTCGTGCCTCGGTACCCGGCATTCGCCTGGCGCTTGATGCCGGTGCTGCGGTGATGGTGACCTCACATCTCGGACGTCCAACTGAGGGCACACTGACTGCTGAAGATTCCCTGGCGCCCATCGCCAAGCGACTCTCCGAGTTGCTCGGTATACCAGTGAGCTTGGTGCAGAATTGGGTGGACGGTGTTCAGGTATCCCCAGGACAAGTCGTCTTGCTTGAGAACTGCCGGGTAAACAAGGGTGAAAAGAAAAACGATCCCGAGTTGTCCAAGAAAATGGCGGCGTTATGTGATGTGTATGTGAACGATGCCTTCGGCACCGCGCACCGTGCCGAGGCGACGACGCATGGGATTGCACAGTTCGCGGCAACCGCCTGTGCCGGTCCGCTGCTGCAGGCAGAGCTCGAGGCGCTTGGCCGTGCATTATTAGCGCCCAAGCGTCCCCTGGTTGCGATTGTGGGTGGTTCCAAGGTGTCAACGAAACTTTCGATCCTGCAGTCGCTTGCGGACAAGGTTGATCAGTTGATCGTCGGTGGTGGCATCGCTAACACCTTTATGTTGGCAGCTGGGTTGCCAATTGGTAAGTCTCTCGCCGAGCCAGATCAAATCGATCAAGCGCGTGCGGTGATGCAAAAAATGCAGGCGCGTGGTGCTGCAGTGCCAATTCCGGTGGATGTGGTCTGCGCGACTGAGTTTTCAGCGCAGGCGAAAGCGACGGTCAAGGCGGCAAAAGACGTGGGTGCGGAGGATTTGATTTTGGATATCGGTCCGCAGACGTCTGCTCAGCTGGCTGATATCCTGAAAAATGCCGGCACGATCGTCTGGAACGGACCGGTCGGTGTGTTTGAGTTTGAACAATTCGCGCAGGGAACCGAGTCCTTGTCTCAGGCGATTGCTGCTTCGCCGGGTTTTTCCATCGCAGGCGGTGGCGACACTCTTGCTGCGATCGCGAAATTTGGTATTACCGACAAAGTTGGCTACATCTCGACAGGGGGCGGTGCCTTCCTCGAGTTCCTCGAAGGCAAAACCCTACCCGCAGTGGATGTTTTGCAAAAGCGGGCATTGGCTTAGAGTTTTGTGCGGCTAACGTTAGCCCACAGCAGGCCTTAATCAACAATAAATAGCGTCGCACCAGTCTCTGTTGAGGACTGGTGTGGCTCGGCCGCGTCGGCGACTTGATAACTCATGCCTGGCTTTAAATCGAACGTTCTGCCATCTTTTAAGACGGTATGGAGCGAGCCACTCAAGCAAAGCAGGATGTGTCCTTTCTCGCACCAATGGTCGGCTAGATAGCCCGGCGTGTATTCGACCATCCGAACTCGGATCGTGCCGAATTGCCGTGTGCGCCAAAAGGCTTTCCCTGTGGTCCCAGCATGCTCTGTGGTCGGGACGTCTGACCAGTCGGTGGTCCCAAACGGGATATTGTCGATTTTCATAAAAGCTTGAATTTTTAAAGGTTTGCCCCCATTGTGAAGGGGTATCCACTTCTTTTGGCGTGCCTAAGCACAGCCACACCCATGGAATTTAAAGACTATTACAAGATATTGGAAGTGCCACGTGAGGCTTCGCAGGACGATATCCGCAAAGCGTATCGAAAGCTCGCGCGCAAATATCACCCCGACGTCAGCAAAGAGGCTGATGCGGAGGCGCGCATGCGCGATATCAACGAGGCTAATGACGTCTTGCGTGACGCTGAGAAGCGTGCCGCCTACGATCAGCTCGCAGCCAACGTTTCCGGCGCGAATGGCGCTGCCCCCGGACCAGGCTGGGAGCGCGGTTTCGAGTTTTCGGGCGGGGAGGGTCAAGGTCCGAGCGAGGCGGAGTTTCAGGACTTTCTGAATGGGTTGTTCAAACAGGCCGCCCACCAACGCCAAGCTCAGCAGCGTCAGTCGGCGCCGGGCCAATCGTATGCTGTCCGAGGTGACGATCACCATGCAGAGATCGAGGTCTCGCTCGAAGATAGTTTTTCTGGCGCGACGAGGGACTTGGGCTTGCGCTCCGTGCAACTTGATGCGCAAGGACGCCCTCAGGTTGTGAATCGCACCTTGAGCGTCAAAATCCCTGTGGGGATTCGCGCTGGGCAGATGATTCGTCTCGCTGGACAAGGCATGCCAGGTGAGGGGGGCGCCTCAGCCGGTGACTTGTTCTTAACGGTGCATTTTGCGCCGCACCCACGCTATCAGGTGGATGGTAAAGATCTGACGATGAAGCTGCCTGTGACCCCCTGGGAGGCGGCGCTAGGCGGTAAGGTGCATACACCCACAATGGAAGGGGTCGTTGAAGTCGGCATCGCGGCAGGTAGTCATGCAGGCAGCAAGATGCGCTTGCGTGGCAAAGGCTTGCCCGGTGATCCGGCAGGCGACTTGTATTTGGTGTTGGAGGTTGTCTGGCCACCGGCAGAGTCGGAGGCTGCTAAGCGTGCGTATCAACAGTTGGCGGAGGCGGCTGCATTCAATCCGCGTCTCCACCTTGGAGTGCAAGCATGAAATCAATGACAGTGTATTCGGCAGTAAGCGTGGATGACCACGCGCCTGTAAGCGTGCATGAGCTCGCCAAACTTTGCGATCAACAGCTTGAGTGGGTTGTGACGCTCGTACAAGAAAGAGTGCTGGATCTTGAGTTGCAAGGTGAGCCAGATCAATGGGTGTTTGCGAGCCATTATGTTGGCCGAGCACGTCAGGTTTCGCGCTTGCAGCGCGACTTTGACGTGAACCTTGAGGCAGCCGCGCTAATGACCGATTTGTTGGAAGAGATCAGAGCCTTACGGGCACAACTCGGGCGATAATCTCGATAGTTCCCTAAACAAGGGGTTTCGATCGGGCTCAAACGAGCCGTTAACTAGTGAGTAACGTTATGACGACTGCCGCCCGCCATCCCGACACCATTCGAATTGGTTTAGTGTCTGTTTCAGATCGCGCCTCGAAAGGTGTGTATGCGGATCAGGGTATTCCGGCGCTAACAGACTGGTTAGCCCGTGCGGTTAAAACACCCATCGAGATCGTCTCGCGACTGATTCAGGATGATGTTCCAACGATCTCTGCGGCATTAGTGGAGCTCGTTGATGTGGAACGGTGCGATTTGGTGTTGACCACTGGTGGCACCGGTCCAGCACGACGCGACGTCACACCCGAGGCGACGCTTGCGATTGCCACGCGCGAAATGCCTGGGTTTGGTGAGCAGATGCGTCAGATCAGTTTGCAATTTGTGCCGACGGCCATCTTGTCGCGACAAGTCGCTGTGTTGCGCGAAACAGGTGAGCACGCTGCATTAATTATCAACCTACCCGGTCAGCCCAAAGCAATCAGCGAGACGCTGGAAGGCTTAAAGCGTGAAGACGGATCGGTCGTGGCTTCTGGCATTTTTGCCGCCGTACCGTACTGCATCGATTTGATCGGCGGGCCTTACATCGAAACACGCGACGAGGTGGTCAAGGCCTTTCGGCCTAAGTCGGCGCGACGCCCAGACACCACAGCGACGTAGTTTCTGCCTGCCGTGCGTCGGCAAGCGGGTCTTGTTCCTCTTTGGCTTTTGGGTGATGGGGGCGAATGTCGTGTTTCGCCATGACGACGAGCCCGGCTTCCTCAATTTGTGCAAGGAGTTGTTCGCGGCTGCGCAAGTGCAAGTGCTCGGCCAGGTCTGACAAGATCAACCAGCCTTGTCCTTTGGGATTAAGGTGTTCGGCTAAGTCACTCAAAAAACCAGACAGCATGTGTTGGTCTTGGTCATAAATGGCATGCTCGAGTGGGGAGGCTGGTCGCCCCGGTAACCAAGGTGGGTTACAAACCACTAAGTCAGCGCGTCCTGCTGGGAATAGATCGATTTCTTGCAAAGTAATTTGTTTCTTCAGACCCAGCGACTCAATATTCTGACGAGCGCATGCCAGAGCTCTGGTGCTCGTGTCTGTTGCGATCACGTGCGCGACCCCTTTTTTGACGAGCAAGGCCGCGAGCACACCCGTGCCCGTACCCAGATCAAAGGCAGTTTTAACGGGGACCTGGGGAAGTGCGGTTTGACGAATTAGCTCTAGATATTCGGCGCGGGTGGGGGCGAAAACGCCGTAGTGGGCGTGAATCGGTGCGTCGAGGCCTTCAATGGCAATGCCGGCTTTGCGCCATTCATAGGCGCTAATCAGGCCGAGCAGTTCGGTCATTGGCATGACATAACCAGCAGAACTGTCGCCGTGCGCCTGCTGGCAGGCTTGCTGGACATCCGGAGCTCGGCGGTGTGGCAGCGTATGGTGTGCGCCAAAGGGCAGGCACAGCATCCCTAAGGTGCGTGCGCGCTGGGCTCGTGCGAGCCGTACCTGGTGAAAGCGCTCTGGATAGGGCATGTCGGCGAATTTGGTGCGCCGTTTTGCGACGCGGCGCGCAAGGGCTTGCAATAATTGCCGCGCATTTTGAAAATCTCCGGTCCAAATAAGGCCCACACCTTCACTGGCGAAGCGATAAGCGATATCCGCCGTCATGGTGTCGTCAGCGGCTACGCAGCGCTTCGGGGGCGTCCAGCCGTTTTCGGACCGCCAGGGGAGCGTTTGGGGCTGGTCGTCTACTAGCCAGGAAACCATGACGGGCGAAGATGGCTGGGGGGTGGCGCCAAGGGGCATGGACAGGCTCTTTAAAGGAGAAAAAATGGGTGAAATAAGCTTTTGACCCAAATTGGGGCAAATACGGGCGTGCTGCCGTAAAATAGTGGGCTTATTTGTGTGTAACCCCTACATTTTGCTCTAAAAGGACTATTCATGGCTCTCGTCTCTATGCGCCAGCTTTTGGACCATGCCGCCGAGCATGGCTACGGCATTCCCGCTTTCAACGTGAACAACCTCGAGCAGGTGCAGGCCATCATGGAGGCGGCTGCCCAAACAGACAGCCCTGTCATCATGCAAGCCAGTGCGGGCGCACGTAAATACGCGGGTGAGGGGTTCTTGAAATATTTGATTCAAGCCGCAGTGGAGTCCTATCCCCATATCCCCGTAGTGATGCACCAAGACCACGGTCAATCCCCAAAGATTTGTCAAGGTGCGATCGACCTTGGGTTCTCGAGCGTCATGATGGATGGCTCGCTCAAGGAAGACGGTAAGTCGATTGCTGATTACGACTACAACGTTGCGGTTACCAAGCAAGTGGTCGACATGGCGCACAAACTAGGCGTGACCGTTGAGGGCGAACTGGGCTGTTTGGGTTCGCTCGAGACCATGCAAGGTGACAAGGAAGATGGTCACGGCGCAGATGGCAAACTGACGATGGAGCAGTTGCTGACAGATCCTGAGCAAGCCGCGGACTTTGTGCGTAAAACGCAATTGGATGCACTGGCGATCGCGATTGGTACGAGCCACGGCGCTTACAAATTTACGCGCAAGCCTACGGGCGACATTTTGTCGATCTCCCGTATCAAAGAAATCAACAAGCGTTTGCCGAACACCCACTTGGTGATGCACGGCAGCTCGAGCGTTCCGCAAGAACTGTTGGCAGAAATTCGCCAGTTCGGTGGTGACATGAAAGAAACCTATGGTGTACCGGTTGAAGAAATTCAAGAGGCGATCAAGTTTGGCGTGCGCAAGATCAACATCGACACGGATATTCGGTTGGCGATGACAGGCGCGATTCGCCGTTTCTTCGCAGAAAATCCTGGCAAGTTTGATCCGCGTGAGTATTTGAAGCCAGCACGCGAAGCGGCCAAAGGTATTTGTGTCCAGCGTTATCAGCAGTTTGGTACTGCAGGTCAGGCCAGCAAGATCAAAGTGGTTCCGCTTAAAGACGTGGCCACACAATATGCTGCAGGCAAGCTGTCACAGGTCGTGCAATAGTGGCTGCAGCGCTTTATCAATCCAGTATCAAGTCCTTACCGCTGCTCGCGCGGGGTAAGGTCCGAGATATGTATGCGGTGGGTGACGATAAGTTGCTCATCGTGGCGTCTGATCGGATTTCTGCGTTCGACGTGATTCTGGATGATCCCATCCCAGGTAAAGGTCAGGTTTTAAAAGAGCTGACAGATTTTTGGCTAGAAAAGTTAGCCCACATTTTGCCAAACCACTCGACGGGAGTCAGGCCTGAAGATGTCGTGACGGCAGCGGAGCGTGAGCAGGTAGTTGGTCGTGCCGTGGTCGTCAAGCGGCTGAAGCCGATTTTGGTGGAAGCGGTTGCGCGTGGCTACTTAATTGGCTCCGGCTGGAAAGACTACCAACAGACAGGTTCGGTTTGTGGCATTGCCTTGCCGCCCGGTTTGAAGCAAGCAGGTAAGTTACCCCAACCTATTTTTACGCCCGCTGCGAAGGCCGATGTCGGCTTGCATGATGAAAACGTTGATTTTGATCACGTCATCAAAGAAGTCGGACGTGAAATGGCTGAGCGCATTCGCGAGGTGACGCTGCGTTTATATTCCGAGGCTGCCACATATGCGGCGACTAAAGGCATCATGATTGCCGACACAAAGTTCGAGTTTGGTCTGGATACGCAGGGTACCTTGCATTTGATGGATGAGGTGTTGACCCCTGATTCCTCACGTTTTTGGCCAGCAGACGGCTACAAAGAGGGGATGAGTCCACCGTCTTTTGATAAGCAGTTTGTGCGCGACTGGCTCGAAACCCAAGACTGGGGGAAGACTCCGCCCGCGCCTAGATTGCCTGCAGACGTGATCGCTAAAACTGCGGCGAAGTACCGCGAAGCCTTGGATCGACTGACGGCGTAGCCCTTACCTTGCGCAGCGCGCATTGGGTTCGCGTGCGTAAAAGATTATCTTTCTGACTTGCGAGAGTTTGTTATGAACGCACCTGCTAGCTCTGCCGCACCGCTTGTCGGTGTCATCATGGGTTCTTCCAGTGATTGGGAGGTGATGCAGCATGCAGTTTCGATGCTCAATGATTTTGGTGTGGCTTGTGAGACGCGAGTCGTCTCTGCGCACCGTATGCCGTTGGATATGGCGGAATACGGCGCAGCCGCAGCAGGTCGCGGTTTGCGTGCTGTGATCGCGGGCGCCGGGGGGGCCGCGCATTTGCCGGGCATGATGGCCGCGCTCACCGAAGTGCCCGTATTTGGTGTACCGGTGCCGTCACGTTATTTACGTGGTGAAGACTCCTTGTTATCGATTGTGCAAATGCCTAAAGGCGTCCCCGTTGCGACCTTTGCGATTGGCGAGGCGGGTGCGGCAAATGCGGCGTTGCACGTGATTGCAAACTTGGCCACGACTGACGCAGCCCTACGTGAAAAACTTAAAGCCTTTCGTGCCCGTC
>Ga0164292_10001138_pt1 | contig 21341 bp, 24 predicted proteins | sample GEODES117metaG_FD_111486 | JGI IMG/M metagenome (GOLD analysis project Ga0164292, IMG submission 111486) | Eutrophic lake water microbial communities from Lake Mendota, Wisconsin, USA - GEODES117 metaG | ecosystem: Environmental > Aquatic > Freshwater > Lake | place: USA: Lake Mendota...
AATGACAGTGTGTTTCTGGAATCCTACCCCTCTTTGCCTAAGGATTGGAAAAACCAGAATCTTGCTGAAACATTCGAGATCTGTTTAAAAATTCGAAGTGATGTGCAAAAAAAATTAGAAGAATTACGAGCGACTAAAGTGATCGGGGCCAGCTTAGAAGCTGATGTGGTAATTTCAGCGGATGAAACCACGTACGCGGCACTTCATAGCCTGCAAGATCTTCGAGAGTTCTTAATTGTTTCAAAAGTAAAACTCAGCAAAGGTGAATTGTCGATTGAAGTTAAAAAAGCAGAGGGTGAAAAATGTGAGCGCTGCTGGACCTATTCAACTGAAATCGGAAAACACTCAACGCACACCACAATCTGTCCTAAATGCATCGAGGCTTTGACATGAAAAATAAAATCTACACATCGAGCTTGATCGTTTCTATTTTAGTCGCTTTAGATCAACTGACAAAAGTTTTGATTCTTTCAAGATTTAAGTTTGGTGAATCTATTATCATAATCGAGAATTTTTTTAATCTGACCTATGTGAAGAACTATGGGGCCGCATTTGGTTTTCTATCTGAATCTCATCCTGTATTTCGCGAGATCTTTTTCTTGATCATGCCACCAGCGGCCATGGTTGTAATTGGTGTTTTACTTAAAAAAGCACCTCAGCATGATCGACTTCAAATCATTGCACTCAGCAGTATTTTAGGGGGTGCGATTGGGAACTACATCGATCGACTCAGGTTTCGCTATGTTGTGGATTTTTTAGATTTTCATTTGTTTAATCAGTACTCTTGGCCTGCATTTAATATTGCGGACTCGGCGATTGTTCTGGGCGTGATGGCTTTGATGTATCAAATGTATTTAGAAAGTAAGAATTTAAAAGGTCAATCAAAGTAAGCAAAACACAACTGAGGATTTTCCCCAAAGGGATTTTCCTTTTGCCAGAAGTAGCTAACGACGCGAGTTTTTTCTCTGCTCTTAACTTGGAAGACTGTCAGATCAGAATTTTCGACAATTTGGTGAAGTCCCCGCCCGGCTCCACCTTTTCCGGTAGCTTCATTCATATCTCCGGCTTTCCCCAAATAACAGGATTCTAGATAGTCCACTAAAGTTTCACGAGTGAGCCCACCGAAGGGATCGCTGACAGAAACAGCGACAATTTTATTACAAGAACCATACTCAAAAATTGAAAACTGATGAGGCTGTAAAATAACCTCGTCTTTACGTGATAGGTGATTGAAAAGAGAATCCCCTGATTTAGGGTCAACAGGTGCATCGTAAATCGCATTCATCAGCATTTCTTCGGCCACTAAGTAACAACGATCTGTGATTGTAGTTCGAACTTTTAAACTTTTTAGAAAGACAACCATTTGATCTTTAAGGTCATGACGCTTTTTTGCTGAAGTCACATCAACTTTTTCAGTTGAGCCTGGTGCTTTTAATAACGTACTTAAAGGGTCAAATCTTTCAGCTGATATGTCCTTTAAAAGTTCAGCCAGAAGTGGCCAGGAATCTTTTGAAAAAAGTCCTTCACAAATAATAGAATCAAATCCTTGGCTTTCTTGACGAATCTGGCCCAGCCGACCTCTGAGGGGTGCGTGAAAAACCAACACTTTTTTGTTTTGATTCAGTGAGATTTTTTTCTCATGTAATAAAGTCACGCCATGTGATGTCATGAAATCACACAATTCATCCCAAAGTTCGGGACGATTGCCGACAATAGTGAGCTCCGTGTTTGGACTTGACGCCATTTCTTATTATCAAGAGATCTTGCTTCGGATGTCATCTCGTCATCAGTCTAGTTTGTTAGAAATCGTTCAAAGCTCACATCATTCATCGATAGGCTTTAATAATCTTGGACAGTCTTATTTACTTTTTATGGATCAGCCTGACAGTCAGTGGACTTATCGTTCTTTCGGTGAAGCGTGCTCAAAAATTTGATTTCCCAATGGATCTTAATTTTAAAGTCACAGGATGGCTTTTAATTACGATTCCCGTGGGCGCTAGAATTTTACACATATTTTACGAAGAACCGAACTACTACTTAGAAAATCCCCTGCGTATTTTTGAGTTCTGGAAGGGCGGTTTTGTTTACTACGGAGGTATGATTTTTTCATTCATGGCGGTGCCGGCCCTCTTCTACTTTCAAAAACAAAAAAAGAGCTTTCTAGAAACAGCTGATTTTTTAACTCCACTGTTTTGCCTGGGCACAGGCTTTGGTCGAGTGGCTTGTTATCTTCAAGGCTGTTGTTTTGGCTCTCCATGGCCGCTGGCCATTTTCAATGGTAGACCTCAGCCCACTCAGCTTTATATCTTGTTATGGGAAATACTTCTTTTCTTCTTCATCAGGCGCTGGGAACTTAAAAAAAATCACCCACCGGGTCAGATCTTTTTAAGTTGGATGATCTTAAGCGCTTTTGGAAGATTCATGATTGAGTTTCTTCGTGCTGATTTTAGAGGCGCTAAGATTCTAGGACTTTCAGTGTCTCAGGTGATTGCTTTTTTTATCGTTCTGATTTGTTGTCTGAGCCTGTCTCGACTGGCACTCAAAATGAAACACTCAAAATGAGACACTTATCTTAAATCCATTGAGTCTCGATAAGAGACGACACGCCACAATTGTCATCCTGTTAGGCTTTTGAACACTGCAAGCAAAGGTGATCAAGATAGCAATAAGACAAGGTGGCATATTCCGTGTAATGAACTCAGGTAACAGAGAAATCTTGAAAGAGGCATAGGCCCGGAGGGAATGAACATGAGACAAAGTAAAAACCTAATGAAACTAACAATGATTGTTTCGAGTGTTTTAGCGAGTCTGCTCCTGTCGGGTTGCGGAAGTAGCAAGAAATCCAGCTCAAGCAATATGATCGGTGTCTATGGGCCCAATCCAAACGGATTCTATGGGAATATTTATTCTACAACTAACGACGCTGGATATTTGGGCGATAACTTCGCTTGGAAAAATTTGACTGTGACCGATGGTACTGTTTTCAAAAGTTTCCTGAAAAAAGCTCAAGGACTTTGTGATCAGGCTCAAACAAGTGGCGGAATCTACAGCTGTGACAGCTGGGTCTCTAGCTACTTCCGAATCGTATATCAAGCTGCAAGCTCATCAAAATCTCAATCACGAATTATGTTTATGACTTACCCACAAAATATGAACAATGGTTATTGGTATGGATACCAATTACCGTCTTGGGATCAGTTCTTCATGGGTGCGTTGGGATTTCCTGTGCCCCAGGCTTACGGAGCTACGCGAAATCCCATCGCTTTAGACATGACCACATCATTGATTAACAATTCGCAAGGCTTTGAGTCACGTGCCTACGGCGCTCAGGACACTCTTGCAAATAAAAGTTTAATTCAATTTATGGTGCGACAGGGTCAAGTTCTAGATGCGACAGTGGCCTTTGAAATTTTCTTTGAAGGAAAAGCCTTTGCTTCTGGAACATTGTACCGTTGCACTCTTCCTGATTGTCGGTAGTATTTAATTTATGGAAAAACGTAAAGTCAAATGCCCACAGTGTGGGCTTTTGACTGTGTACTCATTAGAAAATAAATCCCGCCCCTTTTGCTCAGAAAGATGCAAAATTTTAGATCTTGGTGCGTGGGCTGAAGAAAAATTTAAAGTGCCAACTCAAGAGCATGCTGACTTTGCGCATCCTGATGAAGAGGATAAAAACGAAAAATGATTTGATTTTTTGTTGACGAAATCAAAAAAAAGTCTTGAGATCGCGGTTGTCAGAGGATGACAAACCCTAAACCACTCAAAAAGGAGTGAACATGAACAAAGCACAATTGATCGAAAAGATCGCAACAGAAGCCAATGTTTCTAAAGCTCAAGCTGAAAACATTTTGGATTGCACAATCAACAACATCAAAAAATCTGTTAAAAAAGGTGATGATGTTAAGCTTGTTGGTTTTGGTACTTTCACAAAAGCTAAAAGAAAAGCACGCATGGGTCGCAACCCACAAACTGGTAAAGCAATTAAAATTCCTGCTGCTTGGGCTCCTAAGTTCCGTGCTGGCGCTGAATTTAAGGCAATGGTTAAATAATTTTTTTGACTTGTCGTTAACAAAGAAAAAAGCTGAGGTTGTCCTCAGCTTTTTTTTTGACCACAATGACTTGGAGTCTGCATGAAACGAATCGGAGTTCTAACAAGTGGTGGAGATGCCCCTGGAATGAATGCCTGCTTGCGAGCTGTGGTACGAACAGCAAGGGCTCGGGGTTTAGAAGTCATCGGGATTGAAAAGGGTTACACGGGTCTAGTGGAAAATCTATTTCGTCCCTTGGAAGCTCGCGATATGGCCAATATTCTTCAGCGCGGTGGAACTATTTTAAAAACGGGACGCTGTTTGGAATTTTTGAAGCCTGAAGTCAGAAAGTCCGCCGTGGGTCACTTAAGAGCAAAACAAATTGATGGTCTTGTTTGCATTGGTGGTGATGGCTCTTTTCGTGGTGCTATGACGATTTGGCGTGAATTTCAAGTCCCCGTCGTTGGAGCTCCAGGCACAATTGATAATGATCTCTTTGGAACAGATGTGACCATCGGATTTGATACAGCTGTCAACACGGCCATGGATGCCATCGATAAAATTCGTGACACAGCTGACAGCCACGATCGACTTTTCATTGTGGAAGTCATGGGTAGAAATTCTGGGCACATTGCTTCTCATGTGGGCTTGGCCTGCGGTGCTGAGGAAGTTTTTACTCCTGAAATTAACACCACTGTGGATAAAGCTGTTGAAAAAATATTAGACGCGCAAAAAAAGGGAAAAAAATCGAGCATCATTATCACCGCTGAAGGACAAAAACCAGGCAGAGCTTACGATTTAGCTGAAGCCATCAGAAAAAAAACCGGTCTTGATGCTAAGGTTTGCATCCTTGGTCACATTCAGCGCGGGGGCAGCCCCACAGCCACAGATCGAATCATTGCTAGCCGAATGGGCTCTGCAGCCGTAGATGCACTTCTGAGCGGCGAAAAGGATGTGATGGTGGGAATCGAAAAAAATGAAATCAAGTTCACGCCTTTTGAGTTGGCCACCCAGCGAGAAAAGAAGACTTCCTTAGACTACGTTAAACTCTCGAATCTCCTTGCCTTTTAGTCTAGCTTTTGCAAAAGTTTTTTCAGGAGAAATCGATGAAAAAATTTTTGAATACTACTGCTTTGGTGCTTGCTGGTCTGATTGGTTTTTCTGGTTGTACAAAAAAAACAGATGAAATTTTAATTGGTGAATTTGGAACTTTAACAGGTGGCGAAGCCACATTCGGTCAATCCACCAACAAGGGCCTGCGCATGGCATTTGATGAAATCAATGGGGCCGGTGGCATCAAAGGTAAAAAAATAAAACTGATCACCTATGACAATCAGGGAAAAACAGATGAGACAGCAGCTGTTGTCACGCGATTGATCACTCAGGATAAAGTGGTCGCTATCATCGGCGAAGTGGCCTCTGGCAGAACCCTTGTGGCAGCGCCCATTGCTCAGCAGTACAAAGTTCCTTTGATTACACCCTCATCCACTCATCCGAAGGTGACTGAAAAAGGAGATTACATTTTTCGCATCTGCTTCATTGATCCTTTCCAAGGGGCCGTGATGGCAAAATTTATGACTGAAAATTTAAAGCTCAAAAAAGTGGCCATTCTGCGAGACGTAAAAAATGAATATTCAGTGGGCCTTGCTGATACATTTGTAAAAGAAATCACTCAACGTGGCGGCGAAGTCCTGATCGATGTCAGCTATCAAGCCAATGACATCGACTTTAAAGCTCAGCTCACTCAGATTAAATCCAAAAATCCAGAGGTGATTTTTGTACCTGGTTATTACACAGATGCTGGGCTGATCACCGTGCAAGCTCGACAGCTCGGCATTAAAGCTGTGTTTTTAGGCGGAGACGGATGGGACTCGCCAAAACTTCATGAAATTGCAAAGGAAGCCGCTAACGGCAGCTATTTTTCGAATCATTATTCTACGGACAGCACTGATCCTGTGGTTCAGGAATTCATTCAAAAATTTAAAACTCAATTTAATGAATTGCCAGATGCCATGGCAGCTCTGGGATATGATGCAGGGAAAGTACTGGCTATGGCCTTGACGAATGCAAAAGAAATCACGCCTGAAAATATAAAAAATGAAATTGCAAAGACAAAAGATTTTCCTGGTGTGACCGGCGTGATTACCTTGGATGAAAAAAGAAATGCCATCAAAAGTGCTGTCATCGTCAAAGTTGAAGGCAATGACAAAAAATTCGTTACTAAAATGGCTCCATGACTTCGGAATCCCATGATTTTCTTCAGCATCTGATCAACGGATTAAGTTTAGGAAGCATCTACGCTTTGATCGCACTTGGGTACACAATGGTCTACGGAGTGCTTCAACTGATCAATTTTGCTCACGCAGACATTTATATGGTTGGCGCCTTTGCCTCTTACTACATTTCTAAATGGATAGGTCTTGAAGCAAATCCTGGTTTTATGGCATTGGGATTGGCTTTACTGACTTCTATGGTGACCTGTGCGGTGCTTGGTGTGTTGATTGAACGATTGGCTTATCGGCCACTCAGAAAAGCTCCGAAGCTCAATATATTGATCACCGCAATTGGCGTAAGTCTTTTGTTACAGTTTGGTGCACAAATTATTTTCGGTGCAGATCCAAAAGTTTTCCCCACTTTGATCGAAGATAAATCCCTGATAGACACTCCGTTATTAATTTTGAAATCACTGGATGTGACTGTTTTTGTTGTCACGATTTTAGCTTTGTTGGGTCTTCACTTTCTTGTTTTTCATACCAAGATGGGAAAATCCATGCGAGCGGTTTCACATAGCATGACCAATGCAAGTCTTCTTGGAATCAACGTCAACCGCGTGGTGGTCTTTACTTTTATTTTAGGCAGCAGCTTGGCTGGCATTGGAAGCGTGCTCGTAGGCCTCAAGTATCCAAAAATTGAACCTCTGATGGGAGTCATGATTGGCCTGAAGGGTTTCGTTGCAGCTGTTTTAGGTGGCATCGGAAACATGAGTGGAGCAGTTCTTGGTGCTTTGATCATGGGTTTATCTGAAGAATTTGTTGTGGCTTACCTGTCATCCACTTTGCGAGATGCATTGGCCTTTGGACTTTTGATTGGAATCTTGATTTGGAAGCCTTCTGGATTGATGGGTAAAAATACCATCGAGAAGGTTTAAGTGAAGAATAAATTAAAAGTTGTTTTAATGGTTTTAGCCTCGATTTCTATTTCGGGTTTGGTTTTACAATTTTCGATTAATGCCTATATTCAAATTTTGATTTTACAGATCCTGATGTATTCCATCGCTGCCATGGGATTGAACTTGGTGAATGGCTTCACAGGTCAGTTTTCCCTAGGCCACGCAGGCTTTATGGCGATTGGTGCCTACACCAGTGCTTATTTAAGCCAAATCTTCCCAGGGTTTTTAGAAAGTACTCATCTGCTTGGATTTTTTATTTTTTCAATCTTGGGTGGATTATTAGCCGCCGGTTTTGGCTATGTCGTTGGGTTGCCGTCTTTGCGACTGAAAGGTGACTATTTGGCCATTGTCACTTTGGGTTTTGGTGAAATTCTTCGCGTGTTTTTACTCAATATTGAAACGCTAGGTGCTGCTCGCGGCATCACCGGAATTGTCCCCTACCCTGAGCTTGGATTTTTAGATCGCTTCTGGGTCAGCTTTTTTTACATTATGATTTGGTTTGTCGTGGGACTTTATTTTGTGTGGCGGCTGACTCGTGGCCGTCATGGTCGTCAATTTTTAAGCGTCAGAGAAGATGAGGTGGCAGCACTCAGTCTTGGACTGAACACCACTCAAATTAAGGTCAGATCTTTTGTAATTGCCTCTTTCTATGCAGGTGTTGCAGGTTCTATTTATGCTCATCTGATTAGTATCGTATCACCCAGTGTTTTTGGATTTATGATGAGTGTGAATATCGTAGTCATGGTTGTTCTTGGTGGCATGGGAAGTTTCACAGGTTCCATCTTTGCTGCTGCATTTGTGACTTTGGCACCAGAGCTTTTGCGGTCTTTGCAAGCGATCACTGGTTACGATCTTCGAATGGTTGTTTTTTCTTTAAGTCTTATTCTGATTATGATTTATCGACCCACCGGACTTTTTGGCTCTAAAGAATTACCCGATATTGTTCGAAGCTGGAGGATGAAAAAATCATGACTCCACTTTTACAAGCGCAAGCCTTATCAATTCACTTCGGTGGATTAAAAGCAGTGGATCAGGTAGATCTGACAATTCAGCAAGGGGATTTGTTTGGTTTGATAGGTCCCAATGGAGCTGGCAAAACAACATTTTTTAATTTGTTGACGGGGGTTTACAAACCCACTTCTGGAAAACTATTTTTAAAAGGTGAGGACATCACTAAAATCTCGACTCCCAAACGAAGCAAAAAGGGAATTCGTCGGACTTTCCAAAATATTCGCTTGTTTAAAGAGCTCACGGTTTTAGAAAATGCTTTGATCGCTGTGGATCAAAAATTGACCTACAATTATTTTGATTCCTTTTTTCTGACCGAAAAATTTATTTCTCAGGAAAAAACTTCCTATGAAAAAGCTTTAGAACTTCTCAGCCTTTTTAAGCTGGATTCATTCATTAATGAAAAAGCAGTGAATCTTTCCTACGGGGCACAACGAAAATTGGAGATTATTAGAACTTTAATGTCCGATCCTCAGTTGATTTGTTTAGATGAACCTGCAGCGGGAATGAATCACTCAGAAACGAAAGAACTCAGTCTATTGATCCGACAAATCCGAGATCAATTTATGTTAACCGTTTTATTAATTGAGCATGACATGAAACTTGTCATGGGAGTCTGTGATCGGCTGGCTGTACTTGATCACGGAACAAAAATCGCAGATGGAACCCCTCAAGAGGTCAGATCCAATCCAAAGGTCATCGAAGCTTACTTAGGTGCTGAGGTGCAAACATGAATCAACCACTTTTAAAAGTTGAAAATTTAAGTTTGTTTTACGGATCTATTCAAGCTGTCAGAAAAATTAGCTTTGAAATCTTTTCTGGCGAAATAGTTTCCATGATTGGCAGTAATGGTGCTGGCAAGTCCTCAACCCTCCGAGGATTGTCTGGTTTGATTCAAAGTGAAGGCTCGATCAAATTTATGAACCGAGAGATTTCAAACGTGCAGCCCCACTTGCGCGCAGGTCTTGGACTGGTTCACTGCCCCGAAGGCCGTGGACTTTTTCCCTCGATGAGTGTTCGGGAAAATTTAGAGCTTGGAACTTTTCATCGGTTAGACCGAGAAAACATTGCTGCTGATTACGATCAATGCTTTGAGCTATTTCCACGAGTGAAAGAGAGGCTAAATCAATTAGCAGGAACACTTTCTGGCGGTGAGCAACAGATGGTGGCCATTTGCCGTGCGATTTTAGCTAGGCCTAAACTTTTGTTATTAGATGAGCCTTCTTTAGGTTTAGCACCCTTGGTCGTCGCTCAAATTTTTCAAGTGATTCAAAAGTTGAATAAAGCCGGCACTAGCATTTTGCTCGTCGAGCAGAATGCAAAACAAGCATTGAAGATTTCTCATCGGGCTTATGTTTTAGAAACGGGTACTATTACTTTGTCGGGGCGTGCATCTGAGTTGATGAATAACGATGAGATTCAGAAAAGTTATTTGGGGATTTGAGAATTTCATTTGAATAAGATATCCCAAGTTTCTTTTGCAAGTACCGAAAAAAGACCTGCAGCACCTTTGTTAAAGAATTCGGCATTAATGAAATAATTTTTAATAAAGAATGAATTTCATCCAAGTCATTAATCTTTACGCTTTATTTGGTTATCGCCGCGAATTGATCTAGGCTGCCCAATCCAAATCAATACCTGAGAATTTGGCAAGTGGGACGAGTCCGTTTCGGCTGTTTTTCGCTTCCTTCAAATCAAGGAGACCAATATCGACAAGCAGTTTCACATCTGTATGGACATTTTTAAAATCTCGCCCCAGCAGCTTAGCTAATTCATAAATTGAATTAGGACGTTTCTGGATAACTGCACGAAGAATTTCCATACGTCCTTTTGAAAATACTCGCGCGACTGCCTCCAAACTCGTAAAAATAATCTCGTCATCTTTTTGGATACCCTTTTTATTGCCGCCGAGGGCCGCTTTCCATTCACGTTTTGTATTTTCGATCGTTTTAACAATAATTTTTGCGTGTTTCTTTTTCATAATAAAAATCCCTCCATACGGACCAAGCTCCAAAAATCCTCTACGAGTTGATCTACGTCCTTAAATTGATAGGCTTCTTCGCGGTCCCGTCTATGCAAATGAGGTCCTTTTGGTTTGTGATTATCAAATCCGATAATCACTTCTCCCGAGTCCTTCCACACCAAAAAAAGAGAGAACTTGCGTCCTTCTGGATAATATGACGTTGTCTGGACCTCCCAAACTTTCAACTCGGCTATGGCAACTTCTTCGCTACTCCCGTGAATGACCTGAATCTTAGAATGGTAGAGCAGTGTTGCGGGTCGACGAGGAGATGCTATATATGGCAATAATACCATATATAAGAATTTCGTCCAGATGAATCTCATACACAAATAAATCGAGGGCTTTTCAGCCCCCGATTGTTGCAGCGTTACGTATTACGTACCTGTCACATTATTATCTCTTCAACTGAATCACTTCATTTAAAAGCTCATCTGTCGTTGTGATCGTTTTCGCATTGGCTTGGAACGATCGCTGATTCTGAATCATGGCTACGAACTCTGTCGCTAAATCCACTGTGGACTTTTCTAAAGATTTAGCAAAGATAGATCCACGACCCGCTGCTTTCGGCGCACCCATGGAAGGCAATCCTGAATCTCTTGATTCACGAAGTCTATTGTTACCAACTTTAAACATCGCTTCAGCGTTTTCAAATTTTGCAATCGCAATCTGTGCTAAATCTTGAGCTTGTCCATTCGAGTAAACAGCTGTCAGCATTCCCTCATCGTTAAATGAAAGGCCTGTGATTGTTCCAGCTGCCGCTCCGTTTTGGTTCCAGCTGATCAGGTCTGAAGATTTACCATATTGCTTGGTTCCGTCAATGCCCTTTCCACCTTCGTCGATGGCATCACCAAATCTTATTTTAACTTGCTGATTTTGAAGTGCACCGCCTTTGAAGTTCAGATTGGACTCTGTTACCTCTTGGCTTTTTAGTTTTCCATCTACGGTAAACTCAAGTCGACCACCCAAAACTTGTTCAAGATTTCCCTCTTCTCCGCCAGTCACTGCTTTACCATCGGCCATACCTTTAAATTCCCAAACACGGTCAGCGACTTTATTAAAGAACATACTCACAAGTTGTTTGTTACCTTGAGAATCATAAATCTCGATACCCGTTGAGTAATGTGATGTTTGGTATGGATCTTTCGCATCAAATTTCTTAGTCGTTTCGACCCGAGAATCTAAGTTGAGATCGAATTTAATTTCAGTTGAGGCTTTAGCAGGAATCAGAGCACGAGGAAATTTAATATCTTCAATCTTGTTTACAATGTTTCCTTTTTCATCCGCTGCGAAACCTTGAACACGCTGTTTATCCTTTGTAACTAAATAGCCTTCGCGGTCGAAAAAGAAAGATCCATCACGAGTAAAAGTTTCTCCGTCACTGCCTTTGACTTTGAAGTAACCATCACCGGAGATCGCAAGATCTGTGGCACGCTCTGTGGCATCTGTATTACCTTGAGTCAAGATCGGATTCACGGCACCAATTTTTGTACCACGACCGATTTGATTACCACCTAAAATTCCTTTTAAGTTTTTTGAAATGATGTCTTGAAACTCAGCTCGGCTGGCTTTAAAGCCGATGGTGTTCGCATTCGCGATATTGTCACCGATCACTTGTAACGCTTCACCTTGTGCTGTCATACCGGATACGCCAGTATACAAAGAAGAAAGAACTCCCATTTGACCTCCATGTCACAGACGATTTCAATCAATCCATCGTCATTTGTTGGAGGGCTCCCTCGAAGAGGACCAGCCCTGTATTTAATTTTCCACTAACTCGAACTTAAATCTTAAAGCACAACTGTTGAGTCAATATTGGTAAAAACATTTTCTTTCAAAGCTGTTTTATCCATTACTGTAACAACCGTTTTATTTTTCACACTGACGATGAGTGCTGAGTCCTTCATCAGAATCAAAGAGTCTTTTGATCCTTTTGAAGCAGCCCTGTTGACGGCCTCATTGAGACGAGTCATATCTTCTTGCGTGAAAGCGATTCCCCGAGTGTTCATTCTTTCCAATGCATGATTGGAAAATTTGACAAGGCTCGGTTGACCACTTTGAGCAGGTGAAAGTTTCGATGACAGATTCCCCTTCATTAAGGATTCTTTTAAAGTGTCTTTAAAAGAAGGTCCTTGTTCCGGTGTCAAACCTGTTTGAGGTTTAACAGTCGGTTGACTGGGAATCAGGCTCTCAAAACTTTGTAGTTTTTTGAGATCCATTATATTTGTGTCTCCTTAGTGACTCGCTCTTTCATTTCACTGGTCATTCCCACTGACTCCATCAAGTTTTTTTGCAACTGGAGGGGTTCATCAGGAGCACCCGGAACTTCAGAGTCCGCCGCTTTTGGTTCACCTTGCTTGATATCAGTTTGATTCACAGCACCGTCTTTTTTCAAGTTAGACTCGACTACAGAATTCACTTTCTGGTCGTTCTTCATAAGACTAGGGTCTTGAATTTTTTTGATGTCCGCAAGACGAACAGATTGATTGCCCACCATAAGAATTGGGCCGTCGTTTGTGTAATTGACGCCAGTAATCGTTCCTTCAAAATCAGTTTTAATTTCAAGCTTTCGCTCGTTGCCATCAAATGCATCGGCAAAAAATTGATAACTTCCTGCTGGTGCAGGTTGCCCTTTGTCATTCATACCATTCCAAGAAAATTTGTTATCACCTTCTTTTGCATTTTGCAGACTGATTTTGCGAACGGTTTCTCCTGTGTCATTATTTCGAACACGAATTTCTAATCGTGTGGCAGGAGATTTCAAATCAAACTTAAAATCGTGGGCTTTGTCACCACGAATTCGATTGATTTTTGAACTGTCACCAGCGACGGCTTTACCTATGAAATTCAAAGCCTGAAACTGTTCCATGGGTTTTTGACCATTTTTCATTTCACTTAATGTCGTGTTCATATTTTGCATTTGCTCCAGTCCCGAGAAGCTAGCAAGTTGCGCTGCCATTTCATGGGACTTCAACGGGTTCGTGGGATCCTGACTCTTGATTTGTGCAAGCATCAATTTAAAAAATGCATCTTTATCAAGTTTATCACTTCCTGCAGTCCTTATTTTTTTACTGGGATCTGTGAAATTGGGATCTGAAATTTTATTCAGTAACTCACCAACGTTATCAGCTCCCAGTTTTTTCATCTCGTCAGTTGAAAGATTTGTCGCTTTACCACCTCGGTCAACAGGAGCATCTGCATTTGAGAAGACCTTTGTTGTTTTCGAAATGTTCATACTCGACATAATAATTCTCCTTTAAGCTACTAAATTAAGACTACGTCCACGATTCCCTTGAACACGAGCCGTCGATGTTCTGTCATCACCAAACCCCGGTAATTTTTGCTCACGCATTCCAGTTCTGATATTTTGAGCATCAAAATAGCTTTCCCGCGCTTGCCTGTTACCAAAGTTTTCGTTGAACTGTTGCCAAAACTGTTTCGTTCCATCTCTTTGTTGCTGGTTCATAAAATCGTTCATTTGATTTTGTAGATCCTGCCTTACATCTGATGATCCCATAGTTTGATTCACAACATCAACCCTGACTTGATCGACGACCAGTTTATGAGCCGCTAAAGAAGTTTTTAAATCCTGAATGGAATTCTCTAGAACTTTTTTAACTTCCTTGTTCTCAGCGGACAACAGCAACTCGACTTTTCCATCCATCACCTTCAGTCTCATTTGAACTGAACCCATTCCCTCTGGGGACATTTCAAGCTTCATTTCTCCGCCACCTTTTTGAATCAGGACTTGGGCTTGATTCAAAAGCAGTTGGTTGTTTTCCGCTTTATCAACTGGACCCATTTGCACAGGGGCAGGATTCAGCGGATTCATTGGAGGCAGCTCGAAGGTCTTTGTCAAAGAAGTGTCCTGAGAAGCCAATGTCGCACTTGTCAAGCTCTCCTGACCCGTTGCAGACTTCTGCTCTTGCTCGGATGTGGATTGATCCAGACCCATCACTTTTTGAAATATCGAAAGCCCCTCTGGACTCATGGAATTTTTATCAAATTCTGGTGAAAGAATTGACAATAATTCGTTGGATATTTTCTCAGAAAGTTTGGGATCAAACTCTTTTGCAGGCAACGCAGCCTTCAGTTGAAGAAGTGGAGCTAGAACCCTGATTTCTTGAACTTCAACACTCTCAGGATCTACTTCACCCATTTCAACTTTTTGCTCGATGACCTTCAGAAGATCTTCCACTGTCTTAAGCTCAAGCTGTTCTTGACCGCCTGGAACCTCAAGAGGCTGCTGTTGATAAATTGACTTGGGATCAATTTTTTGCATCAACGTATTCAGCGCAAGTTCGATATCTTGCATGGGAAGCTTTTCAATTTGTTGTTTGGTTAATAATCCATTTTCAATGGGCATGACTGGACTTGATGAGGCTTTTGCCACATCTCCCATCCAAAATTTTTGGTTGAGGTCTCCAATTTTTTGCGATGTCAGATCTTTTTTCAAATGATTCAATTGCATGCGATCACTTGATAATTGACTGAGCAGATGATCCGTTGAAACAGGAAGTTCAGCCCGCATCTCGATCTGTCGTAACTGATCAAGAAGCCCCACATACATTTGCTTCGCTTGGACGTGCTCCTCGGGATTCAAGTTCAATTGTGAAATGACTTGATTCACCGTTTTTTCAGGCGCTTGTTCAAGCTCGACAGATGTTAGCTCAGCCATTGCGTCCACCATCTTCTGTGGTGGTATTCCGAATTCACCCTCGAATGAGTCCATGAATTTTCGGATTGCTCGCTCTTTCTGGGAGCGTACTTTAAAGTCCCCTGTTTTTTTCACTGGCCCTACAGGCTCATCAGTTGTTTCGACTTGCTCCTCGCGACTGTCAGCTTCTTTCATTTTCGAAGCTTGAGCTTTAGGAGGTTTCATATCAACCGGCTTTTTTATGTCTTTTTGATTTAAGACATCTGAAAAACCCTTTGATTCCTTCAAGTCAGTCTCAACATTCTTTGAGTCTGCTGGAACTAGATTCACAGGTGGACTCATTCCATTGAGTCCTTTTAACAAAGATCCCTCTCTTTCTATGGCTTCTGAACCATCGGTTCTTCCTCTTTTGGCGTTTGAGGATTTGTTGTCTCAGGTTTCGCTTCTGTTGATGCCGCCGAGCGCTTATATCCAGCAAAGTTTTCTGTGAACATTTGCGCTTTTTCAGGCTTCATTAAGTTTAAAATATCAGCTGCGCTTTTCTTTTTCATGCGACCTAGAATTTGTACAGCTAAGTCTTCATCTATCGTTTCAAAAATTTTAGCTGCCTGTGGAGGCTTCATATTTGAATAAAATTGAACTAATGTTTCAACTTTTTGATCGTCTGCTTTTACACGATTTTCTAGCATCTGTGAAATCGACCCGCGCATTTTTTCAAGTTCCGCTATTTTTTTTTGTAGTTCTTCTTTTTGCTGATTCAATTCACCTTCAACCCGTGTGAGTTCTTCTTCACGAGAATCTAGCTCCTTTTTTCTTTCGACTAACTTCATGAGGTGATTGAGCTCTTCACCTGTAGGCTCTGCAGATACAGCTGCAGTGGGGACACTTTCAGTGGGACTCACCATATCTTTTGGCTTTTCCTCTGCAGAAGCTGTTGGGAAAAATGAAATCTCAACAGCACTGATCACTTTAAGTAAGTGATCTTGATTTTCAAAAAAGTAAAGTGCTCCACCAGCTCCGACTAAACAAGTAAACAAGGCGCCGATGGGGAACGGTGTTGATTTCTTTTTCTTCTTCAGACTCGACTTCACATCTACTTTTTGCGAAGGTGAACGTGGTTGCGCTTGCTGGGTAGCATCTGCTGCCTTACGAGCTTGTTTAAAAAATTGATCATATCCGTTTTTACTCATTCTTTGTCTTTACCTTCTTGTTTTTTAAATCTCATGCTGACCATTTCATCAGTTTCCTTTTGTGCCAGACGTCGCTCTTCGGTCTGATGATCTGTCTTTTTCTTTACTTTGAGCCTTTCTAATATTTTCTTATCCATTGCCTTTTGCCGCAATATTTCTTGTCGGGCCTCGACCAATTTTTCTGATTCCTGGACTGAAAGGTGCTGTCTTTCAATTCGTATGTCCTGGAGTTTGATGAATTCTTGTATTTGCTTCACTCTCTCGATCATGTCAAATCCCGACTGGACTTCGAGTTGGTGGATTTCAACTCGGGCATCTAGAATTCGTAAAACCATTTTTTCGAGCTCTTTTTTTTTCTGATTTAAGACTGAAAGCACTTCCTGATAATCACGCTGAGCAAGGTCTTCAAGGATTTTTCTGTGATTCAAAACTTTTTCTAAACCAAATTTGAATTTCACTTTATGTGCTCGCTATAATTTGCTGCATCAGCCTTAATGTATTTTGGTAGTGAGTCGGATCATCTACACTTTGTTTTAAAAAATCATTTACTTGATCAATGCATTTAATTGCACGATCGATTTTGGGATTACTTCCTGTTTTATAAGCTCCGATATTAATCAAATCTTCAGCATCTTTATAAACTGCTAAAATTTCTCTGATCTTTTGAGCCCATTTGACTTGCTCTGGTTTTACGCAGCTTTTCATCACTCGACTTGAACTTTGCAAAATATCAATGGCTGGATAATGTGCTTTGTGAGCTAAATCCCTGGACAGAACAATATGTCCATCTACGATGGATCTGACAGCATCTCCGATGGGATCATTGTTATCATCAGCTTCGATCAAAGTTGTATAAAGCCCTGTGATGCTGCCTTCATTTTCAAAGGATCCGGCACGTTCTAGTAATTTTGGCAAAGCCGCATACACACTCGGTGTATAACCCTTTGTCGATGGAGGCTCGCCAACACTGAGTCCGATTTCACGCTGAGCCATCGCAAAGCGTGTCACTGAATCCATCATCAACAAAACATTCTTCCCTTTGGAAGAAAAATATTCTGCTAAAGCAGTTGCTACAAAAGCTCCACGCATACGTATCAAAGGACTTTGATCACTTGTGACACAAACAACGACTGATCTTTTTAATCCCTCGGGGCCTAAATCATTTTCGATAAATTCGCGGACCTCACGGCCACGCTCGCCAATCAATGCGATCACATTGACGTCAGCGACTGTATTTTTAGCCATCATGCCTAAAAGAACTGACTTACCAACACCGGAACCTGCCATGATTGATAAACGCTGACCTTTACCCACTGTCAGCAATCCGTTAATGGCACGAATTCCTAAATCTAGAGGTTGACGAATGGGTCTTCTTTCAAGGGGATTTCTAACCTCTTTGTATAAGGCCCATTCCTGAAAATTTTCAATTTCTAAGCCTTGATCAATGGGTTGCCCAAGACCGTCAATCACTCGACCTAAAAGGTCATCAGAAGCCCTGATAGTGGCAACTGTTCGGGCTAAAATGACTTTCGAACCAAGTGCCACTCCACGCATATCACCTAAAGCCATCATTAGAACACAAGTGTCTTGAAAACCCACGACTTCTGCTAGAAAAGATCGTTCCAATCCTTGAGGAAAAATTTCAACTAAAGATCCAAGACTGGCACCAGGTAAGTGCCCCTTCATCAGAAGTCCACGAACTTCTGTGATCTTTCCACTGTCTCTGGAAAGATGGACTGTGTTTAAAAGTTTTTCATACTTAGAAAGATCCAACTGAAATGACATTATTTACTCTCTAATTTCATTTTCACTCGTGGCATATTGTCTTTTAAGTGTGTCCACAGCTGCTCAACTCTTTGTTCAATCTGAGCATCCACTTCACCATAATTTGTTTCAACGATACATCCGCCAGGTAAAATTTTTTCACTACCAATCAGTTTAACTTTCTCTAAGAAGTCAAATTCGACCTTACCTTCAGTTTTTAATTTTTCTAAAAACTCAATCTGCTGGTTGGAGACGTGAATGATAATATTTTCCTCTTCTTGAGCCAAATCCAAAGCTGATTTAATTGTGTTCAAAAGAGGTGTGGTATCAAATTCTAACTGTGCTTGAGCCAGCTTGGATGACAGATGAAACAACAATTGGATGATATGAGCTTCATTATGACTGATCAGCTCTTTTTTCATATTTCCAAAAGCATCAATCAGAGTTTTCATTTCACCAAGTCGAAGTGTGATTTCTTTCGAAAAGGCTTCAAAAGCCTTCTTTTGACCCTCATCTTGACCAAGCTTGTAGCCTTCAGTGTAAGCTCCCTCTTGAATCGTCTTCAGTTTTTCTAAAGCCCGATCCTCGACCCGTTGCTCGTCTGATTGAAGCTCGAGTTCCTCAACGCCTGTTTGCTGTCTGATGACGTCGCTCAGTCGAAAATCAGATCCGTGCTTTTTACTTTCTAAATAATTTAACGCCTGTGAAGGTGTTCCTAATTGAAAAGTAATCGGATTGTACTCAAGCACTTGTTCATTGGCTTGAGCTTTTTTAAGAATCGTTTTAGACCATGGCATCTTCCGAACCACCTCTCGCAATTAGGATCTTACCTTCAGCTTCAAGTCTTCTTGCCACATTCACGATTTCCTGCTGAGCACCCTCAACATCTGAAAGCCTTGAAGGTCCCATGCTGGACAGATCCTCTCGCAGCATTTCTGCCGCACGCTGAGACAGGTTCTTAAAGAACTTCACTTTGATTTCTTCACTAGCTGTTTTCAGAGCCAACAGAAGTTTATCGTTAGCCACTTCCTTAAGAAGTGCTTGAATTCCACGATCATCAATTTTGATAATGTCATCAAAGACGAACATCAATTTTCTAATTTCTTCTGCAAGCAGAGGATCTTTTTCCTCAAGTCTTGACATAATCGATGATTCTGTATTTTTATCCATCACGTTCAGCATTTCTGCCACAGGCTGAACTCCGCCTAAGGTGCCTTGCTCAACGCTTGCTGTGTTCGCTAATTGATTCTTCAAAACCTTATCAATTTCTACAATTAATTCAGGATCCACGTGCTCAAGATTTGCCATACGTAGTACAACTTCTGCTTGCAGAGCTTCTGGTAATCGTTTCAGAACCTCACCTTTTTTCTCGGGCTCAAGATGAGCTAAAATGACAGCCACTGTTTGAGGATGTTCACTGACTAAGAAGGTCGCCAAAGATTTCGCATCCACCATCTCGAGGGACTCTAAACTTCTTGCAACACCAGCACCAATATTAAGACCTCCCAGAATTCCTCGAGCTCTGTCTTCACCTAAAGCATCAACGATCATATCTTTGCTGGCCACGCTTTCAGAAAAAATATACTCTTCTGCCTCTGAAATCATCTCGTAATATTCCTCCAGAACCCGTTTGGTCACATGAATAGGTACAATGCGGTACTTGTTCATCACGCTTAGAAGTTTGCGGATATCACCGTCCTCCATTTTTTTCAAAAGCACTTTCACCGCAGCGGATCCCAAATAATTAATCAGGATACCTGCTTTATCGAAGCCTTTCAGGGATTCGTAATCGAGGTTCTCAACTTTATAAATTTTAATCGACATACTTTAAGTGTCCTTCCTGATAAGCCAAATTCCAAAGGCATTCGCTGCTTTTTCTTCATCAGAATTCATGATTCCTAAAATTCGATCTTTCAGTAATTCGCTTTCTGCCTTTTCGGGATCAATGGATTCCTGCAAGACCGGCAGCGCAGAGCTCATACCTGGTAAAGTGCTATCCACAGATTGAAGTTCTTCAAGCTCTTCAATGGTTCGAGGCAACATTTCGTCCACTGTGTCCTGAAAGCTGTCAGTGATCCATTGCATGAAAGGTCTAACCACAATGAAGAAGAAAAGGGCTAAAGAAAATCCTAAGAGAGCCCACTTAAATAGTGCATGAAGAAGTTTTCGGCGCTCAAGATTTGTTAACAATCTTTCGGCTTCTGAAAAGTCCTCTGGTTGAAATTGAATGTTTTCAATTTTGACTGTGTCACCTCGGCTTGGATTAAAACCAATGGAGCTTTTAATAATGGATTCATATTTTGCAAGCTCTTCAGCTGTTCTTGGCGTCCACTTGGAATCAACAGTTCCGTCTTCCTTCGTCAAAGTTTGCAAAACACCGTCAACCACAACTGCAACGCTCAGCTTTTCCAAATTGCCAGCAGATTCTTTGATGTTTCTGACTGTTTTAGGGACATCAAAACTGGTCGTTTTGATCTCTTTTTTTACATCTTGCTTGAATCCTACTTGCTCTGAATTTTCAGCACCCGGAAGATTGGCTCTTGATCCTGGCACCCCAGCTGGATTGATTCGCGACCCGTCTAAAGATTCTTCTTCTGATTGCTGACTGCGAATCGCTGTTTTTTCAGGATCTACTGATTCTTCGATCGAGGAAATTGATCTGTGTTGCAAGGTGGCTTCTACTTTTGCAACCACTCGGGCTTGACCGACGACTTTGCCTAGGATTGTTTCGATCCTATTTTCTATTTCACTTTCAATTTTTCTTTTTAAATCTAAAATCTCATCGGTGCCACTTGTCACGCCGTTATTTTCACGGGTCAGCACTTTTCCTCGCTCATCCATGACGGCCACTCGGTCTGAATCCATCCCCTCTACAGCATTGGCTACTAAAAAGCGAATGCCTCGAATTTGTTCAGCAGATAATTCTTTTCCTTGATGGAGCTCAACCACAACGGAAGCAGAAGGTCTTCCACCTTCCTCAAGAAATGTTTTTTTATTCGGCAGCGCTAAAATTACTTTGGATTGTTTGACAGCGGTCAAAGTATTGATAGCTCGCATGAGCTCACCTTGCATGGCTCGTTGAAAATTAATTTTTTGAGCATAGGAATTAATTCCGAAATCTTGTTTATCAAACATCTCAAGACCTAGATTACCAAGCTTTGGAGATCCGATTTCTGACATCAAAACCATTTGTGTCGTGTGAAGAAGATCCTTTGGAACCGTTATCGTTTTTCCACCATCTTTGAGTTGGTAAGGAATATTCTTTTCATTCAGTTTGGAAACGATCGTTGCCACTTGCTCATTGGGAATATTTGTGAACAAGGCTGCGTAATCACGACCAGAAACCATGAATACCATGGCCGTAAGTGCTGCCACTGCAATGACGCTGACACTTAAAACTGACATTCTTTTTGTCGGACCTAGATTCTTAAAAAACTCGCGAAATTGAAGAATCAATCCACCTAATACTTTATCCACTTTGAATCTCTCCTTAAACTTGCATTCT
>Ga0164292_10001139_pt1 | contig 21334 bp, 15 predicted proteins | sample GEODES117metaG_FD_111486 | JGI IMG/M metagenome (GOLD analysis project Ga0164292, IMG submission 111486) | Eutrophic lake water microbial communities from Lake Mendota, Wisconsin, USA - GEODES117 metaG | ecosystem: Environmental > Aquatic > Freshwater > Lake | place: USA: Lake Mendota...
AGTTATAAAGACCGTACCATCGGCGTGGATTTTCTCCAGGGACAGAATTTCCAGGAGGGCCTCAGTTCGCTCAATAACGCCGAAGCCCTGCTTGAATACAAATTGGCCAGCAGCATTCAAAAGATCATGCAGGATACGGTACCCCTGATCGGTTATCTCGCAGGGAATGGTCAACCGCTGGATCAACGGGTATATGACCTCATTGAGAATACGATCAGGCCTAACTATGCTTTCCGTATTTTACCCATAGATGCTGTACCCGTTATTCCGGATCTGTTCAAAGCGATGCTGGTAGTGAAACCCATACAGCCATTCACAGATGAACAAAAGCTGAAACTTGACCAGTACGTTATGCATGGAGGAAAACTGATCTGGATGATCGATAACCTGTATGCCAGCCTGGACAGTCTTCAGCGGTCCGAGGGCCAGTTTATCGCGTTTGATATCGGTCTCAACCTGGACGATATTTTGTTTAAGTACGGGGTGCGGATCAATCAGGATCTCGTGCAGGATCTGCAGTGCGATAAGATCCCTTCCGTGATCGGTTCTGTTGGCGGGAAGCCCCAGATACAATTACTGCCCTGGCCTTATTTTCCGATGTTGAGAAATAATTCCGGACATCCCATAGCTAAGAATTTGGATTACGTACGCTCACAGTTTCCGCAGTCGTTAGATACCGTAGCCACCCGTGGGATCAAAAAAACTTTCCTGTTGACCAGTTCGCCTGAGTCCAGGGTCCTGAATACTCCAGCCAGGGTGGAATGGGCAAGTGTCAGGAACGAAGAGGATCTGAAGACCTTCACCCGTAGTCAGGTACCCGTTGCCGTTTTACTGGAAGGAAAGTTTGAGTCCCTTTATGCAAACCGGCTGACTACGGCCATGGCCGATTCCCTCGCTGCCGCCGGGCAGCGGTTCAGTGCTGCTTCACCGGCTGATAATAAAATGATCGTCATAGCCGATGGAGACCTCGCACTGAATGAGGTTGATCAGAACGAAGGTCCCCTTCAAATGGGAACCAACATCTATACCAAGCAGCAGTTTGCCAACAGGGAATTCCTTCTTAACTCGGTCGAATACCTGCTGGATCAGTCCGGAATCCTGGAAACCAGGGGTAAGGATTATACGCTAAGGTTGCTGGATAAGGCGAAGTATGAGGATCGCAAGGGTTTCTGGCAATTGATCAACATCCTTGCGCCGGTGCTGCTGGTAGTCATTTTCATTGCCCTTTATCAGTATCTGAGGAAAATGAAATACGGCAGGTAGAAAATACCCTTAGGGTTTGTTTCTTTATCTTTGAAGTATAATTATGACACCAGATCAGATCGCCTATATCACATTTGGATGCCTGCTTGTACTCGCCCTGATATTCGATTTGGGTATTCTCAGTAAGAAGAATGAAGTGATCAGCATAAAGAAAGCCCTTTGGCAAACCCTTTTTTGGGTAGGACTTTCTATGGCATTTTGTATTTTCCTTTGGATAGAGAAGTCGCCCATGATCGCTACGAAATATTTTACGGCCTACCTCATGGAATGGTCGCTAAGTGTCGATAATATTTTCGTATTCATCCTGATCTTTACCTATTTCCAGGTGGAAGAAACAGATGCTGGCCGGGCGCTGTTGATCGGTATCCTGCTGGCTATTGTATTCCGTATTATATTCATTGCCGTAGGTATTGAACTGATCGAAAGGTTCCATTGGATACTTTATCTGTTCGGCGCATTTCTTTTGTATACAGGATATCACCTGTTTACTAAAAAAGATGAGGCAGAGTTTGATCCGGGGGAAACCAAGATCTACAAGTTCATGAAATCTTACTTGCGCCTGTCAGAGGTTGAGCCGAAGGGCAGATATTTCATTAATATTCACGGAAAAGTATTTTTTACCACACTGGCAGTGGTTGTGGTCATGCTGGCCGGCGTGGATATCGCTTTCGCGCTGGATTCCATTCCAACGGTGGTATCACTGGTGCGCGACAATGCCAAGTTGCCTTTCACGAGTGACGAGGTACTCGTTATTTACTCTTCCAACATCTTTGCGATACTGGGTTTAAGGTCACTGTTCTTCCTGCTCCGCGGCGCTGTTGATAAGTTCGACTACCTGCAGCAGGGCATCGCCATTGTGCTGATCTTTATTGGTGTCAAAATGTTGCTTGAATTCTTCCATATCCGGATACCCATCTTCATTTCTTTGGGTGTGATCGTTGCCTGTATAGCCGGTTCTGTATTTTATTCCATGCACCATGAGCAAAGGAAGATCGCGCTGAAAAAGAAAAAGAAATTTAACAATGCCTGAATACAGTATCCGGGAAATATCATCAATCGTTCATGGTAATGTTTCCGGAGATGCTGACTTTCAGGTAGCTCATATCCTCACCGACAGCCGGAAGATCCTCGATCCGGGCAGTTCATTGTTCATTGCCCTTAACGGTGAAAAAAGAGATGGTCACCATTTCATTACCGAGGCCCTGCTCAGGGGTGTCCGTGGTTTTTTGGTAACGCAGATCCCCCCTGATCTTTTGCAGCAGGATTTGTCACCCGGTTCAGACCAGATCGTATTCGTGGTGGTGAAAGATACCCTTAGCGCCCTTCACCAACTCGCTGCTCATCATCGAGCGCAGTTCAACTACCCCGTTATTGGCTTAACCGGCAGCAATGGGAAAACGATCGTTAAAGAGTGGCTCAATTATCTGATGCAGGATGAGCGGAGGATCATCAGAAGCCCTAAAAGCTACAACTCACAGGTGGGCGTTCCGTTAAGTGTTTGGCAAATGCACCAGGCAGCAGACGTTGCCATTTTTGAAGCAGGGATCTCCACGAAAGGGGAAATGGAAAAGCTGGAGAAGATGATCCGGCCCGACATTGGCATTTTTACCAACATCGGAGAGGCTCATAGCGAGGGTTTTTCTTCCCGGAGAGAAAAGATCAGGGAGAAACTTAATTTGTTCGTCAACAGTAAATGGCTGATCTATTGCCGGGATTATACTGACCTCCATGAAGAGGTGCAATTGTTTGCAAAAGAACATTCAGTGGAATTGCTGGACTGGAGTAATCATGGGGTGGGGAGTTTCCAGGTGGTAAATAAAGAACAGCATCAGTCTTCTACGTTTATACGTATACGCTATCAGCAAAAGGAGGTCTGTTTTTCGATCCCTTATATAGCTGCCGCACCTGTAGAAAACGCCATCACTTGCGCCGTGACCATGATCCATCTGGGATTGGAGTACAAGCTAAAGGAGAAGATGGAAATGCTCCCTTCGCTCTCGATGAGGCTGGAAATGAAGAATGGCATCAATCGATGTACGGTGATTAACGACAGCTACAGTACGGACATCAGTTCGTTGAAATTGGCGCTTGACTTCCTGCAACAGCAGCAACAGCATTCGAGGCGAACAGTGATCCTTTCCGATATACCCCAGAGTGGAAAGCAGGAGGATGAGTTGTACCGGGAAGTCATTATCATGCTCAGCCAGCATAGGATAACTTCCCTGAAAGGCGTTGGCCCCGTGATCAGTTCATATGCAGGAGATTTCAGAAAAGCCGGTATAGATGCTGAGTTCTGGCTAACCACAGAAGATTTTGTACATCATTTCAATCCGCTTACCTATAAAGACGAAACGATACTGATCAAAGGCGCCAGATCCTTTGGGTTTGAGCAGGTGAACCAGTTACTCGAAATGAAAGTGCACCAGACCGTGCTTACCGTTGACCTTAAAGCACTATCGGAAAATTTAACGCTGTACAGAAAGATGCTGAACAGGGGAACAAAGATCATGGTGATGGTGAAAGCATTTTCATACGGAAGCGGGAGCTACGAGATCGCCAACCTGATGCAGTTCCATAAAGTGGATTACCTCGCAGTGGCTTACGCAGATGAAGGTGTTGAATTGAGAAAGGCCGGGATCAGTGTCCCGATCATGGTGATGAATCCAGATCGTTCGTCCTTTTCTTCCCTCGTCAATTATGACCTGCAGCCTGAGATCTTTTCATTTGACATCTTGGGTCAGTTCTCAGATTTTCTGAAACAGGAAGGGATAAACGAATTTCCCGTGCATATAAAATTGGACACGGGGATGCATCGCCTGGGTTTTGAATCCGAAGAAACGGGTAAGCTTGGTCAATTCCTTTTGGAAAAGCAGCGCTTGCGGGTGATCACCGTTTTTACACATCTGGCTGGAAGTGAAGACCCCGCAGACGATGATTATACCTCCCTTCAGGCAACCCGATTCCGAAAAGCCTGTGATGACCTTGAAGAAGCACTCCGGTATAACTTCACCAGACATATTTCCAATACGGCGGCCATTCTCAGGCATCCTTCATTGCAGATGGATATGGTAAGGCTGGGGATCGGTTTATACGGAGTTAACATAGCTGCAAATCATCCATTAAACCTGAAGAACGTGGCATCGCTGACCACTACCATCGCACAGATCCGCCCGGTAAAAGCCGGAGAAACAGTGGGATATAACCGGAAAGGGCGGCTCTCCAGGGATTCTTTGATCGCTACCATCAGGATAGGGTATGCCGACGGCTATCCACGTTCGCTGGGGAACGGACAGGGGAAGGTGATGATCCGAAACAGACTTTTTCCGGTTGTAGGATCCGTTTGCATGGATATGACCATGGTGGATATTACCGAAGGTCCAGAAGTCGGCTTGAACGATGAAGTGGTGATCTTTGGTCGCGGTCTGCCTCTGGTTGAGGTAGCGGAATGGGCCGGAACCATCACCTATGATATCATGACGGGCATTTCCCAACGCGTGCGTAGGGTTTACGTTGAAGATTAATTTTGAATAAGGTTAAGCCTTTGGACGGAGGCTTTATTGTTATATTTGCACCTTAAATCTGAATTTTGAAATTAAGGCATGCGTTCCTCCTCACCCTGGTCATTCTGTTCCTGGATCAGGCGTTGAAGGTTTACATAAAAACTAATTACTTCCTTGGCGAAGAGCATTTGGTGACACCTGCCGTGAAGTGGTTTCGTATGCATTTCATTGAGAATGAGGGGATGGCATATGGCTGGAAACTTGGAGGTGTCTGGGGTAAGATGGCGTTGACGCTTTTCCGGTTGCTGGCGGTGATCTTTGGAACCTTTTATATTGCCCATATCGTTAGAAAAAAATACCATTACGGATTCATTATTTGTGCAACATTGATCTATGCCGGCGCCATAGGAAACCTGATCGACAGCCTGTTTTATGGTTTGATCTTTGAGAACAGCGATCCATTCATCCAGAATGTGGCAAAATCAGCGCTTGAAAAGGATTTTTCAACTGGTTATGCGGGTTTTCTGCATGGGAAAGTAGTTGATATGCTGTATTTCCCCATCATTACTGACGCCACTATTCCAACATGGGTGCCGGTGTGGGGTGGAGAACCTTTTGAATTTTTCAGACCCGTTTTCAATATTGCCGATGCATCCATTTCGCTGGGCGTTTTGATGATCCTGTTGTTCCAGAACAAATTTTTCCAGCCGCAAGAGGAGAACTTTCCCACGGTGGAGACCAGCAGCAAGGTGGATGATGAAGTTCAGGTATCTTAAAGGTTATTTATACATTTTTAGATGAAAAAACTCCGGACGCTAACTGCTTTATTGCCGCTTTTTGCCATCCTGTCGTGTTCAAAGGAATATAGCAACGAAAATGGCAACCCCACCAATAATTGCAGGATCAGCAGCATAGCCGAAGCAGCGGATGCGCTCACCTCCTCCGGTATCTATGCACTGAATACAAAGTTCGGTGCCGGTAATCTGGCCAGTGGGGTGGAGGCGTACGACAGCACTACCAACACTGCCGACTTTACTATATCGTTTTCATACAAGGGCGACACCGTGTTCACCACGGGCAATGATTTTTTTGTTCTCGATGCATCTAAGAAAGTAAAGAAACTCTTTACCCCTCTGGACCCGAGCGATCCACTGGGGCAGATAGTGGTGTATGAATATAAATACGACGCAAGTAACTACCTGGTGGAGAAAACGATTTCTGCCGCCGGTATACCACTGGCCCTCGTTACGTTCAAGTATACATGGGTAGCAGGCAATCTTACCAAAGTGACGGGCGTGGTCAATACGGGCCTTACTACGGAAAAGCTGTTGGAAGCGAATATGGAGTACGACCTCACAAAGCAGCCCCGTAACTTCATGTATATCTTCCCCGATGGGTTTGAAAATTTCTTCTACCTGAACGCGATGGATTTTGGAAAGAAGCCTACCAACCTGATCAAGAAGATCAGCGTAGTGTATTTTGACGATCAGGGGGTTTCTCAGGGCAATTTCAACACGTTTATTTCTGATGTTAAATTTAACCCCGACGGCTACGTTACAGAGTGGTACGCAGATGGAAGCAGCATTGACCCCACAGGGATTTTTCTTGGTCGGACCCTATTCGGCTACAAGTGTAATTGATACTCACTCCATTACGGGATTTGGCAGGGCATATATAATTTCCTGCCTAAATAAACGTTATCCCTATATGGATAACCTTATTTTAAATATGCCCGCGGAGCCGGCCGCAAGATTGAATTATATGTATGCGCTGGCCTCATGCGAAAATTACCATATTCCCACATTGCCCGGTGTTACCGTGCAGGATATGATCAGCAACAAGATATTCGACTGGTACAAGGGCCTGGTATCTTATCGTTCACAGGAAGAAGTAGCCTGGTTCTCCAATTACGAGTAGGCTGATTATTTATGTAATCCCACCATCTCTTCGGGCTTCACCCATGCATCAAATTCTTCCGGGGTAACATAGCCTAATTTAACAGCCATTTCTTTTAACGTAGTGCCCTCTTTATGGGCCTTCTGCGCTATTTCTGCAGCTTTGTAATACCCGATTTTGGTATTCAGCGATGTGACCAGCATTAAAGAGTTGTTCAGGTGTTTCTTAATGTTCTCTTCAATAGGCTCCAGCCCAACGGCACATTTATCATTAAAGCTCACGCAGCCATCTCCAATGAGCCTTGCAGAATGCAGGAAGTTATAGATCATCACGGGCTTGAACACGTTCAGTTCAAAATGTCCTGTTGCGCCACCGATATTGATGGCAACATCGTTACCCAATACCTGGGCCGCGATCATGGTAAGCGCTTCGCACTGGGTAGGATTTACTTTACCAGGCATGATGGACGAACCGGGTTCGTTATCGGGAATAAAGATCTCTCCGATACCGCTCCTGGGGCCGGACGACAACATCCTGATGTCGTTCGCGATCTTCATCAGGCTTACGGCCACGGTTTTTAGCGCGCCATGTGCTTCCACAATGGCATCATGCGCTGCCAGTGCTTCAAATTTATTCTCCGCCGTAACGAAAGGGATACCGGTAAGGTTGGCAATATGCGTGGCTACATTTTCTGAGTAACCTGGCGGTGTGTTGATACCGGTTCCAACAGCCGTTCCGCCTAACGCCAGTTCGCTTAAATGTTCAAGTGTGTTTTTGATCGCTTTTAAACCATGATTCAGTTGCGACACATATCCACTGAATTCCTGTCCAACCGTGATGGGAGTGGCATCCATGAAATGGGTGCGTCCGATCTTTACAACGTGCATGAAGGCCTTGCTTTTTTCAGCCAGGGTATCCCTGAGTTTTTCAATGCCCGGAATGGTGATTTCGAGTAATATTTTATAGGCCGAAATATGCATGGCCGTTGGGAAGGTATCGTTAGAAGACTGCGACTTATTCACGTCGTCGTTTGGATGCAGGAATTTTTCTTTATCCGTCAGGTTGCCTCCTTTTAGTACATGACCACGGTAAGCAACCACTTCATTCACATTCATGTTGCTTTGCGTGCCACTTCCGGTTTGCCATACCACCAGGGGGAAACAATCATCCAGTTTGCCTTCCAGGATCTCATCACAAACCTGACCGATCAGGTCGGATTTTTCTTTTGAAAGTACGCCTGCGTCCAGGTTGGTCAGCGCAGCCGCTTTTTTGAGATAAGCAAAGGCGCTAATGATCTCTTTTGGCATCCTGTTGATATCCTGCGCGATCTTGAAGTTGTCAATACTCCGCTGGGTTTGCGCGCCATAGTAAGCATTAGCGGGCACTGACACTTCGCCCATCGTATCTTTTTCGATCCTGTATTCCATAAAAAATGTATTGAGATTTTTCGGAAGGCAAATTTAGCATGGTAAATCCGAAATGAACATAACTTTATTGGTATTCCGCTTATTCCGGGAGACAGGGGCAACGTGTCTGTTAAGGCAGTAAAACACGGCATCCGAAAGCGAAAATTCGATATTTTACATCCATGAGAGCTATTCTTCTGATTTGTTGTATGGTTTTATCCGCTGAACTTTTTGCGGGTGTTGATACATTGGGGGTGCCACAAGTGGGGGATTTTGCCATTGACGGCAGAGGCTCCCACGATAACTGGAAACAAGCAGCCTGGGTGCCATTGACCAAGCTCGACAAAGGCGCGGAGTCATATCACACTACATTCAAGGTCCTTTATTCAACCAAGGGCGTTTATGTATTGTTTGACGGGGTCGATAAGAAGATCACGTCAACCTATATGAACGATTTTGAGAATCTTTTCAATGCGGATGTGTTTGAAGTATTCTTTCACACAGATCCGGCGATGCCGCTTTATTTTGAGTATGAGATCAATGCATATAACAAAGAACTCGTGCTGTTGATCCCGCATCTGGACAAGCGGGTGATGGGCTGGATACCCTGGCATTATAACGGGGAACGTAAAGTGGTGAAACAAGTGTTTGTGGAGAAAGAGAAAGATAATATGCAGAAATGGACGGCCGAAATTTTTGTGCCATTTGTTTTACTATCGCCGCTTGGGAATGTTCCGCCAAAAAAAGGGACTTACTGGAATGCCAACTTCTGCCGGCTCGATTACGATGAAGGTAAAATGATCAAATGGTCGTGGTCACCCATAGAAACAAGTTTCCACGAATACAAGAAATATAAAACGATCCGGTTTGATTAGCGTTCAATACAAACTAACCAAACCGGATCGTGTTCATAGAAGTGTTACCAGGTTCTTTTCTCGAGGAATTTCTCCAGCCTTTGTCTGCTGATCTGGGGCTCATTCGGATGGGCCTTTATCCAATCTAAAAACGCTGTTTTAATGTCTTCCGACCAGGCGCTGTCGATCTGGCCTGCATTGAATTTGCCCGACTTCAACATATCCTTTGAAAAGCGGTCCCTCACCGAAATGAACTCTGCGGTTTCAATCACCGATTCGGCCATATGGGCAGGGATGAAAAGCACGCCTTCTTTTTCGGAAATGACTACGTCACCTGGCAGAACCACAGCACCGCCGATGCGAACGGGTGTGTTGAGTCCGGCTAACACAACACCATCCAGAAATGAAGGATGGAAGTCGCGCACATAGGCATTAAAGCCCGGTATGGCTTCCAGCCCCTGGAGGTCGCGTGCTGCGCCGTCGAAGATCACGCCCGTTCCTGTTTTATTGAAAATGGAGGTTCCGAGATTATCCCCGATCAAAGTGCCCTGTGCAATTTTCCCAAAGGCCTCTGCCACATACACGTCACCTTTTTGCAACACTTCGATGGGCCATGCATTGGTATTGCCTTTACGGCCTTCTTTAGTGCCCCTTTCTTTGATCTGTTGTTCAACATCAGGGCGGGAGGGAATGAAGCGAGCCGTTACAGCGCGACCGATCACGGGAACGTGGTCGTGGACCATCTTCCAATTCCCTTCAAACTGATTCTTGTACCCTTCATTATTCAGGATCTGCCAGGCTTCTTCAATGCCTATTTTTCTTGCTCTTTCGATGAGGGCATCTGGCACCTTAGGCCTGCCATCGGCGAAGCGTTCCCCTTTCCATTGAGCGGTCAGGTAGATCAGCTCTTCCTTAGGGATGGTTTGCCCGATCAATTGGCTGCAAGAAAAAATAACCGATATAAATAGAAATACTGATCTCATTACACCGCATTTTGGAAAACTTCCTTGATCCTTTTAGCAACGATCTTTTCTTCACCTTCTTTAAGGCACCATGCAGTGATCCCGATATGGTCTTTGCTTCCGGTTACTTCAATAGATGGTTCCCCTTTACGCAGTTCCTCACGCAATTCATCGCCGTTTTTCTTGACGATAGACTTGTCCCATGTGATCCCTAAAGTGGGAGTAACATTAGCAAGTTTAGGCGTGGTAACAGTGGTCTTAAATCCATTTACCGATTCTGCTGCCGCTTTTATTATGCCAATTCTTTGTTCATATACTTTCGCGAGGGCATCGTGATCGATGCTCACAAACTCTTCCAGGGCCACCAGCATGCCCAGTATTTCTTCCTTATTCACTTTCATGCCGCGGCCAATGGTTTCACCACGTGGAGGCATGGAAAGCCGGGCTGCAGATATAATTGATTTCTTACCCATCAGCAGGCCTGCTGACTGAGGTCCCCTCATGGCTTTTCCGCCTGAGATCACGACCACGTCAAAGCCCATGTCGTTGAACCTCCAAAGGTTTGTTACCGGTGGAACATCGGCTGCAATATCGATGGTGGTAGGGATGCCGTATTGTTTCCCCAGTGCTACCCACTCTTCGTGCATGATCTTACCGCCATCGGCTTGCGCGTGAAGGAAATGCATGGCGGCTGTGTTGCTGTTGATCGCTTTTTTTAGTTCTTCAACGGTTTCGATCATGATGATCTTTACGCCGGTATTTGTCAGGGCCTGGTTATAACCGATCGCATGCGATTTCTGGCAGAGGACTTCTGTTTTCATTCCAGTACCTGCAAGGTGGGGAAGGGCTTTGATCTTTACGGGATCATTGCCTGTAAGAATGCCGGCCATGCCAAGGGTCATGGCAGCAAAGGCGCCACTGGTCACTACGGCTGCTTCAGCATGGGTGATCTTTGCAATGCGTTCCCCTACTTTATCTTGCAGCTCGTCCAACATGCAGAATTGTAAAGATGCGGTGCGGATCGCTTCCACGGTAGCCGGGCGCATAAGTGTTGCCGTCATTGCGGTATATGTTCCGGCGGCATTGATGAATGTTCTTACACCCAGCTCTTTAAACAAGTCTCTTTTTGCGGCCTGGGCAGGGGCTGCGCTAGCTTCTGAAATTTCGCCAAGAAAAGTTGCTCCTGCAACCGGCGTTACGGATAAGTATTTTATGAGGTCTCTGCGTTTCACGTTCGATGGTTTTATTGTTTAAAAAAGTAATGGTCAGGGCTTGGTGGTATAGGCAATGCAATCCATTTCAACAAGGGAGTTGCCTGGCACGCCGCCATAGGTGGCCACAGTGGTTCTGACAGGAGGATTTTTCCCGAACCTGCCGAGGTAAACTTCGTTCATACCTTTATAGTCGTTCAAATCTGCGAGGTAAACATTCACCTTTAATACTTTTTCCATGGAGGAACCTGCGGCGATCAATTCCTTTTCCAGCTCTTTCAACACATGGTCCGCGTGGGATTTGATATCACCTTCGAAATGTGCGCCCTTGCCGGCCACAAAAACCAGACCGCCATATTTGGTTGATCCGGAGAATAAGGGAATATCCGGATTGCCTACGATATTAAAGCATTCTTTTTCTGCAGGTTTTTCTCCTGCGGGAGTAGCAGCCTGCGCAAGTGCGGTGATGCCGGTCATGCCCAATAATGTTCCGAACAGTTTCCTGAAAGCTGATCTTCTTCCCTGAGTTTGCATAATTGATTTTTATTTAAGTTCTACGATCATTTCTATTTCGATAGCAATATTATTTGGGAGCGCGTTGGTGCCTACGGATGTTCTCACATGTTTTCCGTTATCACCGAATACATCAACCATGAGGTCTGAGCAACCATTCATCACCATTGGCTGTTGGGTGAACGACGGATCGCAGTTTACAAGCCCCATGATCTTCACCACGCGTTTTACTTTATTAAGGTCTCCTACATAGGCTTTGAGGGTGGATAGTAATGATATGGCCGTGGTTCGTGCAGCCTCCTTTCCCTGCTCCAATGTAAGGTCTACACCCACCTTACCTGTAATTAGTCCGCCTTCTGGTTTATCGGGTCCATGACCTGAAAGAAAAAGCAACTTGCCGGACTCAACGATCTTCACGTAGTTGGCAATAGGAGAGGAGGGCTTGATGAGTTTGATGTTTAACGACTTTAGCCTTTCTTCCGGATCAACGTCCTGCTTTGGCATGGCCCTGAAGTCTATACAAACGGGCATGGGAACTGTGATGTCTTTCTTTGTGTCCGTGAGTTTTCCTGTCTGATCATCGAAGGCAAATACCTGGATCTTATGATCGTCTTGGCTCGCAACAAAAACGAATTTTCCATTGGGCGTGAAGCTGAAGTTCCTGGGTTTTCTTGCCACTGGCTGATGCCCGGTTTTCTTAATTGTTCCATCTTTCTGCACTGCAAAAATGGTGAGGTCGTTATTGGTGACCCGGTTAGAGCTGATCAACCATTTTCCATTGGGGGAAAGATGGATGTCTGCGCTACCGCGGTCTTTTGAAGAACTCGTGGTGTCGGCAACAACGGATTGTACCAGGTTGAAGTTGCCGTCAGCAACATTGAATACGTCCACCACGCCTTTCATTTCTGTGATCAGGTATGCTTTGTTGCCTGCGGCGTTGAATACCATATGCCTGGGTCCGTTGCCCGGGGTAACGGGGATGGTTTTGAAATTTTCTTCCACTGTGCCATCGGACTTGATCAGGTGCTGATAGATTTTATCTGTTCCGAGATCGGTCACGTAGAGATATTTCTGATCGGGCGATAACTGCGCCATGTGCGCATGGGGTTTGTCCTGCCGCGCCTTGTTAACGCTGGAGCCCTGGTATTTGATATGTTGGGCAATAGGCTGCAGGCTTCCGTTATTCGTTTTAAAAACACTCAGGCTGCCTGAAGAATAATTGGCGGCGTAAACGGTCTGGGAAGATTCGCGAATGGTAACAAAACAGGGACCGTCGCCAATGGTGGATTCCTCGTTCAGTTTTTCGTAACGTCCGGATTTGCCCAGCCGATAGGCTGACAATTTCGACTTACCCCCTCCCGCTTCTGTTACTGCATAAAGCAGGGACCTGTCTTTAGTGGTAGCGAGATAGGAGCCATTGGGGTTATCGAGCGCATATAATCGTTTGGAAGAACCCGTGACTGGATCCACTTCAAAAATTTCAACACCCGGATTGCCACTGGCAGTGTAGGAGCCTACGGCCATCTGGTAAACAGTTGAATCAGCGAATAGTGTGCCTGAAAAAAGTGCAAGGAAAGTGAGGATGGTCGATAACATCTTGGTTGGTTCGTTTTAGGACTAAAAAATACAATTTTTTTGCTATATAATCTCCGGATCAGGGAGCTAGTTTCATATTATGATTAAAATGATGCTTATTTTTAAGCAGCTCAAAAATGTAGCACAACATGAAAAGATCATTCTTCCTTTTTCTCTCGTTAGTTCTGTTCGCTGTTCTGTCTGCCCAGACCACCCAGGTCAAGTACGACCTGTTGATTAAAGGCGGTAAGCTGATCGATCCCAGGAATAGTATCAATGCGGCGATGGATGTCGCAATAAAGGATGGGAAAATAGCGAGCGTGGGAAAGGATATTCCTGCCCGGGAAGCAAAACAGGTGATCGATGCTAAAGGGTTGCTGGTGACCCCCGGTCTGATCGATATCCACGGGCATGTATTTCACGGTACGCAGCCCGACCATTACCTGAGCGACGGTTTTAGCGCGCTTCCGCCGGATGGCTTTACGTTCAGGGCTGGCGTGACCACCATTGTTGATTGTGGCAGCGCTGGATGGAAGAATTTTTCAACGTTCAAGAAGAATGTTATTGACCAGTCAAAAACACGGGTGTTATCTTTTCTGAATATCGTTGGCGAAGGAATGCGGGGCGGGAATTATGAGCAGGATATAAACGACATGAATCCCCAGCTCACGGCGAACACCGCCATGCAGAATAAGGAATGGGTGGTTGGCTTTAAGCTCGCTCATTTCAATGGTTTTAACTGGACGCCCACAGAACGTGTGGTAGAAGCGGGAAAGTTGGCCAATATGCCCGTGATCATTGATTTCGGAGGTTCGAAACCCAATTTGTCCATCGAGGAACTCTTTATGAATAAACTTCGTCCGGGCGATATCTATACCCATGCCTATGCAGAACTGGGAGGAGCGAGGGAGACCATTGTAGATGAAAAAACAAGCATGCTGAAACCTTTTGTATTGAAGGCTCAGCAGCGCGGGATCATTTTTGACGTGGGTTATGGCGGCGCGAGTTTCAATTTTACACAGGCGATCCCCGCATTGAAGCAGGGGCTTTATCCCAATACCATCAGTACGGACCTGCATACGGGCAGCATGAATACTTCCATGAAAAGCCAGTTGGATGTGATGTCGAAGTTCATGCTGATGGGCATGCCACTTTATGACGTGATCAAAGCAAGTACCTGGACTTCGGCACAGGTGATCAAGCGGGAAAATCTCGGTCACCTGAGTGTTGGAGCGGAAGCAGATATTGCCATTTTAAATATCCGCAAAGGCGATTTTGGTTTTTATGATAAGACAGGGTACAAGCTGATGGGCAAGGAAAAATTTGAATGTGAAATGACCATTAGGGCAGGAGCCATTGTGTACGACATCAACGGCCTGGCTTATCCGGTTAAATGAGTATTCACTGAAGCTGATCATTAAGCACGTTAGTCATCATTTTGATGTCCTGTTTCTTGCGGCAGCCACTTCATCAATCGTTACCGAGTCGGCATGGTTTGAAAAATTTGTTCGGATATATGTGAGCAGATCGGCCAGCTGTTTATCGTTCAGGAAATTGAATGCAGGCATCACTCCATGATAATTTTTTCCGGCCACGGTAATGGGTTGATCCATTCCGTATAATAGCACGCCGATGAGGGTATCTTTTTCTGCCGTGACCCATTCAGATTCGGCCAGGGGCGGGAAGCGGTTGCCATCACCTCGTCCATCTCTTTGGTGGCAGGATCTGCAGTAGGTTTGGTAGGTCATTTGACCTGCGAAAGCAGGTCTGATCAGATCGATATTGTCGTTATCTGCATTGGGTATTTTGACATAGGTGCGTTGTTCACGCTTTTTCATGGCGGACAATTGTTTGGTGCCAAAGAGTTTTTTGTCGCCTTTATACATCACCCGCCAGATCTTTCCTTTTTTTGAATCAGAAATATAAAGCGATCCGTCGGGTCCCTGGGCAAGACCCATGGGTCTGTGATGTGCATCCGATGTATTTACAACGGTGTCGATGCCCGTGAATCCGTCGGCGAATACTTCATAAGTCCCAACAGGTTTTCCGTTTTCAAATGGAACAAAGGCAACGATGTATCCGGCCTGCGGGTATGGGGCACGGTTAGTAGAGCCGTGGAAGGCAACAAAGGCACCTTTTTTATAACGGTCGGGGAACTGGTTGCCCGTGTAAAACAGCAGGTCATTAGGGGCCCAGTGACCGCCGAATCCCATGAGGGGTTTTGTGATGGAATCCGACTGCAGTTCTTTTTTTCCATCGCCTCCATATTCTGGATTGAGCATTACTTTCTTTTTCATCTGATCATAGTAGTAATATGGCCAGCCAGCATCGGCTCCGGGTTTCAATTTGTAAAATGCTTCTGAGGGCAGGTTGGCACTTTCCCAGGGGTCGTAGAACTGGGGCCAGGTTTGGCCCATACCATCACGGCCATGCCCAACCGCATATAAGGTGTTGTCTGTTTTGTTCCAAGACATGGCCACCACACTTCGTAATCCGGTTGCGACTTTAATACCGTCGCGCGTTCTGAATTGATTGAGTTTGTCTGCCTTGAATTTCCAGATGCCGCCATTAGAATCGAGTAAGGGGCAGGGATACATGCCGGGGGAGGAGGGCACTCGGTTCATTTCCTGGCATGCATCAGAAGGGCCGCCAAAGGGTACATAGAGATTTCCCTGGTTGTCGAAAGCCAGGGGTTTGCCATCGTGTTCGCGGCGGCCACCACTGTCGACCACAATGATCTCCGCTGCTGAGCTGGGTATCATTTCGCCTTTTGTCAGTTTATAGCGGTACACGATATTTTGGGATGCCGTGTAGAGGTAACCGTTATGAATGCGCATGCCAGTGGCATATGGGCCTTCATGTTCGAAAGGTCCGAAGTTTTTGATCGAATCGGCCTTACCATCACCATTGGAATCTCGAAGCACAAAGTTTGCTCCGCCGACCATGGGTCTGTTGCCTTTTACATAAATGTCCCCGGCTTCGTTCACGGCCAGGTGTCGCGCGCGCGCGGGTAGGCTGTCGACTACTACAACAGCTTCAAAACCTCCGGGGAGGAAAAGTCCGCCGTTGTCAGGATCTCCCTGAGGGAGTTTAATGATGGAGGTAAAGAAAACCGTGGTTGACAGGATGATCAGCAGGAGGGCTACTCTCATAATCAAAAGCTACGTTTAATGTTCGGCTGGGTCAGGAAATCAATTCTGGGTGTCGTATATCAATAATAAATATACAATTTATCAAAAGTTAAGGTAGAAATATCACCTTTACAGGAATAATAAATACATGAGGTTTACCATACTATTGATGTTGATGTTTTCGGGGAAAGTTGTTTGCAGTCAGGCTGCCGGCTCCGGTACTTCTGCGACCGGCATTTTGGAAGACGAATTCATTTATGAAACGGCTCCGTTTCCTTCCTGCCATGCTGCAACCCTGGAAGAAACGCCCACTGGGTTGGTGGCTGCGTGGTTTGGAGGTACGAATGAGGGGAACAGCGATGTATGTATCTATATGAGCAGGATGGAAAAGGGGAGGTGGTCCATACCGCTGATGATCGCGGACGGGCGGGTCAACGACAGCACGCGGCATGCCTGTTATAATCCGGTGCTGTACCAGGTGCCCGGGAAGGAACTGATCTTGTTTTATAAGATCGGGCCCAATGTGGTGGGCTGGACGGGCTGGATGAAGCGTTCTTATGATCAGGGGCTGACCTGGTCGCAAGCGGAGCGAATACCTGAAAGTTATCTCGGTCCGATTAAGAATAAACCAGTTTTAAGGGATGGCCTGCTGGTGTGCCCATCGAGTACGGAGAAGTTTGGTTGGAGGGTGCATTTTGAATTTACAAATGATGGGGGCAGGAGCTGGAGCAAGACGGGCCCGTTGAATAATGGAACTACGGTGACCGGGATCCAGCCATCGATTCTATTTCATGCGGGGAAAACCTTGCAGGCCTTATGCCGTAGCCAGGACGGGAGTTTGAACGAGACCTGGAGTTATGATGATGGCAGGAGCTGGACGGATTTGAAAGCAACGGGTCTGCCAAACAATAATTCAGGGATCGATGCCATTACCTTGAAGGGTGGAATGCATATGCTGGTTTTTAATCATGTGAAGTCGGACAAAGGAGTCTGGGGCCCCCGCTCACCGTTGAATTTGGCCATTTCTGAGGACGGACAGAGCTGGTACTCATCGGTAGAATTGGCCCGTGAGGAAGGGGCAGAATTCTCTTATCCCTATTTATTTCAGACCAGGGACGGACTGGTTCACCTGGTATATACCTGGAAAAGGCAGCGGATCCGGCACGTGGTGATCGATCCTGCAAAGGTCCGGAGAGGCAGTAAAATCGGGCCTTGACTGATCGATTTAGCATCCCGATGTTAGATCGTTTTAGCACCTGTCATCTTACCGCTTAAATTTTTTTTTTATTCAAGGCAGCGAACAGGGGCATTCAATGCTCTTTACATAAAATATATACCTTATATTGTCCCCCGATTCTACCTTTTTGAGAGCTGAGATTGAATTTTCATATTTAAACCAAACACGACAATTATGTTAAGATCGATTCTAACTGCAATCCTTGTTCTGGGTGTGGGATTGATGTCCTTCTCCCAGACCCGTCAACTGACGGGGAAGGTATTAGGCCCTGATAATCAGGGTGTTCCTTCCGTTTCAGTAAAAGTTAAAGGGGGTTCTGCTGCCACTTCCACAAATGCGGACGGGGTTTTCTCCCTGAATGTGCCAACAGGTGGCTTTACCCTGGAAGTTTCATCTGTGGGTTTTGCCTCACGTGAATTTCCTGTCAGTGCCAACCAATCAAATGTGATGATAAACGTCACATCAGACGCCACACAAATGCAAGACATTGTGGTCACTGGTCTGGGTATCTCCAAAGCTTCCCGTAAAGTGGGTTATTCCGTTACTAAAGTGGACGGTTCCCAGTTGACGCAAGCCCGTGAAACAAACGTGGCCAATTCATTGACCGGACGGGTAGCGGGTCTCAAAGTATCCGGAACCAGTTCTGGTCCCCAGGGTACCGTTAAGATGTTGTTGCGTGGTGTGCCTAGCATCACCGGCGCGGGTACGCCTTTGTTTGTGATCAATGGTATTCCGATGGACAATACCCAGCGTGGCGCTGCCAACGAGTGGGGTGGTGGTGATGCCGGTGACGGTATTGGTAACATCAACCCGGATGACATTGAATCCATGACTGTACTGAAAGGTCAGGCGGCTTCGGCCCTTTATGGTGCGCGTGCATCCAACGGTGTAATCCTGATCCAAACCAAATCAGGCCGTAAGAATGAATTCAGTGTAGAGTACAACATGAACTACATGGTGGAAAATGCGGTTGACTTTACTGATTTCCAGTATGTATATGGACAGGGTCTTAACGGTGCGAAGCCTGCTGATGTGGCTGCAGCCCGTACTACGGGTCGCAGGAGCTGGGGTGCCAAACTTGACGGAAGTCAGGTTGTAGGCATTGACGGTAACAGTTACCCTTACTCGGCCCAGAGGAATAACATCAAAAATTTCTATGTCCCCGGACCATCACTGACCAACACAGTAGCGATTTCCAGTGGTGGATCGAATGGTTCTTTCAGGTTGTCATTTGCCAACCTGGGAAGCGATGCTATCCTGCGTAACAGTGGTTTGAACAGGAATACATTCACGTTGAACGCAGATCAGAACCTGACCAAGAAACTGAATCTGAAAGTGTATGCACAGTACATTGACCAGCGTAACAACAACATCCCTTATTTGTCTGATGGTCCGTTGAACGCCAACAATGGTCTGTTCCTCGCCAACAACATCGATATCAAAAGGCTGAATCCCGGTTTTGACCCTGCTACCGGTAGGGAGATCGTATTCAGTGATGATGAGTTTGTAACAAACCCATGGTTTGTGGTGAATCAACTGGTTAACGACCAGAACAGGAAAAGGCTGATCACAGCTGCTACCCTTAAATATGATATCACAAACTGGTTATATATTCAGGGCCGTGCAGGTTTTGACCAGATGAATGATGCGAGCTTAAGCGTTACTCCTTGGGGAACGGGTTACAGCAATGGTGCCAGAGGTGGTTTAAATGGTCAGGGCAAGTCTGAGCGGTCAGAGTACAATATGGACGTTCTCGTAGGAGCTACCCGTAAACTGACTTCTGATCTTACCTTTGATGCAGCTGTAGGTGCGAACACCAGGGTTAACCGTTCAGAGGGAGTAAGTGTTAGTGGTAGTCCGTTCATTGTACCTTATATCTATAATGTAAACAACACCGTAAACCGTGGTCAGGGCTACAGTTTCGCCAAAACACAGGTGAACTCGGTTTATGGTACAGTAGATCTGGCGTATAGGAATTTCCTGACCTTGGGTGCAACGGCTCGTTACGATGCCTATTCCACCCTGCCTGAAGGAAACAATTCTATTGTTGTTCCCTCAGTTTCTGCAGCATTTATCTTCTCGGAGCTGATTGATGTACCATCTTTGAGCTTCGGTAAACTGCGTGCTTCATGGGCAAAAACATCTAATGAGTTCGTCCAGCCATACCAGACCCAGGTATATTATAACACCGGCAACTCATACCTGGGCCAGCCCGTGGGTTCATTCCCCTTCAACCAGCCAAGTGGTCTGTTGAAGCCTTTCACGACTACAGAATTTGAAATTGGAACTGACCTGAGGTTCTTCAACAACAGGTTGAATTTCGATATCGCCTGGTACACCAAGAAGAGCCAGAATGAGATCATGAACGCTTCTTATAGTGTTTCTTCGGGAATTACTTCTGGCTTTATTCCAAACGGTTCAATCAAGAATTCAGGTTTGGAGATATTGGTTAGCGGTACACCGGTCAGGACCAAAGATTTCAGCTGGGTAACTACCGTAAACTTCACTACACAGCAAACTAAAGTGTTGAAAACGGACGCAGGCAATAACACGATCTTCCTGGGTTCTAACAGGGCTACCCTGGGTAATGCACGGACTGCCTATGTGGTTGGTTTGGCTGGTCCCCAGATCATGGCTTTTGAGCAAAGGACAAACGATAAAGGTGAGAAGATCGTTGACGCAAACGGCTTACCTGTTCGTGCGGCAACCTTTACTCCCCAGGGATCAGTTCTGCCTACTGTTTTTGGCGGTTGGAACAACGAATTCAACTACAAGAATTTCAGTTTTTCATTCCTGATCGACTATAACTTTGGTAACTCTATTCTTTCAGCTACCAGCTATTATTCAACGCTCAGGGGTCTGAATCAAAAGACGCTGGTTGGTCGTGAAGGTGGTATCACAGAAGGTGTGTTAGCGAGCGGTGCTGCTAATACGGTTGCGGCAAGTGCTCAAAGCTATTATGGTGCACAAGCTAATAACATTACTGCTTCCCACGTATTGGATGGTGATTTCATCAAACTTCGCCAGATGTCAATAGGTTACAATCTTCCTGCTTCTGCACTGAAGCCGTTGAAGTTTGTGGCTGGTGTTAGCATCGCTCTGGTGGGCAGAAACCTCTTGGTTCTGCACAAGAAGTCTGATAACATTGATCCTGAAGCAACTTTTGGCTCTAATGTTCAATACTTTGGTATTGAAGGTACCAGCCTTCCCACCACAAGGTCTTATGGTGTGAACGTGAATATTAGGTTCAAGAATTAATCCGGGAAAAACTTAAGTAATAAAAACATTATAGATATGAAATTGATCAAATATTTACTAATCGGCGGTATGTTCATCTCTACGCAGATGAGTTGTACCAAAGGTTTCAAAGAACTGAATACAAATCCGGCAGCGATTCCCCCGGAAAGTTTCGATTTGAATTTCCTGCTGACCAATGCGCAGAACAGGTATAAGGCTTCCATTTCAGGGTATAATGGACCGATTCTTTTCCAGAGCGGCTGGGTGCAACTTCTTGCCTCTACCACTACTGAGGGAGCCATTTACTATGGCCATATGGATAAGTACCTGTTGACCGCAAATACGCAGAGCTATTCAAATGGTAGTTGGAACGACGGCTATGCTGCGGGAGCCAATGCCCAAAACATCATTAATGGGTTTGGTGACGACGCAAACAGGGGCAATTCTGTGGGTGCGGCTATGGTCATTAAAGCCATGGCAGTAGCCTATCTCGCTGATATTTATGGCGATGTGCCTTACACGGAGGCGTTCAAGAACCTGGAAGGTATA
>Ga0164292_10001140_pt1 | contig 21302 bp, 25 predicted proteins | sample GEODES117metaG_FD_111486 | JGI IMG/M metagenome (GOLD analysis project Ga0164292, IMG submission 111486) | Eutrophic lake water microbial communities from Lake Mendota, Wisconsin, USA - GEODES117 metaG | ecosystem: Environmental > Aquatic > Freshwater > Lake | place: USA: Lake Mendota...
CCACATCACCGCCCAGCGTGGCAATCTCGCGCACCAAGGTGCTGGAGATGCACTGGTGCACATCCAAGGTGTTTAAAAACACCGAGTCAATGTCGGGGGCCAGTCGGCGGTTCATGCCAGCCAGCTGAAACTCGTAGTCAAAGTCGGTCATGGAGCGGATACCGCGCACCATGGTGCGCGCCCCAATAGCTTGGGCAAACTCAATCACCAAACCTTCAAAGGTTGCCACGCGCACATTGGGGCAATCGGCCAAGGCTTGGCGGGTCATGTCCACACGCTGCTCCAAGGTGAACATGGTTTTTTTGTGGTGGGCGCGCGCCACGGCAATCACCACTTCGTCAAACATGGCGGCGGCGCGGCGCACGATGTCCTCGTGCCCCAAGGTGATGGGGTCGAAGGTGCCGGGGTACAGCGCAATCACGGGAGAACTCATGGGCAGTCCTTGTGCAAGGGGGTGCGGGGCATTATGCCGCCCTCTGCAACAAGTGAGCATGCACCGCACCAGCCTTCAAATGACGTTTCAGGACCCAGCCCTGCGCCTGCAGCTCGGCTTCAGTCCAAGCTTTGCCAGCTTCCAAATACACCCAACCGCTGGGTTTGATGCAGGCTTGGGCAGCGGCCAGCATCTTGTCGTACAGCGGAAAATCGTAGGGTGGATCCAGCAATATCAGGTCGAGGCTGTTGGGCGCCGATTGACGCAGCATGGCCAAACCGTCACCACGCTGAATGCGCATTTGTGTGGCCCCGAGTTTGGCTTGGCTTTTGCTCATGGCTTCCACGCAAGCGCTGTTGGATTCGCACAAAACCACAGCGGCCGCACCGCGTGACGCAGCTTCAAAACCCAAAGCACCCGTGCCCGCAAACACATCGGCGCAGTGCCAACCAGAGAGGTCTTGGCCCAGCCAATTGAACAAAGTTTCGCGCACCCGGTCCGGGGTGGGCCGCAGGTTCTCGACCTTGGCCAGCGGTAGTTTGCTGCGCTTCCATTGGCCGCCAATGATGCGGACCTCACCCTTGGTCAAGGCTGCGCACCCAAGATGACGGTGACCATGCGCTCGGGTTGCAGGTTGCGGGCAAAGGCTTGCTGAATGTCTTTGGTGCTGAGCTTGTCCACTTGAGCGGTCCAGGTGTCCAAGTAGTCCAACGGCAGGTTGTACCAAGCGATGTTGCTCAGGTTGTCCATCAGCTTGCGGTTGCTGTCCAAGCGCAGCGCGAAGCCACCAATCAGGAAGTCTTTGGCGGCTTTCAACTCTTTGTTGCTGGGGCCGCTTTTCACAAACTCGGCCACCACGTCGGTGGCCACTTGCACCGCTTGCTGAGCCTGATCGGGGCGGGTTTGCAAGCCCACGGTGAACGGGCCCGCTTGTTGCCAAGCACCGAAATAGCTGTAGACGCTGTAACTCAGGCCGCGCTTTTCACGCACTTGCTCGGTGAGGCGTGACACAAAGCCGCCGCCACCCAACACATAGTTGCCCACCGTGAGCGCTAAAAAGTCAGGGTGCTCACGAGCAATGCCGGGCTGCCCAATGAACACATGGGCTTGCGCAGATTCAAATGGCACTTTCAAGGTTTGTGCCTGCTTCAAGGGCTGAACTTCCGGCAAGCTCGGCAACACGGGGCAAGAGGCTTCCAATGGCAAATGCTGCAAAAGCTGCTTTACTCTTTCTTGCGCTTGTGCGCGGTTGAGCGCACCCACAACGCTGACCTTGGCCAGGCAGGGTTTGAAATGGTCGGCATGAAACTTCGCCATCAGCGCGGTGTCGATGCGGCGCAAACTGGCTTCGTCGACTTCTGCGCCATAGGGGTGGTCGCCGAACAAGGCTTTGTTGTAAGCACGGTTGGCCAGGGTGGCTGGTTTGGTGTTGGCCTCCTTGATGCTGGCCACCCAGCGTTCACGCTCGTTTTGCCAAATGGCATTGGGAAAGCTGGGGTGCGCCATTTGACGCGCCGCCAAGGCCACTGCTGCGTCCAACAACTCGGGGCGGGTCAGGCTGCGCAAGGACAAGCTCATGCGGTCACTGGAGGATGACGCATTCACCTGGGCACCCAGATCGGCCCAGGCTTCGCCCAAAGCGTTTTCGTCCATGGCAGCTTGGTTACCCAGTGCTTTCACGCCTTTGGCCATCATGCTGGCGGTGGCACTCGACAAACCATTGAAGCCGCCATCACGACGGCTGCCCGCATCAAACTCGACTTGCATGTCGACCATGGGCAGTCCTGGCACTTCCACCAAATACACCTTGGCACCGTTGTCCAAGGTCCAATGTTGGATGGGGATGCCCGCGCTGGCGGTACCGTGCAACCACGCCATGCTGAGAACGAATAAAAAGCGTTTCATCGTGCGCCCTCCCCACCATGCCGCGCACCAGGCGGCGGTTTGCGAAACCCCGCTCGAGGCCCAGACTGCGGCAGCAAGGTGGCCACCGTCAGGTTGTCATCGCCGAAATAAGTTTGCGCCACTTTCTGAATTTGCTCGGGCGTGACGGCTGCCAAGCGCTCAATCAAACGTTCGGAAGTGTCAGGGGGCAAGCCTTCTACCCAATAAGTGCCGATTTCACGCGCTTGGTTGAACAGCGAATCACGCTGGTAAATGTTGGAAGCCAACCACTGCGCCCTGACGCGGCGCATCTCGGCCTCGTTCACGCCCTCTTTGGCGATGCGGGCCACTTGGGCACGCAAAGCAGCTTCCAGTTGCGCGGTAGTTTTGCCTTTGGCAGGGATGCCTTCCAAGCTGAAGGTTTGCGGCCCACGACCGGTCAAGCCATTGGAGGCTCCCACGCTGTCAGCGATGCGGTCGTCGCCTTGCGCCAAGGCTCGGTCAAGCCGCGCCCCTGCATAACCATCCAGCACCGCGGACAACATGGTCAGGGCCAAGGCGTCTTGCGTGCTTGGTTCATTGTCAAAGGCTTTGAAGCCCGGTACTTTCCAAGACAGCACCACATAGGCTTGTTCGGCAGGCGCCTTCACCTGGACGCGACGCATGCCGGTTTGCTCGGGCTCGAGGCGTGGTTTGCGGTCGGGCACTTTGCCCGCTGGAATCCGGCCATAAATCTCTTCGGCCCATTTCTTCACTTGGGCCAGATTCACGTCCCCAACAATGACCACAGCGGCATTGGCGGGCACATACCAGCGCTTGTAAAAGTCCCGCGCGTCTTGCGGCTTCATGGCGTCCAAGTCGTTCATCCAGCCCACCACCGGGCGGCGGTAAGGCGAGGTGGTGAACTGTGTGGCGTTGAGTTGTTCGTAAAGCTGCATGCGGGGAACGTCATCGGTGCGCATGCGGCGTTCTTCTTTCACCACTTCGAGTTCACGCGTGAATTCGTCATCCGGCCATTGGTTGTTGACAAACCGATCGGCTTCCAAGCGCATCACATCGGGCAAGCGGTTGGCTGGAATTTGTTGGAAATAGCCGGTGTAGTCCCGGTTGGTGAAGGCGTTTTCGCGGCCACCCATGGCAGCCACACGGCGTGAAAACTCACCCGGCTTGACCGTCGGCGAGCCTTTGAACAGCATGTGTTCCAGCACATGGGCCACACCAGAGACACCGTCCACCTCGTCCATGGAACCCACGCGCAACCAAACCATGTGCACAGCCGTGGGGGCTTTGGGATCGGCTTTGACGATAACGCGCATGCCATTGGCCAAGGTGAATTCTTGCAAGCTTTGCGCTAAAGCCGCGGGGGCCTGCAGCACTGTGCCAATCAACAAAACGCCGCTGAAAAAGGAGCGCAGCACAAACGAAAAATGGGGTTTCATAGAATGACTTGTTCAGAGGCTTGCGATCTTGCAAGCTGACTGCATTCTAGGAACCTCCCGCCTCATGTTCAGTCTGTTCAAGCGAAAAACCCCTGCGCCCTCCCCGGCTCCCAGCAGCCAAGCCGCCCAAGTGGCCAGTCAAGCTTGGCTGGGCCGCTTGCGCAGTGGCTTGCAGCGCACCGGCAGCAGCATCGCCGCGGTGTTCGGCGGCAAGGTGATTGACGACGCACTTTATGAAGAACTCGAATCGGCCTTGCTGATGTCCGACGCTGGTATGGCCGCCACCCAGCATGTGCTGCAAGCTTTAAAACAAAAAGTGAAAGCAGCTGGCAGCAAAGACCCTGCTGATGTGAAAGCCTTGTTGGTGCAGGTGCTGGGCGATGTGCTGCGCCCGCTGGAAGGGGAACTGCGCCTGGACCAGCACAAGCCCACCGTCATCATGGTGGCCGGTGTGAATGGCGCTGGCAAAACCACCTCGATTGGCAAGCTCACCAGGCATTTGAACGATGCTGGTGCCAGTGTGTTGTTGGCTGCTGCGGACACGTTTCGCGCAGCGGCCAAAGAACAGTTGCTGGTCTGGGCCGATCGCAATCAGGTGGACATCATCAGCCAAGACAACGGCGACCCAGCGGCCGTGAGTTTTGACGCGGTCACAGCAGGCCGCGCGCGTGGCCGCGATGTGGTGTTGGTGGACACCGCAGGTCGTTTGCCCACCCAGGCGCACCTGATGGAAGAGCTGAAAAAAATCAAACGTGTGCTGCAAAAGGCTGATGAAACCGCCCCGCACGAAGTGCTGCTGGTGATTGACGGCAACACCGGCCAAAACGCCTTGGCGCAGGTGAAAGCCTTTGACGACACCTTGGGCCTGAGCGGCCTGATCGTCACCAAACTCGACGGCACCGCCAAAGGTGGTGTGCTGGCAGCCATCGCGCTGTGGGCGGCGCAACGCACCAACGACAAACCGCTGTCTGTTTATTTCATTGGCATCGGCGAGCAACTGCAAGACCTGCAGGCCTTCAGCGCCGATGAGTTTGCCCAAGCCCTGATCTCCTGATCCAGAAAGGTTTTGTATGAACAGCCTGCCACCTGAGGAAAACACTCGACGCATCGACCAGTTGTTGGCGCATTACGGCGAAAGCCACCAGCACCCTGTCAACGAGCGCATTCATTTCGTGGCCATCCCCCTCATCATGCTCACCCTCATCGGATTGATGTTCGAGATTCACCCTGCTGTGGCCTATGTGTTTTTAACGGCCAGCATGTTTTATTACTTGCGCTTGTCCTTGGTGTTCTCAATGGTCATGGCGGTTTGGACGCTGATCATGCTGGTGCTGGTGAATGCCATGGGCGAGCATAGATTGGTTATTTGCGTGCTGGTTTTTATGGGCGCTTGGGTGCTGCAATTCATCGGCCACAAATTGGAAGGCAAAAAACCTTCCTTCTTTGAAGACGTTCAATACCTGTGGGTGGGGCCGCTCTTTGTGCTGCGCCCCCTGCTGCTTCGTTTCAACCTCACTTGGTAAATTGGCCAACCGCGTGGTCATGGTACCCGTGACGCGCATCCGCGCCGATGAGCCCGCAGGCGACGTGTCAGGCATCGCCGTGTGCGAAGAAGGCTCGAACATCGTTGCGCAGGTTTGGCATGTGGGTCGGGCCAAGCCAATACCGTGGCCTTGTCAAATTGAATATCAAAGTGTGCATTCAAGCTCTCTTTGGCACTCCATTGCAGAGAGTGCTAATATCAGGGTGATGACTGATTTGGACAGGAGCCATTGATGACGACGTTGATGCTGACCACCCCCGCCGCGACGCCGGTTGCGGCCAATCCCTGGGCTCTGTTGCCCCCCTTGGGTAACCTGGACGCCTATATTTCGGCGGTGAACCGCTTGCCCATGCTGACCCTGGAGCAAGAACAAGAATTTGCCAAAAAGCTCAAAGAAAACAACGACTTAGACGCTGCTGGCAAATTGATTTTGTCGCACCTGCGCTTGGTGGTGTCTATTTCGCGCCAATACGCCGGTTATGGCCTGCCCCACGCCGACCTGATTCAAGAAGGCAATGTCGGCCTGATGAAAGCGGTGAAACGCTTCGACCCAGCGCACGGTGTGCGCTTGGTGAGCTACGCCATGCACTGGATCAAGGCCGAGATTCACGAGTACATCATCAAAAACTGGCGCATGGTCAAACTGGCCACCACCAAAGCGCAGCGCAAATTGTTTTTCAACCTGCGTTCGAAGAAGCAAGGCTTCCGAGCCGACGCCGGTGAAGACCGCAACACCATGACGCGCGATACCTTGAGTGACGCGCAAATCAACAGTGTGGCCAAAGAGCTCAACGTGAAACGCGAAGAGGTGATTGAGATGGAAGCGCGCATGGCCGGTGGCGATGTGTTGCTCGACCCCAGCCCCAGCGACGACGGTGAAGACGCGTTTGGCCCGATTGCTTATTTGGCCGATGTGCAGCACGAACCCACGGCCATGATCGAAGCGCATCAACGGGACCTGATGTCCAGCGATGGCATCAGCCAAGCATTAGAGGTGTTGGACGCTCGCAGCCGTCGCATCGTCGAAGAGCGCTGGCTCAAGGTGAATGATGACAACTCGGGTGGCATGACGTTGCACGATTTGGCCGCGGAATACGGCGTGAGTGCCGAGCGCATCCGTCAAATTGAAGTGGCGGCCATGAAGAAAATGAAAACCGCATTGTTGGAATACGCTTAATCTGCCAAGGGCTTGCAGGCCCTGCCCTTGAAACCGCTTGCCTGCCCTGCAGACCAAGCGGTTTTTTTATTTCAATAATTTGCCAATGTCTTCAGTCACAGCAACGGGGCCCAAACCATAGCGGGCATACAAACGCAATTGTCCTTCAGTGTCGTAAATATAAGTACCCGCTTGGTGGTCCATGGTGTAACTGGTGGGTGTAGGGCCCGGCACTTTTTTGTAATAGATCTTGTAACTCTTGGCCAGTGATGGCAATTCCTCCATTGACGGAATCAACGCCAAAAAGCTGGGGTCAAAATTCGCCATGTATTCTTTGAGGACCTCCGGCTGATCACGCTCTGGGTCCACGGTGATGAACACCGCTTGCAGTTTTTTACCCTTCTCACCCAAGGCTTTCTTGACCTGCACCCATTCCGTCAAGGTGGTGGGGCAAAAGTCGGGGCACTGGGTAAAACCAAAGAAAACCACCACCACCTGTCCTTTAAAATCAGCCAAAGTCCGCTCTTGACCAAACTGATCCTTTAGTTGAAAGCCTTGTGCGTAATCAGCGCCGGTCAAATCAATGGCTTTGAAAGTGGGTTTGTCAGGCGCACAAGCCTGAAAAAACAAGGCGCAAGTCGTCAACAACAGTATGCGTCTGAAATTCATGCAACCCCCGGCAAATAGTGGTCAATCAGCAAAGCAGCAAACAACAAGCTCAGGTGTATCAGAGAGAAGCGGAAGGTTTTACGGGCCAAGTCATCGGAGTACTCGCGCCACAGTTTCCAGCCATACCAACAAAACATCACACTCAAGATGAGGGCGCTCACCAGGTAGAACCAGCCGCTCATGCGGTAGACAAACGGCATCAAACACGCTGCCAGCAACACGAAGGTGTAGAGCAAGATTTGCAAGCGGGTGAATTCGTTGCCATGTGTCACGGGCAACATGGGCAAGCCCGATTTACGGTAGTCCTCGACGCGGTAGAGCGCCAACGCCCAGAAATGCGGCGGTGTCCACAAGAAAATGATGAGGAACAAGATGAGGGCTTCAGGGCCCACATCGCCTGTTATCGCTGCCCAACCCAACACCGGTGGCATGGCACCCGATGCGCCACCGATGACGATGTTTTGCGGTGTGAGTGGCTTCAAGATGACGGTGTAGATGACCGCATAACCCACAAACGTGGCAAAGGTCAGCCACATGGTGAGTGGGTTCACCCAGATGTACAAAATGGCTGATCCCAGCAAACACAACACAGCTGAAAACAGCAAAGTGTCGCGGTCGCTCAACTCGCCTTTGGCCGTGGGCCGCCATGAGGTGCGTTTCATGCGGGCGTCAATGGCTTTTTCCACAATGCAATTGAATGCTGCTGCTGCACCTGAAACAAACCAGATGCCCAAGCAGGCGATCAAGCCCAATTGAACTTCAGGCCATGTCGGAACGCCTGGCACTGCCAACACCATACCAATCAGCGCACAAAACACGATCAATTGAATCACGCGAGGCTTGGTCAGTGCATTGAACTGCTGCCAACGCACAGGCAGAAACGCCGACAATGATTTCATAGCATGGACCTGGAAAAAGTGGTGGCAATGTTCTTTGGATTTTCGGCTTGCGTGACGCCCAAAACCCAACTGAGCAAGACCAGCATGGAAACCGCTGCCCCTGTGTGCAACAGGGCAGCGGTCATGGGCCAACCCAGCACCGCATTGCTCACACCAGTGATGAATTGCAGCACCACCAATGCCGTCAACAACAAGGATTGCCGCTTGAAGCCGTGAGAAGACAAAGCGATGGCCACCATGACCAAGAGCAACACCACCCAAACAGCGTGCCAACGGTGCACCATGTGTATGGCCGTCAAGGCTTGGAATGGCAGGGCTGCGCCTGAAGCGTCCAAGCCCAAGGGTCGCCAAAGCTCAAAACCCTTTTCAAAGTTCATATCCGGCCACCAAACGCCCTGACAGTCGGGGTAGGTGTTGCAAGCCATCACAGCGTAGTTGCTGCTGACCCAAGCCCCCAACAAGATTTGAAGAATCAAAAACAATGCCGTCACCACCACCAACGCAAACACCATGGTGGGCAAGGGGCGTCGAGCTTCAGTCCAAGGCGAATGTCGCTGGCGAACCAACTGCAGCGTCAAAAAAACGGCCAGCATCATGCCGCCCAATAAATGCAAGCTGACGATGGCGGGAAAGAGTTTCATGGTCACCGTGAAAGCACCAAAAGCCCCTTGCACACAAACCCAAATCAAGCTGAGCGTGGGCCAACCCCAAAACGTTCGCTCGGTGCGCCAAGAAAAAATAGCCAAGGTCAGGATCAGTACACCCACCATCATGGCCAAGTAGCGGTGGATCATTTCTATCCAAGCTTTACCCCACGTGACCGGGCCTGTGGGCATGGCTGCCTGCGCTTGGGCAATCGCTTCCTTGGCGCCAATGGGGCTTGCAAATCCATAACAGCCGGGCCAGTCAGGACACCCCAAGCCGGAATCGGTTAGACGGGTGAAGGATCCGAACAAAATCATGTCAAACGTGAAGAACAGCGTGAGCAAGGTCAACTGCCGAACACGTTGCGGTTTTTCAGAATGCCGATGTTTGAGCCAGACCCAGGCCAGCGGGCCCATAGCCAGCAACAGCGCCATCAACAAGAGTTTGGCAATTGGCGCAATATTGATCAAGGCGACTTCATCCATGGTGTCAACGTCCCGGCTGGTCCCATGAAACCGCAGCTCGCAACAAGCGCTCCCAATCGCGGCGCAATTTGGGCGCTTGATCAGATTGAAGCTTGGCTGGGAAACGCATCATCCAATCACCATGAGGGTCCACCAAGTACAAATGATCTTGCAACGTGTGACCCGTTTGCGGCGTCAACCATTGGGCAATGGCTGATGCTGGGACACGCAAGACCACAGCTTCAGTCAAGCCCGGCAACACTTGTTGGTTGACTTGGGCATCATCACTGATGAGCCAAACCCAATCGGTACGTTCCTTTTCCCGCCCCAAGGTCGCACGTATCTGCCGCTGCAAATACAGGTTTTGCTGACACGCCTCATCGCAGGCAGCGGGTGCCACACTCACCAACAACCACTGACCTTTCAAACTTTGTAAAGACACAGCTGTGCCTTTCAAATCTTGGGCTTGCAAGGCAGGGATGGACTTGACGGGCATGATGAGTTCGCCAAAACTTTTGATGCTGTCTGGTCGAAGCACGTAAAAAGTGAAGTAGGACGCAAGCACAGGCGAGGCGCAGATCAATAAAACCAAAAGCATGCGCAAGCGACCGGCGGTTGTGCGGCCTGCATCTTCGCTGGCCGCTGCAGCCGGGTCAGGCAGATCGTAGACCGTCATGCTCAAAGCATGGGGTTCATGGGCATCAGTTTGTTTGTTTTGCATGCTTCAGAGGTTGAATCCATTGAAACCAGAGGTACAGACCCGCGATCAAGGCGCACAAGGCAAACCATTGGAACGCATAGCCCTTGTTTTTATCGGCACTTGAAGCCACCACCGGCCAATCACGCCGCAAGCCTTCTGAAGCTTCGCCAGTTTGAATCAAGATACCGGCCACATTGTCGGTGACCAAGGCTTGCATCTGAACCATGTCCAAATTGGCCTGTATCCGTGGCAGGGTTTGTGCCGAGGTCTCGCCAGGAGCCAATTGCACCATCTGGGACAAAGGGGCGGCCACCTTGCCCTGAACAGTCACCAGCGCTGGCGGTGTCTCAATGCTGGGCGCTTTGCGAGGATCGACTGGATCACGTTGAACCCAGCCCCTTTGAACCCAAGCCACTTGCCCTGGCGCCCAGCGCAATGGCGTCATGACCCAATAGCCCGCTTTCCCATGGTGGTTGCGGTTGTCCAAATAAACAGTTTGTTCGGGCAACCATTGACCTTCCAGTTGAACGGGTCGGTGCACTTGCTGCCACAGCGTGGGTTGTTGCAAAAAATCTGGCGCACTCAACGGGGCTTGCAAGGCTTGTGCTTCGATGCTGGCTTGCAGGCCCAGTTTGGCTTGTGCACGGGACAGCTGCCACTGCCCCAGGTTGAAGGTGATCAGCACGCCAGCCAGTGCCGCTACAGCAACGACAACGCGTCGCCAAGTGGCATTCCCCGGTTGATGCTGGTTCTGGCTTGAACTCACTGGATAATGGCTCCCATGACTATTTTGATTGCTGTGTTTTTTTTGGGCGTGTTGGCCGCTTTGGCCACCGCGTTGTTTTTCATGATGCGCGGGGAGGATGAAGGTGCGCCCAAAACGCAGCGCATGATGCGTGCTTTGGCGTTTCGTGTCGGCATCTCCATTGTTTTGTTCCTGTGTATTTTGCTCAGTTGGAAAATGGGTTGGCTTCAACCGACAGGTATTCCCCTCAAGCCTGCTGCATGAAGGGGCCAACTCGGACAACCACTCATCTCAACTTGAGAACGAAAAGGGCCGCAAACGCGGCCCTTTTGTGTTGAATGATTCAATCAGATCCAGTAGACCAAGATGTACAAACCCAACCACACCACATCCACGAAGTGCCAATACCAAGCAGCGCCTTCAAAACCAAAATGGTTGCTGGATGAGAAGTGACCTTTTTGCAAACGCAGCGTCACAAACAACAGCATCAGCATGCCCACAAGCACGTGAAAGCCATGGAAACCTGTCAACATGAAGAAGGTTGAGCCATAGACACCTGATGTCAGCTTCAAATTCAAATCGACGTAGGCATGGTAGTACTCGTAGCCTTGAACGCCCAAGAAAATCACGCCCAACAAAACAGTCAGCCACATGAATTGAATGGTTTTGGAGCGGTTGTCCTCAAGCAACGCATGGTGCGCAATGGTCAAGGTCACGCCTGAGCTCAACAACAAAGCGGTGTTGATGGTGGGCAGCCAAAACGGTGTCATGGTTTGGAAAGGCTCGACGATGCCGCCAGGAGATGCGGTAGCGCCGGCTGCCACACTGGGCCAGACGGCTTTGAAATCGGGCCACAGCAAGGCATGCTCGACATTGCCAAGCTCGGGCACCGAGTGCGCCCGCGCCCACCACAAAGCAGAGAAGAAAGCGCCGAAGAACATCACTTCAGAGAAGATGAACCAGCTCATGCTCCAGCGGTAAGACAGATCAATCTTGCGACCAAATTTGCCGCTTTCACTTTCATGGATAGCGTCGCTGAACCACTGGAACAAGACAAACAACCAAATGGCCAAGCCAGCAAAAAGTGAATATTTGCCCCAGCTGACATCGTTCATCCACTGGCTTGCACCCAAGATAACGAAGAACAAACCAAAGGACGCAAACGCAGGGTGACGCGAAGGTTCTGGGACATAGTAATACGGCTTTGCGCCATGTGCTGAGCTGCTCATCAATCGACTCCTTTTATTTCGCAACCACCAAGTTGACGACAACGATCAACCCGATCACAAACAACAAACCTGCCACCAACCCCACCCCCAGAACATGCAAGGGGGTGATGTGCGACAGGTCTTCTTGAAATTCACTGTTTTTTCGAATACCAATGAAAGACCATGCAACCGCGACGATGGAGCGCCACAAAGGACGCTTGACCACCACAACAGGCTGCGCCAACTGGTCGTTCATACGCCTTCACCGCTCACGGACACAGCCGAGACCTTGCTGCCAGGAGCGGCGGGTGTTTTGCTGCCCACTTCAAAGAATGTGTAGGACAAGGTGATGGTATTGACGCTTTTCGACAGCTTGGGGTCAATCACGAAAACCACCGGCCATTGTTTTTTCTCGCCTGGCGCCAAGGTGTATTGGTTGAAGCAAAAACATTCCATCTTATTGAAATGGGCTGAGGCTTCACTGGGCGCGTAGCTGGGAATGGCTTGGGCTGACATGGAACGGTCTTGCACGTTTTGAAATTCGTACATGACTGACATCAGCTGCCCAGGGTGCACCTGCACAGAACTTTGCATGGGTTTGAATTGCCAAGGACCTCTGGCGTTGGCATCAAATTCCACGGTGATGGTGCGGCTGGTGTCGACCTGGCTGTTGTCAGCCTTGGACAAACGCGCATTGCCAGAGCCAGGCAACTCTTTTTCGCCCAGCGCCAAAATATTGATGCCGGTCATCTCACAAATGTGTTTGTAAATGGGGATGAGGGCATAGCCAAAGGCGAACATGCCCAAGGCCACCACCGTCAGTTTTCGCAGCATCAATAAATTGTTTTGGCGCAATCTCATGACATTCTTTTTGTTGAAACCACTTAAGCCACGATGCGATTGGCATCAGCATTGAGTTTGGGTGGGTTCTCGAAAGTGTGGAAAGGCGCTGGGGAAGGCACTTCCCATTCCAAGCCTTCAGCAGCTTCCCACGGGCGTTGAGCAGCCTTTTCACCTTGACCGCGCATGGTGGGCAACACAATGAAGAAGAAGAAATACACCTGCGCAAAACCAAAGGCAAAGGCACCAAACGAAGCCCAAGCATTGAAGTCGGCAAATTGCATGGGGTAGTCAGCATAGCGACGAGGCATACCGGCCAGACCCAAGAAATGCATTGGGAAGAAGGTGACGTTGAAAGAAATCAGGGTCCACCAGAAGTGAATCTTGCCGCGTGTTTCGTTGTACATCACGCCTGTCCACTTGGGCGACCAGTAGTAGTAACCAGCGAACATGGTGAACAAAGAACCGGCCACCAACACATAGTGGAAATGGGCCACCACGTAATAACCGTCTTGCAATTGCAAGTCGATCGGGGCCATGGACAAAATCAAACCCGTGAAACCACCCATGGTGAAGACAAAGATGAAACCCACAGCAAACAGCATGGGTGTTTCAAAGGACATGGAACCCTTCCACATGGTGGCAATCCAGTTGAACACCTTCACGCCGGTGGGCACAGAGATGAGCATGGTGGCGTACATGAAGAACAATTGGCCCGTGACCGGCATGCCCGTGGTGTACATGTGGTGCGCCCACACGATGAACGACAAAATGGCAATGGAGGACGTGGCATAAACCATGGAGGCATAGCCAAACAGGCGCTTGCGTGAGAACGCAGGCACGATCTGGCTGATGATGCCAAAGGCCGGCAAAATCATGATGTACACCTCGGGGTGACCGAAGAACCAGAAGATGTGCTGGAACATGACAGGGTCACCGCCACCAGCAGGGTTGAAGAAGGTGGTGCCGAAATGACGGTCAGTGAGCACCATGGTGATGGCGCCAGCCAACACTGGCATCACAGCGATCAGCAAATAAGCAGTAATGAGCCATGTCCACACGAACATGGGCATCTTCATCAATGTCATGCCAGGGGCACGCATGTTCAAGATGGTGACGATGATGTTTATGGAGCCCATGATGGAGCTGGCACCCAACAAATGCAACGCCAAGATACTGGCATCCATGGACGGGCCCATTTGCAGGGTCAGTGGTGCATAAATGGTCCAGCCTGTGGCGGGTGCGCCGCCGGGCATGAAGAAGGAACCAGCCAGCATGAGGGCAGCGGGAATCATCAGCCAAAAGCTGAAATTGTTCATCCGGGCAAAGGCCATGTCTGAAGCGCCAATTTGCAACGGAATCATCCAGTTGGCAAAGCCCACGAAGGCCGGCATGATGGCACCGAACACCATGATCAAGCCGTGCATGGTGGTGAATTGGTTGAACAACTCGGGGTTGACCAATTGCAAACCGGGCTGGAACAACTCGGCGCGAATCAGCAGCGCCAAGACGCCACCGATGATGAACATGGTGAAGGCAAACAGCAAATAGAGCGTGCCAATGTCTTTGTGGTTGGTGGCATAAACCCAGCGACGCCATCCGTGCGGTGCACCGTGGTGATCGTCATGTCCGTGGTCTGCGGCCCCGTGGCCGTGGGGATCGAGAACTGCGCTCATGGTTGTTCCTTAGATATCGTTGGGTTTACTGACGGGCTGCACGCACTTCGGCGGGTTGCACCAACTGGCCGGTCTTGTTGGACCAATTGTTTTTGGTGTAACTGATCACAGCAGCAATTTCGGTGTCGCTCAGTTGTTTCCAAGCAGGCATGGTCAGGTTGTTTTGGCCATTGAGCAAGACATTGATTTGTTTAGAGCTGTCGGCATCCAACACCACGGCCGCACCATCAAGACCCTTGATGGGGCCCATGCCCTGTCCGGTGGCTTGGTGACAAGATTGGCAATTGGCCTCGTAAACCTTGCTGCCCTTGGCAGTCAGCTCAGCCAGCGTCCAAACTTTGTTGGGGTCGTCTTGTTTGGCGGCCATTTTTTTGTTTTGGTCTGCTACCCATGCGGTGTATTCCTCGGCGCTGACCACTTTCACGTGGATGGGCATGTAGGCGTGTTCTTTGCCACACAGTTCTTGGCATTGGCCACGGAAATCACCGGTTTTTTCTGCGCGGAACCAGGTGTCACGCACAAAACCAGGGATGGCATCTTGCTTGATACCAAACGAGTTGACGGCAAACGAGTGAATCACATCGTTGGAGGTGGTGATGATGCGGATTTTTTTGCCCACGGGCACCACCATCGGGTTGTCCACTTTCAGCAGGTAGTCGTCGGTGGGCTCAGGCTTGCCGCTGTCAGACATGGCACGTTGCTTCTCGTCCAAGCTAGAGATAAAGCCAATGCCTTCACCCTCGCCCTTGATGTAGTCGTATCCCCATTTCCACTGGTAGCCAGTGGCTTTGATGGTGAGATCGGCATTGGAGGTGTCTTTGCTGGCCACCACCGCTTTGGTGGCTGGCAGCGCCATCAAAATCACAATGATGAAGGGCACCACAGTCCAAGCGATTTCCACTTTGACTGACTCGTGGAAAGTTGCTGGCTTGTGACCCAAGGATTTGCGGTGCTTGAAGATGGAATAGAACATCACGCCAAACACAGCCACGAAAATCACCGTGCAAATGATCAACATGAACCAATGCAGCCAAACTTGCTGCTCGGCAATTTTGGTCACGGGAGGATGCAAATTCAACTGGTTGACCGCAGGGCCGCCAGGCAAATCGTTGACAGCCCAAGCTGCGGTTGCACCATAGGCAGCCAGTGCCAAAGATGCAGTTTCCAATTTTTTGTAAATGTTGTTCATCATGTTTGTAAAGAGTCAACAGAAAAAGTCTTGCCGCTTAACTGGCAGATTCTAGCAACGGAACACTGAGGGGAATCTGACAGCTAGCTTGCATGACCCCAACAACAAGTGGAAAAGCCCCGCACCCTTGTGGGGTCCCATGTTGTTTTGAGAAATACATTCCCGAAAAACCATGCATCAGCCGCGTTGGAGTTGGGCTTTCATTTGCGCCAAGCTCACCTGTGTCTCCGGTTTGACAGCCAAGCGTGTGGGGGCTTTGAAGGCATGGCCATAAATCACCTCGAAGGTCAGCGCCAAACGACCACCATGCGCCGAGTCAGAGAGCTTGGCTCGGAGTTGCTGGTGCAGTTGCTTGAGCCAATCCCGAGCTCGACAAGCGCTGAACCGCTGTGGGCTCAGGTTGCGGCCCAAGCTGCGCAATTCGGTCAACAACGCTTCCGGCGTTTTGTAGGTGAGCGTGATGCGCTCCATGTCCATGATGGGCGCTGCAAAACCCGAACTCAGCAGCATGTCGCCCCAATCGTGCATGTCGGTGAAATCGTGGCTGGGCGCAGGCCAGCCCAAGCTGGCGTAAAGCTGGCGCAACTCGCGCAAGCTGTCTGGCCCCAAACAGGAAAACATCACAAAACCTTCTGCGTTCAAGCTGCTGGCCCATTGGGTCATCCATTGCGCTGGGTTGGCTTGCATGTGCAAACCCATGTTGGACCAGAGCATGTCAGCGGCTTGATCGGTTGACAACCCAAAGCGGCGCTGCGGTCCAACCCATCGCCGCCACCAGGGACGTTGCAGGGCTTGACTCGCCCACACCACGTCTGCTGCGTGGCTTTGCACCACAGTGCAGTTGGCTTTGGTAAAAATACTTTCCAACAAATCTTGCGATGCCAAGCCACCTGTGCGCGGTGCCCAGTGCACCCAATGTTGAACTGGATGGCGAATCAACGCCAGACGTCGCGACATGCGCCGTGCCACTTCATTGTGCAACCAAGGTTGGCCAGCGCGGCTGGCTTTCAGGGACACATGCTGACTGGCCACAGCGTCCAGCGGTGGCAACGGGTCACTGTTTTCGGATGCAGGGATCACACTCATGAGCGAAGTTGTTCCCTAAATTGACGGCATGAATTTCATCCGCAAAGCATACCGAAGCTGGTCAACCCATCAGACTTTCACCAAACCATGGTCTTGGCCCAGCCTGTGCCGAGCCTGTGAAACATGGACCACCCAAGCCTTGTGTGTGTCGTGTTTGTCTGCCGCGCCCGGGCCGGTGCTTCGATGCACAAGCTGCGCCATGCCGCTGGCAGTCGCGCCTTCATTGGCCAAGCAGGGGGCTGGGCTTCACAGCTCCAACACCCGCGAACCGCGCCTTTGCTTGGGCTGTTGGATGCAGCCACCGCCCTGGCAGCACTGCCACGCCGCCCTGCCCTATGCGCCGCCTTGGTCCGATTTGATCAGCGCCTTCAAATACCAAGGCGAAGCAGGATTGGTGCGTTTTTTGGCCCTTCCCATGAAAGCCCATGAAGGCATAAAGCAGTTGATGGAGGAAACCGATCTGCTGTTGCCGGTGCCCTTGTCGGCACAGCGCTTGCAACAGCGCGGCTTCAACCAATCACTGTTGTTGGCGCGGGCTTTGTCGCCGCACAAAACCCTGCCCGACGCCTTGCTGCGTCTGCGCGACACGCCGTCGCAAGCAGCTTTGCCGCGTGAAGAACGCCTGCACAACCTGGCCCATGCCCTGGTTTGCAACCCGCGTTTTCTGCCGGCCCTGCCAGGTCGGCGCGTGGCTTTGGTGGACGATGTGCTCACCACCGGCAGCACCTTGCGGGCGTGCACCGACGCTTTGTTGTCGGTCGGTGTGGCACACGTCGACGTCATCGTGTTGGCCCGGGCCACCGGCCTGGAGCCGCCACAATCAGCGCTTGGCCACTGAGTTCCCCATGTTCAATATCGTTCTGGTTCACCCTGAAATCCCGCCCAATACCGGCAACGTCATTCGCTTGGCGGCCAACACCGGCTGCGCCTTGCATCTGATTGAGCCGCTGGGTTTTTCCATGGAAGACAAGCAAATGCGCCGCGCCGGTTTGGACTACCGTGAATACGCCACGGTCAAACGCCACGCCAGTTGGCATGCATTTTTAAGTGCCGAGCAGCCCACGCCTGCCCGTTGCTTTGCCCTGACCACCCATGGCCAACACGCGGTGCATGGTTGCCAGTTTCAGCTTGGCGATTGGCTGGTGTTTGGATCGGAAACCAGCGGATTGCCCACCGACATTCGGGCCTTTTTTTCAGACACCCAAAAAATGCGCCTGCCCATGTTGGACGGTCAGCGCAGCCTGAATTTATCCAATGCCGTGGCCATCACGGTGTATGAAGCTTGGCGGCAACAAGGTTTTGCCTTGCCCAACAACGCGTCGGTTTAAAGCCTTGAACCAGGGCCCCGCTCAGGCGTATTGACGCACCACCGACTCGGCCACACACACCGGCTTGTCACTGCCCTCGCGCTCCACCGTCACCTGCCACGTCATTTGCAAGCCCAGCGGTTCGATGCTGTCGCACGCCAGCAAATGCATGTGGCCGCGCAAACGGCTGCCCACCGGCACCGGCGCTGTGAACCGCACCTTGTTCAAACCGTAGTTGATGCCCATGCGGGTTTGGTGAATTTCAAACGCCGACTCGAACATGCAAGGCAACAAAGACAAGGTGAGGAAACCATGGGCAATGGGGGCACCAAACGGCCCGGCCTCGGCGCGCTCGGGGTCGGTGTGGATCCACTGGTGGTCGTGGGTGGCGTGGGCAAACTGGTTCACCTGCTCTTGCGTGATGGTCAGCCAGTCGCTGATGGCGACGTCTTGGCCCACATGCCGAGCCACCTCGGCGAAGGTTTCAAAAGTTTTTTTCATGGGGGCAAATGTCGTTCAAACACCCCCTTCCGTCAATCCTGCGCGGGACAACCGCGCCAGAGCCTGCCAAATGGGTCACCTAAAATCTGCTTTTTTCATATAAGAACCCCACGCCATGAGCGCTTTTCACGAAGAAACCGTTTTAACCGTCCACCACTGGACCGACCGCCTGTTCAGCTTCACCACCACCCGTGACCAAGCCCTGCGGTTTTCCAACGGCCACTTCACCATGATTGGCCTGAAAGTCAATGACAAGCCCTTGCTGCGCGCCTACAGCATTGTGAGTGCCAACTACGAGGAACACCTCGAGTTCTTAAGCATCAAGGTGCAAGACGGCCCCCTCACCTCGCGGCTGCAACACATCCAAGTGGGTGACAAAATCATCGTCGGCCGCAAGCCCACCGGCACCCTCCTCATCGACTATTTGCTGCCCGGCAAGAACCTGTATTTGCTGGGCACCGGCACCGGCTTAGCGCCCTATATGAGCGTCATCCGCGACCCCGACACCTACGAGCGCTTTGAAAAAGTCATCTTGGTGCACGGCGTGCGCGAAGTGAAGGAGCTGGCCTACCACGACTACCTCACGCAAGAGCTGCCGCAGCACGAGTTGTTGGGTGAAATGGTCAGCGGCCAAATGCTCTATTACCCCACGGTCACCCGCGAGCCGTTTCGCAACCAAGGCCGCATCAACGCCCTGATGGACAGCGGCAAGCTGTTCACCGACCTCGGCCTGCCCGCGCTCAACCCCGAAACCGACCGCGTCATGCTGTGCGGCAGCCCAGAAATGCTGAAAAGCCTGAAAACCCTGCTGGAAGAGCGCCACTTCAAAGAAGGCAACACCACCACCCCCGGCGACTTCGTGGTGGAGCGGGCGTTTGTGGAGCAGTGACCCTGTTATGGTGTCTTGGCCGCTCACGGTCAACGCTGCCCGACCCTGCAAAATTCGAACGCGCCGTGCGTTTTTAAAGCAATGGAACACCTTGTTCACCCCCGCCGCAGGGAGGTGCTTCGCCAAGCCATTCCACACGAAATGTTCAAACGCGATGGCGTGGCCATGGTTGCCAATGGGGCGGTGTGGTTCGATGCCAAGGGGGCCAAAGTGCTTAACTTTCCCTGAGCAAAAAATTGAGCTGGAACGCCCCATGCCGACGCGTGATGCTGTCTGGTTTTAAGCATTGGTTGATTGACATTTCAAAAAATACACAAAATAATGTGCTTTTTTAGGTGCTAAATATGTCCATCACGCAAACCATTTTTGCAAAAAACACAGTCAGCATGACGGATTTGCGCCGCAATCCGTCTGAGGTCATTGATGTGGCCAACGTCGCCCCTGTGGCCATCTTGAACCACAACAAACCTGCCGCGTATTTGATTTCCGCAGCCGCTTACGAGGACATGTTGGAACAACTGGAAGACGCCGCGCTGACCAAGACCGCCCAAGCCCGTGCTGGCGGTCCGACCTTGAAGGTGAAGCTTGAAGACCTATGAGCTTGAGTTTCATGAGCTGGCCTTGAAAGAGTGGAAAAAACTCGACGGCTCGGTCAGAACACAACTTATCAAGGTACTTTCAAAACGCCTCCAAGCGCCACATGTGCCATCTGCCAGATTGCGCGGGGACTTGCAAAACACCTACAAAATCAAATTGCAAGACTTGGGCTACCGCTTGGTTTACGAAGTGATTGATCAACGATTGATCGTTTTGGTGATTGCCATTGGCAGACGTGATCATGATGGGGCTTATCAGATCGCAATTAAACGCACCAAATAAAGCTCAAATTAAACCCGCTCAAGCACCAACGCAATCCCCTGCCCCACGCCAATGCACATGGTGCACAGCGCATAGCGCCCGCCAGTGGCGTGCAGGCGGTTCACAGCAGTGGTGGCCAAACGCGCACCTGAAGCGCCCAGCGGATGGCCCAAAGCAATCGCGCCGCCCCATGCATTCACACGCGGGTCGTCGTCTTGCAAGCCCAGCAAACGCAGCACCGCCAAGCCTTGCGCGGCAAAGGCTTCGTTGAGTTCAATCACATCCATGTGTGCCAGCGGCAGGCCGGTGAGCGCCAGCACTTTTTCGGTGGCGGGTGCGGGTCCTATGCCCATCACGCGCGGTGCCACACCAGCGGTGGCCATGCCCACCACGCGGGCTTTGGGGGTGAGGCCCTGCTTGGCGGCGTCGCGCTCGCTGGCCAACAACAAGGCGCAAGCGCCGTCGTTCACACCGCTGGCGTTACCCGCGGTCACCGTGCCGTCGGGGCGCACCACGCCTTTGAGTTTGGCCAACGCTTCCAAGCTGGTGGCGCGGGGGTGTTCATCGGTGTCCACCACCACGGGGTCGCCCTTTTTTTGCGGGATGGTGACCGGGCAAATTTCACGCGCCAAGTGACCGGCTTGGATGGCGGCCACCGCACGCATTTGGCTGTTGTAGGCCATCCGATCTTGGGCTTCGCGCTCAATCTTGTAGTCGGTGGCCACGTTTTCAGCGGTATCGGGCATCGCGTCCACGCCGTATGTTTCTTTCATCAGCTTGTTGATGAAGCGCCAGCCGATGGTGGTGTCGTACACCGCATTCGCGCGGCTGAAGGCGGTTTCGGCTTTGGGCATGACAAACGGCGCACGGCTCATGCTCTCCACACCGCCAGCCATCATCAAACCGGCTTCGCCCGCTTTGATGGCGCGGGCTGCCGTGCCCAAGGCATCCAAGCCCGAGCCGCACAGCCGGTTGATGGTGGCACCGGGCACCTCGAGGGGCAAACCGGCCAACAAGCTGCTCATGTGGGCCACATTGCGGTTGTCTTCACCGGCTTGGTTGGCGCAGCCATAGAGCACATCGGTGACTGCCGCCCAGTCCACGTTGGGATTGCGCGCCATCAAGGCTTTGAGTGGAACAGCGCCCAGGTCGTCGGTGCGCACGCTGCTCA
>Ga0164292_10001142_pt1 | contig 21297 bp, 24 predicted proteins | sample GEODES117metaG_FD_111486 | JGI IMG/M metagenome (GOLD analysis project Ga0164292, IMG submission 111486) | Eutrophic lake water microbial communities from Lake Mendota, Wisconsin, USA - GEODES117 metaG | ecosystem: Environmental > Aquatic > Freshwater > Lake | place: USA: Lake Mendota...
AGAAGATACAGAAGATATAGATGAGATAGCTAAGAAGCTTGTATATGATAACACTATCTATGATGAGTATGGAAGAAAAGTTCATGAAAGCAACGCGAGCAAAGTAAACGAAGTAAACGAAGTAAACGATGTGGGTGTCGTAAATAATATCATAAATAATTATAATAATTTTAATAAATTACAAGATGAATATGATGAAAAAAATGGTAATATGGTATATCTTATTTTGAATCCTAAAAAAAATATTAGAAACATACCTTCGGTAAATCTTAAAAAACATCCTATAAATAAAAAAGTCTATAAATTCTATAACAGATACAATAATGATGAGAAGAAGTATTTTGATATTTTGCCAGAATCTGATAAAATGAATTTAGTAAATATCGAAGAACAGATAGATAGTAGTTCTATTGTTACTGACGTACCTATTCGTTTCAAGATACTTAATTCAAGCATTAATACGCATACAAAAAAAAATATTGTGAGCAAAATCGAAAATTTCAATAAAATGAGCAGCAATTCTTCGGAATATAACAAAATGAGCTCATGGTTATTATCATTAAATAATATACCATTTAATAAATTCTATGAGATACCTATTAGCATTACGGACGGTCACGAAAAGATTTGTAGTTTTCTAAATAATATCAGAACACTTATGGATGATACAATATTTGGACATAAAGATGCTAAAGAACAAATAATACGAATTTTAGCCCAACTAATATCTTTTCCTAAAGCATCTGGATATATTATAGGTATTCAAGGTAGTGCAGGAGTCGGAAAAACTAAACTCATTAAAGAGGGTATTTGTAATGCTCTAAATTACCCAAATGCATTTATATCTCTTAGCGGTACAGATGATTCTTCGTTTCTCAAGGGACATTCTTATACATACGAAGGGTCTTCCTATGGAAAAATATGCGAGACATTGATGAAGACAGGAATTATGAATCCTCTTATATTATTCGACGAATTAGATAAGGTTTCTAATACATACAAAGGTCAAGAAATTATCAATACATTAATTCATATTACAGATCCAGTCCAGAATGATAAATTTAATGATAGGTATTTTGAAGAAATAGATTTTGATATATCGAGATCGATGATTATATTCACATACAACGATGATTCCTTGATCAATCCAATCTTAAGAGACCGAATGATAGTTATAAATGTTAATGGGTACAACATCGAAGAAAAGATAATATTAGCAAGAGATTACATTATACCCGAAATATTAAAGCAGTACAATTTGAATAAAGGGGATATTTTGTTTACAGAGGATTTAATAAAGCATATTATTAATGATATCGAAACAGAGGATGGAGTTCGTAATTTAAAGCGAGCAATTAATGATATAGTTTCGTGGATTAATATGATGTTATATGTTCCCACGGATTCTATTAAAATATCATTGCCGTTCAGTGCTTCTAAAACATTCTATGATACATATTGTAAAAAAAAGAGTAATCATCTATCATGTAATAAATTTAATAGTTTGTATTTATAAATTTTTATAGGTATAATAATAGAGCATCGATATATGAGTTTTATAGACCCTGATACTTTCGTATTTTTTGGATGTTGGAATAATATTAATTGCAAATATAAATATTTATATCGTGATATAGTATTGCAAAGTATTAAATCCATTGAAACCGACTCGGATAATGTATTTATTGCCGGAGACAACTGGTATAATTTATTAGTTAATAATAGTGCGGATTTAGAGAATATAATTACAAAGGAAATAAAGGACGGTAAGCCCGTTGAAATAACACATTATTTAACTCCGATATTAATTTCGGGTTACTATACATTATATAATATGAATAAGAATATTTACATATGCGCAGGTAATCACGATGAAGCCGAAGATGAACAGGAAGATGTTGACCCAGAAATAAAGAAAGGCATCAAAAAGAACTGTATGATTGAAACGCAAAAATATTATTTAAAAAATATCAACGATTCTATCAAGGCAAATCCTATAGATAACAAAAATTACATAGATTATACCGAGGAAGATGTTTTAACATATCCTGCAATTCAATTTATACATAACGATAAACCACCGAGTTTAGAGCAATTGAATCAATTGGCTCAATTGGAAGAAGAGTATACACAAGAATTAGAAAAAAAACATGAAAATACGAACGAAATAAAATTATACTCAGGAGATCATATTGAGATTATCGATAATAAGGAAGCTGCTTATATTGTCGTGATAATAAATACAAATATATTGAGTTTAGAATATATAGATAGAGTAGCCAAGAGAATTGAGAGAAAACTCGGCGAATACGATAACGGTACTATGGGTACTATGGGCGCTAAAGCTACTAAAGGAAAACCTGCGAAAAAACAGCTATTTGTTATGGGTCACATACCATTATTTAGCGATAAAAAAGACCAACTTAATAAAAATAAAGAGATGAGCGATGATATATTAGCAGCACTCTATGATATGTTAGTAAAATACAATTCTATATATTTGTGCGCCGATACACATAATTTTAATATTATGAAGATAACTAATACGCAAAATTCCAAAAGTCTTATACAGATAACTTGTGGGACAGGAGGGGCTAAACCAGATATAATTGAAGAGAAAACAGGATTTGATTACTTTTCTAATTCGGTATCAAATTCTAAATTTGTAAATATAGGTAATTATAATATATATTATAACTCAATAAATTCATATGGGTACTGTAAAATATCAAAGCAATCAGATAAGATAGTTGTTGTATATAATAAAATAATAGATGCCTTAAAACAAAAAGAAGAAACACAAGAAATGCATTATTCCAGATACTTTTATATAATAAAAAACAACGATGTATCTTATTATACCGTAAGAGAGAATAGAGAACTGTTTAAAAATATTGAAGAAAACATTGAAAAAATAGCGAATGTTTCAAAATTACACCGCGATATATATTGTGCCGACGATTATATGAATATGAATCATGTTATTAAGAGCGAGAAAAACGCCACAGACAAACAGGTAATCTGTTTCAATAAAGCATATAAGAAGGAAAAGAAAAAAAATAAAAAGAAAGAGACCCTATAATCTAAAGATATATGAAAAATTATAATATAATATTAATATAAATATGGTGTACGAATATCTTCTGCTATTTCTATTATTTGTAATTTTTATAATATTTATATCGTTGATTATTTATTATATCATATATTATTCGTTTGATAATACTAATGCTAACAGTAACATTTATTACATGTCTGCAGACGAGACTTCTGCGTTTTTAAAAGAAGACAATGACTACTATATATCGGGTTTATCGGCTTATGATTTATATGCGAGAGATACGTCGTCGACTAAAAAATATTTAGCCGATATACAGACGCTTGCTACTTCGTTTACCGATAAAGACATTGAGCTTTTAAATAATTGCACAAGTATAGCAGATGATTTACTACGTAATATAAAGAGCTATAATATAAACGATATTGCATATGCAAAATTTATAAATTTCAAAGAAATTGCAAATATCAAATGGGTTTTTTCTAAAACCGAAAGCGGAGGCAAACTGAGTTATGAAAGCGGATTACCGCATACACGGAAAAACATAATATTTTTATCAGACAAGGTATTGATAAACGATGAGGACGAATTGATTAAAGTATTAATACACGAAAAGATACACATATACCAGCGCAACAATAGTGATTTATTCAAATCTATAATAATCAATATGGGATATATCGAGGTTGCCGAGGATATGATTGCTAATGATTCGGAATTAATAAGAAAAATTAAATATAGACGATCAAACCCAGATATAAACAAGAAACTTTATAAAAACACGGCTACTAATAAAATACTAATATGCTTTTATAAAAGCGATAAGCCGTCGAGTATAAGTGATGTTTCTGGAAATTATTATGATGAACACCCTTATGAAAAAATAGCATACGAACTATCAGAATATATTTATAAAAAAAATAAAATTGAAAAATATAAGAATATATAACAACATATAACAACATATAAGAACATAAAATAATATTTACAGTAAGTATATAAATGGACGAAGTTTTTAAACAAGCTCCTGATGGAATGAATTACGAAGATATTGAAATAATTTTTAATAATAACGATAAGGATGTACTAAAGACACTTATTGAACTATGGAAAATTCAAGAAAAGACTATTAAAAATATATCAGAATCTCAATGTAAGTGGGAAGGTATAAGAGATATATGCGATTCGCACGATAACGAGATGCAAAAAAAAATAAACGAATGTAAAAAGAATCTTGTCGATTAGTCGATTATCGCAATAGATTGTTGATATGGCTTATTTCTGTTTTATAATCTTCTGAAGGAGTTTCTAAGATTATAAGAGGTATCTTTTTTTTCGTTAGATTGTGTATAAAATTATTCATATCATCGAGAGGTATTTGTCCGTCTAACATTACTGAATGACGATCTTTTAAGTCGCCCTTTTTAACTAAGCTATTATTGAGATGAATAGCAATAACATCGCTACTATTTTTTTTAAATAGAATATTATATGCTTCTATCAATTCATAACCCAACGCCCATGTATGTGCAGTATCAAAGCATATTCCTAAATATTTTTGCTGTTCCTTTGAAAAGCCATTATAAAAGTCTATGAAATCATTTAAATCTGTTAGTAACTCAGTACCTTGCCCAGCGGGAGTTTCAATAATTAATTTGGTTTTCATTTTTTTATTTCCCATCTCCTTGACTATATAATCGATAGCTATTTTCATATTTTCTAATCCTTTTTCTGGAGTTGAACCAACATATTTTCCCACATGCAATACAACACCGACGGCACTCATCATATCTGCAATTATTAACTGATTTAATAGCAGTTTAATCCAATAACAATCTTCAAGTAACATGGTTCTCTTGCATTCCATAGCATCCTTTGCTATATTTATAGTATACGGAGCATGTATTATTAGCTTGAACTTTTCTTCCTTTAAATATTTTTGTATAGATGGAGCTATCTTGATATAACTTTCCATATTTGTAATTGTATTGCTTCGCGGATTAGATACGAATATTTGTAAAGCATTTCCCCCGTTATTTTTGATATTATTCATAGTCTCAATAATACCACGATCATCACGTTTTATATGCGCACCTACATATATCTGTTTAATCATCTTAATATCTTAATAATATAGAAGTATTGTTTAATATCAATTTTTATTTTGAAATAAAAAATATAAATCAATATATATAATAGATATCTATCTTTTTACAAAAGCCAATTCTAATCCTACTAACACTTTTTTTTCATTGATAATTTTTTTAATTTTCTTCTGCTTTTTTTCTAAATTTTCTATCAATATACATAGTTCAGATTCATAAATCCAATCGCGAGTTTTATTACCATCTATAGTATCAACATAATAATTTCCTAAATAAAACATTATATAATTGCTTTCTTCGAGCATATGTTTTTCACCGTAATTATTTGCAAAGGTAATATAATACCTCTGGTTATACAATACATATTCCATTTCCATCCATGCATCATTTATGATATTTATATCATTACAAACTTGTTTGAGATATTCTTCGTTGTCCTTAATACTATCAAGACATTTAATATCATAATTGTCTTTTTTAGACGCATTGTAAATTTCTACAGTTTTACACTGGATATCTTTGATATCACGAGGAAACATATTTGTTTTCCGACAATATATATAATACACTATCGTAGTCATTTTTTTACAATTATTATATTTTTTGAACATATTATTTATTACTTCTTCACTAAAAATAAAAAAATATGATATCGCTATATCAACTATATCTGTATATCTGCATATCGGTATATCGGTATATTCTTACTACATCTCGTCTGAATAGTAGTCGCTGTCCTCTTCGGTAATTGCGTCATAGTCGTAATACTCGTCGCTATCATAATTATGCGACATAATTTCTTCGTCATCAATATCTTCATCCAAATAGATAATATCATTATCATCGTCATTTAATTCCTTCTTTGTTTGAAGATTGTGATAATATTCATATTTTTTATTAATATTAGTATAATGACTGTTGATATCACAATTTTCATTTTCAATTTTTTCACTAAGTTCATAGCTAAGATAATCTCGGCGGGCTCTTGTAAAGAAGCTTTTAGGAGGATCTAATGCTTTATTGAAGGGATCTGTTACACAATTATAATATTCGTTCTCTAAACTTTTTCTATTATAAGCTTTATTATCTCCATAAAAATCAATATAGTTACTAATAACAGACTGCATTCTCTTCCTTTTAATATCATCAAGGTCACATTTGCATACCATAAGATACTTTGTATATCCATCGTACAATTCTTTAATATTATAGATTAAAGAGCTCGTGTCCTTTACTGTATTATCAGCGTTTAAAATATTAGCAAAATCAACGAAAGAATAATACTCCATCTCAATAATAATATATATTATTGCGTTATATCAATTTTTATTTTTTAGCAGCATGCTTTAGTCGCTAAATAATTTTGCAAATATTCTATTGATTTGCTCGTTAATTTTGTCGGTATCCACGTTTTGCGAATGTTTATATTCGACATACAAGGTTTTGATAGTTTCTTCGCTATTGCTATCGAGATCATATCTAATAATAATCGATAGTCGATTAGATATCTTATACTCTTTAATAGTATATTCGCAAATATTATCAATATCGTTTGTGCAAGGGAATGTATAGTTGGGTTGCTTATCTTGCTTTGAAGAGATAACCAGAATATTATCTATAATATCCAACTCTTTTTTAATCTTGGTATACACATATTGATTATCATTTGATAATTCATAAGTATATACTCTTTCTTTATTAAAATATGATTTGTATTTTTCAGTACGACTTTTCTTATAGATATTATCGACCATTTTATCTATCCGGTCGCTTATCATAACATTAATAGTGTTTTCTGTCTTGCTATTTATTATGTACAGTTCTATCGTATTAATATTTTCATCTTTTGATATATATTTTCCGATATCTATATGCGTATACATTATTATATAGATATATATATCTATAATGTATATATCATTTTTTTAGGATTTATATATAAAAAATTGATAGAACTATATAAATATATTTTAAGGTAATTATGAGTATAGAATATAAACTATATGATTTAAAGGAAGAAATCGAAAAATACTCAAATAAAGATACGAACATTCCTGATGAACAAACGAATTTATATAATAAACATAAGGTTCGTGAAGATTTTTGTAATCTATTGCAAAATACTCTGCATATTTCTACATTAGAAGCTACTGACTTGGAGATAGGTGTTTTCAATTGCACTATAGACTACTCTATTTCTAACAAGATCCAGTTATCATGGAAATGTCTCTTGTTCATTGATACGTATATTAATATTGCTCGAAGCATCTACTCCAATCTCAAATCAGATAGCTATGTAGGAAATACAGAGCTGTTGAAAAGAATGGTTGAATACAAGGAATTTAACCCACATATGCTTCCGTATATGCAGAGTCACAATATATTCCCTGAAAGATGGAAAAGTATTATTGATAAAAATAATTTGCGTATTAAAGAGGCCTATGAATTTAATATTGTAGCTATGTCTGATATGATTACTTGCATGAGATGTAAAAGTAAAAAGGTCAGTTATTATGAATTGCAAACGAGGTCAGGAGATGAAGCATCCACTTTATTCATGGAATGTCTAATCTGCGGAAAGAAATGGAAACAGTAGGTCATCAGTTGTAGTACGGTATTATACTCTTTATATATCTATATATCTATATATCTATATATCTATATATCTATATATCTATATATCTATATCTATTATGTAGTCGAAGCATTCTGTTAATATATAATAGGCGATTCCTATATATATTTTATTTTCGTCGTTATCTACCAGTTCAATGATATTATTGTAATATCTTTTATTTAATATATAGTGCTGTATGGCACTCTGAATTCCGTAATTATATATAATATCTTCAATATTATTTTTTTCATATATTGGAAGCAGAATATGGTCTAATATATATTTGTTAGTATTATTAATTAAATATATTCTATCTTCATGCTTAATATCTTTGATTTTGCTATAGATACATTCGGCTATTAAGTTATTAGAGTCTTTTAATATTATTTTATACTTATGCGGCATTATATTAATAATATATTTGCTCTTTTTTTTATATAAAAAATATAAAAATTGATTAGGGTCTTATGATTATATAGTATCCGATATCCGAATTCTTAGAATGTCTGCTTCTACTAACGATAATGCCCCTGTCTTCAAAAATGTCGTAGATTCGATTCCAGTCACGTATTCTACTAATTACACTAATGTAAGTTGTACTGTTAGCATCGGTAAAGGAAAGGATGTGGCTATCTATGCAAACAAGCAAGACCGCACAAACTTTACGGAAAAATACCCGATCGAAGTATTCCAATTGGGAGATAAGGAAGGGTATGTTGTTGTTGCCGAGGAAGGCCCTATTGTATTTCGAATTGAAAATCCGGATATTTATAAAAAGGGAGCTGTGGATGAAGAATTCAGTTTGGGATTTGCAATTGATACAGTAGAACCAGTGTATAGCTTGGAATCACAATACAATCCCGAGAATTATAAGAGGGATGGTGTAGTCTGTGCAATCCCTATTTCAAAAACAAATGAATATTGCAAGTATGACTATGATCAGAACTTGAAAGCAAGTTTTCAACTAACTACTTCAAAGGTAATTGCCCCTTCTTATGAATTGACTGAAGAAGATATTAGGCTTGGTATGGAAAAAACATCAAGTGCTACCGGTGTATTCTATCTGACCTTTATGGTTCTTAGTAGGAAGAAGCCTCCTGTATCTACTTATAATTCATACGATAGCGATGATGAAGTTGTAACTCGCAGTGCTACACGCAGTGCTACACGCAGTGCTACGCGCAGTGCTACAGGCGGAGCTTCTCGAGGTATTACAAGAGGTATGCAAGCAGAACCTTCTAATAATATGCAACGCGTCGAAAGTACAGCAGCAAGAGTAGGATATGGTAATGCTGCTTATTCAGCTTCTGTAAATACCGACTTTAAATATGCAGAAAATACTGTTAGATATGTTCTTCCGATCCGTGTAAGAATTAGGAAGGATTCTGAATTGAGCAATATCAATTGCTCAAAAACTCTCGATGGAGCAACGTATAATCATAAACTCATGCAAACGGCTGCTATTCCTTATTACGATTAACACCCGAGATAGCTGTGCATAGCTGCGTGATGTAGAGTATATAGTGTATAGTATATAGTATATAGTGTATAGTATATAGTATATAGTGTATAGTATATAGTATATAGTATATATTATTTTTTACTTTTTTTTTCATCTACAGTGTCTATTGATATCAATATAATGGATATACATCCGAGCATTATACCAATGATGCTTCGGTATGATAGTTTAATATTTTTTTCATAATAGATAACAAATAATAATATAAATATTATTTCGAGAGCTACAAATACCCTAAAGTATGCTGGATTTGGACATGTTTTTATGATATAATATCCGAGTAGTATTACAAAAAATAGTACTATAGAATAGAGGTAATACTTTGGTTTACTAATTTCTCCAGAAATATAATTTATTTTGTTAAATGATAATATATATAATATACTCAATATTCCCACAATTATGTTTGTTATGATAGGAAATACATTGCTCGGAGTATCATCATAACGCAAAAATAAAATTAATCCTGCAACTATTATGCTATGTATTACTGATAAATATATCCATTCCATTATCTGTATATTTGTATATCTATATATAATACGCATTTATAATTCTAATTCTAATTCTAATTCTAATTCTAATTCTAATTCAACCATTTTTCCAAAAGTCTTCTGCAGTAATAAATAGCATCCCCATTCTATTCGCAGTAGTTTCATCTGTCTTTCTATCTCCTACGAAGATGCATTTCGAGGGATTTAATTTTAGAGTTTCTACAAAGTTGATCACTTGGCCTACCTGAGGTTTTCTACAATAACAACTTAATGGAAAGGCGCTATGTGGACAATAAGAAATAGCAAACTCTTTTTCAGTCAACCCTAACATTTCACGAGTCTTATTCATACATTCGATGACCTGATTTTCGCTAACAACTCCCTTTGAAATACCCGACTGATTACTTATTCCAAGTAGTTTATATTTATTTTTTTGAAGAGCTTTCAATTTTTTCCTCTGTTCTTCCAGAGGTATAAATTTTATTGGTTCTACTTCTTCTGGAATTATAGGATATTTATGCTTAAGATGTTCCGTATGTCGCAAAGTTCCGTCTATATCGAAAAATACCGCCTTATTTCTGTATCTTCTACCATCCCATTTAACAGATGGGGCCTGTATAGTTATTACTTTTTCAAATCCCTCATCTATTTTCGGAATCTCTATTTTTTTTCGCATAGAGAACAAGGTAGCTGGCGGAAATACATTAGGGTCTTTGTGAGCCTCTGTATTTTTCTCGGCTTTTCCAGTCATATACAACTGCTTATATCTATCAAACATCCTATGTAATGTTTTTACCTGACTATCTTCAATAGTATTTGCAATATAATGAGCTTCTATGGGAACATTTACACTATGAGCCAATTTAATAAAAGGTTTTCTTGTATCTGCTGTAATATTTGTATTATCAATAATTATTGTATAATTATTTTTAGATTCTAAAAGTTCCTTCAATTTCGGTAAAATATCCGCAATTGCACCACCTAACGTATCGCGCGATAATATAATGCCGTTTTTAGAATATTTCTTTAACAATTTTTTAGAATATGTAGATTTACCAGATGCAGGGAATCCTACAATAACTATGATCCTCTTTCCTTTCGCGCAGTTTTTATTCTGGACTTTACAATCCATAATAATAATTAGAATTTATCTTACTATAAATAATCATTTTTTATATTCTATATTCTGTAATACTTGTAAACAGTGTAATAGTATAATAGTATATAGTATAACATTATACTATGTAAAAGAGACAAAGTTATCCATTCTATTGTAGATAAAAATATACCACCTCCCATTATTGCAATCAATTCTACATATATATATTATATAAAATGGATATATAGATAAAATATTGCAAAATTTAATAAATAGAAGATTTCATATGCAAATATGGTATCATTACATTCTTTTACCAGAAGAGCAAATAATATTATCTGAATGAATAAGAGAAATAATAAAATATAGCACATTTTATTGCAGCATATTACAGACATAAAAAGTAGTATAGATAGAAATGCGATACAAGAAAATATATAGTGAAGTGTATGCCCTTCATTGAAATATATTAGACCATATATGGAGAGTAATAATATACTTATTGTTATTAGAGAATATATATTGTCTCTTTTGCGTTCATATAGTATTATTGCTATACCCATCAATAACATAAAAAACAATATTATATATTTTGCTTTTTCGTTTGATATTATACTCGAGATACTGTTGTTATTATTGTAATAAACAGATATGTAAATAATAGGAAATAGATATATAATAAGTGCAGTAAGCAACAATATATTTTTACTGGCCATTTATACTATAATAATAATTATAATAATTGTTGATTTAAGATTATTATATTTATTATTAAATATAAGGCGAATATAATGACTACAATTTATAATCCTATATTTATAAAAAACTACAATATTTATGATATATTCTATAATGATAGAGGAAATATAATTATAATTAAGCCAGGGCATTGCAAAATAAATAATATTAGAATGTATATTAATGATATACTTTTAAATTTTCAAGTAGAAATTTGTTCCCATGGTCATGCGCATATTTATTATTTATATAATGAAACCTTTGTATATGATGAAAATAAAACATATGATATAATAATAGACGACGAGAATGTAACAACGAAAATTAATAATTATCCTAAATTTGAAAATGAAATAATAATGTCTACTATTGTTAAAAATGAAGATAAATATATATTGCAATGGATACAATATCATAATAAGCTTGGTATAACAAGATTTATTATTTATGATAATTCTACAGATAATACTTTACATACATTATTAAGTAAAAATATTACTAATAATATATTTATCGTAATTAACTGGCAATATGAACATATATTTCAACAAACGCAACAAAACCATTCTATACATGCTTTCAATAAATCTAAATATATTGGATTATTTGATATAGATGAATATATTAATTTACAAGAACCATATATTCAAATAGATAATTTTTTATCAGATATTATAAAGATTGATGATGTAAATATAGATGCTATTGGAGGATTTCAACTATTAAATAAACTATTTTTTAATCCAAATAATTTACCAGATGATAATTATAATTTTTTACAAATATATAATTGCGATACTATTTCATTATCTGGGCGCGCTAAATGTTTTGTAATACCTAAAAATGTAAAAACATTTTCTGCTCATGTTATAACTAATGGATTACCTATAAAATATATAGGTGAAAATTATGCATATTTTAATCATTATTTTTTTCTAAATAAAACAGATAGAGGGCTTGATAATACTCCTTATATTGATAAAAGTATTACGCGATTAACTAAATTATTTAATTTACATTAAATTAGGTGTTGTAAGTAACAATATATTTTATACTATAATAATAATAAAAATTGATTTAAGATTATAAAAATATTATTTATATAACAGAATGGCCAGTGCAAATACTACTAATATTAAGCAGACTCTGCATATTACCTCAGATATTTATAATATTATTATGAAAAATCAGGTACTTATTAGTAATTATAACAGACAGAATCTAAACTCTACATATCGTAAAGCTCTTCCTAAAAATAAGAATTTCGAAGATGTAGTTAAGCAGAATATGAGAAATATGAAGAAAATGCAATTCTTCTGTAGTAACTTCTGCGGTGGTAATATCGATGAATGCACGTGTATGCATCGAGTAGTTTAAATAACCCCTATCGATATCTCGATATCTCCATATCTATTTATTGAGATTGAGATTGAGTTTTTTATGAACAGTTTCTATGGCTCCTTCAATCCATGCTTGTCTATCACTATATGCCTCTCCTAATATGTATATGTTTTTAGAGATAAAGAGGTCATCTATATTTTTTTGTATTTTTTTTGAATCAACTCCTACTTTCCAAAGATGATCCCCAGCTTCCCAATAATGCATCGTAATCCATTCAGGATCTTTTATGTTTTTTTCGGGAAACATCTCATTTAATATTTTTGTTAGATATTTCATAATATCCTTATCATTTTTAAAGTTATTCCAAAAATCAGCATTATAGCTATCACTATAGCTTATTTGTATCAAGCCGCTTTCATAATCTATAGGAATTATGAACTGTATTTTATTTTGCACAAGTGTCTTAGGCATGTTCTTAAACCATACGTCCTTATATCTCGCATATATACGTAGAAGTTTTCCATCAGTAACTGTATTGAATAAATGCTCGTATTGTTTAAAATATGCAATATCCATATAATCCTTTCTTTTTATTGTTAAATAGAGCTTCGAGTAATTATATTTAACCCCATTTACAATAATATATTTGTTGGCTTCATATACATCCTCGAGAGTTGACGATAGCTTTATAGTAACCCCAGCATTTTCAATATATTTACATAGAGAATCGCTTAATATGCTTATTCCATCGCGTAAAACGTAAAAGTCATTGTTTTTTATATCAAAGTCTTTTCGCAATGTTAGTAATCCGTTATATGCATTCATATCATACATTTCCGCGATATAACCAAGAGAGGTTTTTAATAGCTCTACTTCATTTGTTGGTAATATTAGAGAGAAGTAATTGTGCAAATTATAATTATTAAGATCATATTTATTTAGATTAATCTTTTTTTGAATAGCATATCTCCACAAGTCATTTAGGCATTTATATTGAGATTTATAATGTTTCAATAACTGCTGTTCATTCATTAATTTGCCGTCAACAAAATAATTGTTGTTTTTATTGATATTTATGATCTGATCTTCAAGATGAAAGTCCTTTATTAATTTCATAACATATTTGTGCTTCTTTCCCAATCTTCCTGCTCCGGCCGAGTATTTATATCCACGGTTTTCATGCGTATATATGCGCCCTCCTATTCTATCAGATTTTTCAAAGATGATAATATCAGTTGCTTGTACTCCTTGAGATAACAGTTTATAAGCGAGATATAGCCCAGTTATACCTGCACCGATTATCAAATGCTTCATTATATACCTTTTATATTTCCAAAATAATTTTATTATTCTCAAATTCTAAAAACGAGTACATAATTTATTTTTCTCTCAAATTCTAAAAACTTTTTGAAATTTCTAAAATTTTTTCAATTATGTACTCGTTTTTAGAAGTCCATTATCTCGAATATATTAAGGCTACTGCGTTTTTCCTCATTTTCAGTTCATACTCGTCGCTAATCTCTTTTAATTTATTAGTATTACTTGATAAATCATCGTATTCATATGATTTCCCTGATCTTCTTATAATAGTAGTATAATGTCCCGAGTGTATTGTTGAGCCTTTGTGTAATATTATAGAACGTAATTTTAATTCCTTCTTATCCTCTCTAACCTTTATTGTATCTGGATATATGATTGATGTATTTAATTTTTCTGTTCCAGTATTTCTATATAGCTCAATTATTAGTATACCATTAGTCTTATAAATCTCATAGATTTTTTCATAATATTTAACAAGTTTTCCCTTAGAATTCTTATAATAATTACGAGCATCTAATTCATATCTATCTTGTCTCATAGGTATTACCGAAGATATATTGAGAGCTTTAGTGCCTATTAGATAATGCGATGATACCTCAACTATCATATTTTTAATATATTTATTAGTACCTTCTTTAACTTTAACATTGCTCTTGAAATCAAATATTTTATCTAAAAAAGTTAGTAATTCAAATACATCTATTTGCTTCGTAATCCAATTATCAGAATTAGTAAAAAATATTTGGCCACCCGAATTATCCTTTACAAGCTCATTATAGTATTTTTCTAAATACTTTCTGATACAAGAGCAATTATTTGTTTCTATAGCTTCATTCTTATTGATATGTCTATATATTTTATGTAATTCTTTTTGTATTTTTGAAGCATATCTGGGAACTAATTTATTTGCAAAAAATGCATTATATATCACTCGACTCTTGAAATGAAAGAGAGCTACTAAAAGACTATCAATGTAACAACTGTTATGCTCGTTAACAATGGCGATATTATAGTTTTGATTACGAATCTTTTTTCCAATTATACCATTGATATTCACACATCTATTTGTAGGAAGATTTAGTATTTTTAGAGGCGGGCATTCTTTCATGGTCTTTGTCTATTATTATCATATAAATAATTACTAAAATATATATATTAACAAGTAATGTTTTATAAAAACGAAATAGGATATATTACAATGTTAAAAGACGCCTTGAGTGGGGAATCTAAACTCACGAGAAACGGAGAAGTCTTATCGCAATTTGGATATATGATTCAATTTGAAGATATTTCAAAAGCATTCCCTTTGTTAACTACTAAAAAAGTATTCTTCAGAGGGATTGTCGAAGAACTACTATGGTTTCTTAGAGGTTCTACAGATGCAAATGAATTAAAAAATAAGAATGTTAATATATGGAATGGAAATTCTTCTCGCGAATACTTAGATAGCATTGGTTTAAACAATTATCGCGAAGGAGAACTTGGGCCAGTTTACGGATGGCAGTGGCGTAAATTTGGGAAAAAATACGGAGATCACGGTGCCGGCGATGGCCATATGGGAACAGATCAATTAAAAACAATTTTAACAGAATTGCTCAAGGATAATAATAGCAGAAGAGCTGTATTATCTGCGTGGAATCCGGAAGATCTTAATAAAATGGCTTTGCCCCCTTGCCATATTCTATATATTTTTAATAAAACAAGTACTGGACTATGTTGTCTATTAACAATGCGAAGCTCGGATTTGTTTTTGGGCCTGCCTTTTAATATTGCAAGTTGCGCTTTGCTAACTATTATAATATCACATGTTCTACATATTAATGCTTCTAAAATAAGCATATCTATATCCGATGCTCATATATATATGGAACATGTTGAACAAGTAAAGACTCAAATTGAATTAGAAATATACGATTCTCCAAATCTTATTATTAAAAAACCTGCTCCGCCATTAGATTCTTCTATAGAAGAAAAAATAGAATGGATAGAAGGGCTATCATATAATGATTTTGAACTTGTTAATTATAAGTCTCATAAAAGCTTGAGTGCGCTAATGAAATAAAAATTGATCGTGGAAATATATACGAAGTATACGGAAGCATACTTAATATATTCTTGAGCAATGAATACTTTAGCAAATCTCAATAAATTTAGGGTAGAGATGCTGAAAGAACACCTCGCGCGCTCTATGGTTAACCACGAAAATGAAATTATGAAGGAGACAACTCTAAAAAATGCTCATGTATACTGTGTATTAAATAGTGTTTCTGCACAGCAATACGGGCCCCTGCTTGAAAAATATATTCGTATCAGAAATAATTTTATTAAAAATGTTGCATCAGCTTGTAATGGCGATTGTTCAAAGGATGATAAGAATGCTGAGATAAAAGCATCTATAGGTGGCGCAAGACATAACAAGTTTAACTGGGTCCAGTTACGTATTTCTCACGATATTCATTATTATATCTTAACTGCATATAATCTTACAAGTAAAAATGTAGATAATCAAGGAGAATTATACGTCTTTACTGTACCCAAATATGATATGTTAACTCTTATTTCAATGTATGGCGGATATGCCCATGGTACGATTAAGGAACATGGGCCTATTACAATTTCCGATTTGCAAGATGAAAAAAATAAAAAAGAATATGCTTTAAGGCCTACAATTGGCGATAAGTGTTGGGTAGATATCATGAAATTTAGAATAACCGATGATCAGCTCTGACGACCAGCTCTAAAGATCAGCTCTGACGACCAGCTCTAACGACCAGCTCTGACGATCAGCTCTGACGATCAGCTCCGAATACAACTTAACAAGTTCTCCGCGTCCAATTGAATTCTGTCTCGCAGTATTCTGGCTTAACGAATAATCTAATAGGCCAAATCTCTCGATCAATAAAGATATACTTATTTTTGACTTAATCCAATGCCAACTTTTTGGACTTAATTTATCAAGACCAGTATTTACTATAGTTCCGCACTTTCCTCCATATGCTAATAGTGCAAAATCAGCTCCTTTGGGTGGAGTAGGTTGCCCTCTTGTATCTAAGGGGCCATATGGTAAGAATTCCCAGTCATCGTGTTTATTAGATAGCTTTATAATATCTCGAGGCTCTTCCTTTTTTTCCCATATTTGAAAACAGCACTTGGCTTGCATTGGAGGACTAAAAGAACAAGGTTCTAATGGGATATCATCATCATATACTAAATGAAACATCCTATGTAGTCTATTTTGAATACTAACACGCCTAAATGTTTTAGGTATAATAAAAGCTATTACAGAAGCCCATTCTGCCGAATGATTAAAGAACTTTACGGCCATTGAACTTATTCTTCCAAAAGGAGGATTGCCTATTACAAGGATATTGCTATTCCCAAGGGACAGATGTGGACAATAATCAAAGAAATTCATCTTTATAATATCTGGGTGTTCTGGTGAAATATCAATTCCTATCTTTTTATCTGTAGGAATTTGTAATAAGAAGCTCCCATTCCCCGCACTTGGTTCAACTACTAAATCCCAATTATCCCAATTATATTTTGAACCTATTGTATTAATACAATTCAATGAGATAGCAGGAATAGTATAGAATTTATCCATTCCTTCGTCGCGGACTTGTTTAGTATCAGACATATATATACTTAATCCTATATACATATATAGTCAATTTTTCTAAATTATACTTTAGCGGATTTGAGTAATCGCCTTCCATTTATTGAATTTTTCATCAAATTCACATGAAAATTTAATAAAGGTCATTGCGTTTTTATCTCTAAATGCAGTTCTCAGTAGTTTACTATCTTTCATTGTTTGTACCAATGCTATCCCAAGAGGTTTATCATTAGTATTCTCTGTTTCATATATGTTATAAATATCTGGTTCAAGAGTTTTCATTAGATACAACACTTTATGACCTTCGCCGAGTTCTTGATGACCTTCGGGACCTTCGGGACCGTTAGGACCGTTGGTACCTTTCGGACCATGGACTTCTTTTGTGATATTTATAGAAGGTTGTTGTGATATCTCAGAATCAATCGTCTTAAATTCAGTGATATCCTTCGTTTTTCTTATAACATCTACGACACTCGAGTCGTCAAAGTTATATAACTTTGGTTTATATTTCAAATCATAAGGCCATATATAGATACCTCTGCATGTATAATTGAGATTTTTAGTAAGTAATTGAAGCTCTTCAATTGATTCCTTATACATATTATAGTAACATTTGACCTTATAGTTACATACGTCAATTGTACTATCAGGCGTATATTGTTTATCAAGCATATTATATATAATTTCAAGTCTCTGGGGCAATGTTTTATTGCTTAAATATTTCCCTTCATAACATATAATATCATTTATTAAGAAAGTCCATGTATCATCATTGCATTTAACTAATTCTCCGTCAAGAAGAGTATTTTTAAATAACTTTTTATCAAAAAGTCCTCTTCCAAAAATAATTCTTGGTCTCTGATAACCGGGGTGTATTTTCTTATCTATATAATACATCGTTTCAACATCATTATATAGAGTAAAATAAAGATAGTATCTATTACCATTAGAACGTAAATTCATCAAATGATTAGTAGTCACTATATCAACATTTGATTTATCTAAGTTATGATGATGGCGCTGGAGAATTTTAATTTTATATAGAGTATTTAAATCATCTAAAATACTATCCTTGTGGTCATTACTTTTAATATTCAAAGCGATTCTGTTTGAAAAACTAATGATACCTTGCATTTTAAATACTATTATAATTATAAGTATATATCATTTTTTTAAATATATATGTTTTTTAATTTCTAAATCTTTTATTTTGATAATCGCCGTCGCGCTTACCCAGCATCCTTTAGAAAACCCCATATATCTCAATGCAAAAAATATAGATTACGGATTACGCATTACATATTATAGATTACAGATATATTTTATGAAATAAAGCGAATATCTATAGTGGCTTTATACATATTTAGAATATATTCCAATAGCAACTCTCTATCATAATCTATTATATTTTTCCTATCTCCGTAGAACATCTTGTACACATTTTTTGCATTGTGTATATTATTATAGAGGAATATCTCGTTAATATGAGAGATCTTTAACTTAGAAATAATGTCCCTGATATGTTCTTTGAGTGTAAAGAATGCATTCTTATATCTATCACAAAAGATGCTCGAGTATGTCGAAACATTCTTATGATAATACGAGAAATTCATTATTTTTTTATGCATATTTTTGCTAACAAACTCCTTTCTCTTTTTTAAGTTAGAATTTGTAGAAACAGTAACATATATATCGTAATAGCTATATTTAGTATATGTAATAATGAGCATCTGGATGTCTGCAGGAATCTCGTGCAAATAATTATCTACAAACAGCATGTTAGATACAGTAAAAAAATATAATTGTTCACAATCAATTTTTCATACTTACAGTATATATCTTCCTCGTATTTCAACAAATTTCAATAAATTTTAATACATATGATTTCAATATAATGTTAGTATATAGTTCCTTCTCATAAGAACCATATTCTTCTAAATCATCTATATACAATATATCGCGGATATAATTTATAGAATAGTGTTTAATAAATTTATTTATATGAGATACCAGAGAATTCTGTAATTTTTCTACATAATTAGATATCACACCACGATAGCGTTCAATAACCTTTTTATTTCTATTATTGATATACTCTACATCACGTATCGTGAAAACAAATTTGCACATATGCCTGTTTAATTTTTTAGAGATAACTGATTTATCAAAATTTAAAATATGTTTTTCGCATTTTATTACTATTTTACAATATGTTTTCTGCGATAAAACCATTATATCCAATTGAATATCATGAGGCAACTCATGCAAATAATTTTGAGAAAACAATCTCTTACCATTACTCCCGTTACTCCCGTTACTTCCGTTACTTCCGTTACTCCCGTTACTCCCGTTACTTCCGTTACTCTTATCATCTGTGATATCATCAGCGATATCATATATCATCATATTCGAGAGGCGCTCATTGAATGTATCGTATACATCATCGTCATAATCCATTTTCAAAGATACTTTCTATTGCTTTTTGCAAATCAGTATGCAAAAAATATAATATACTAAATAATCATTTTTTAGATTTTTAGATATCTTTTGCGACATATTTGAATTTTAGACTATATGTACTAAATATAATTTCTGTAAATAATGCTTTTTCATAAGAGCCTTTTTCTTCCCTTCTAACAGTATGATATAATTCTGGATATCTTCGCATATATATCTTACGCACGTCGGTCTCATCATCGGTACCTGTAGCGCCAGCATCATCTTCATAGCCAAACATGATTTCTCGAAGATCACTCGTTTTACATCTCGCAATAAGATTAGATATATAGTTTTTTACTTTTGCATTAGCTTTTTTAACAGTAAATTCAGCACTCTTAAACTCATATGTAAAGTTCATTATTTTTTCATGCAATTCATTATCTATAGACTCGTCGGCTAAATCAGCAAAGAACAAGATATCCTTATCGCAGCTAACGCAGATATTGCAGCTAACGCAGCTATCGTAGCTATCGTAGCTATCGCAGCTATCGCAGCTATCGCAGATATCGTAGCTATCGCAGATATAGTAGCTATCGCGAATATTATTCATATCTTTAGAAGACACAAAATACCGAATTATTTTTAATAATATCATTTTTTTTATATGATATATATTTTTTCTATATAATAAATTATCATCATCTTTATTTCTTAGATTTTCCTATCATCATTTCAATTTTGAGTAACAGAGCGTATAATTAGAAAAAAATAAATTATAGGCTCATCTACTCATTTTTTTCTTAAGCATTTAATAGATTAACTTATACACACCAATGTCTTCCAATACCGCTATGCAAAGATTAACAGAGAAGAAAGGTAAGCAATTATCTAAATTTTTAGGAATTGATTCGGCACCCAGTACTCAGCTGATTGCTAATATGCAATCGA
>Ga0164292_10001143_pt1 | contig 21296 bp, 20 predicted proteins | sample GEODES117metaG_FD_111486 | JGI IMG/M metagenome (GOLD analysis project Ga0164292, IMG submission 111486) | Eutrophic lake water microbial communities from Lake Mendota, Wisconsin, USA - GEODES117 metaG | ecosystem: Environmental > Aquatic > Freshwater > Lake | place: USA: Lake Mendota...
CCTGCCCAACCCAATCCGGCAAGTTTACCGGCTGGTCTTCGCGCTCCAACTCGATTTCGGCGACCATGAGGCCTTCATTTTCGGCATGGAAGATATCCACCTCCCACTTCATGGCATCGTATCGCACGATGTAGCGCGTTTTATCGATCAGAGGGCGCTCGCAAAGCGCCAGCATGAGTTCCGCATCGCGCACGGGGATATCGTATTGGAGTTCCAGACGCGTGATGCCCTCCCGAGCGCCTTTCACAGTGAGAGTCGCCCGCTCGCCAGCGATGCGCACACGCGCGCTCTTGCGGGAGTCCGAGCAAAGGTATCCTTGCGAAAGCCGCTTGGGAGTGCCCTCCACCAAAGAACGCCAGCCATCGTTGACGATGAGAAATTTTCGTTCGATCTCCAAGGGTTCGGCGCCGGGCTTTTTCATCCCGCTTGAATAGCCATTTTCGGCGACAATGGCGAATGCTTTGCCGCGCGGCGTCGCATGGATTTGAGATTGCCCGCCATAGGGAAGCGGTTCAAAGTTCTAGCGTTTTGCATAAATGCGTCTTTTAACTTTCTTACTACTTCCTCTATTTCTTGCGACCGCATGGGGACAAGTCTCCACTCCACTGCCCGAAGAATCCACCAAAGCAGCCATTGAATCCGTGCTGGCTGATTTTGATGCAAAGAAAAATGATGAAGCCCTCACAAAGTTGGAGGTCTTGCAGAAGAAACTTCCAGACGATCCACTCATCCTGAATCTCATTGGGTCCGTCTACATCAAAAAAAAGGATTTCCTTGCGGCAGAAAGCTATTTTCGCAAGGCCATAAAAAAATCCCCTGGTTTTTTTCCGGCGCTCTACAACATAGGAGAAATACTTTTTCTCGAAAAAAAATACACCGAAGCCCGCAAGCATTTTCAGGCCATGAGGGGCTCGGATACTCGAAACGAACTGCTACAATTCAAGGTGGTCCTCTGCGATCTGGCACTCCATGATACCGAGAGCGCCAAGAAAGTGATGAATGCCATCAAGTATCCAGGCGACTCCCCAGCGTGGTATTACGCCCATGCCGCTTACGAGAGCAAAGCGGGCAACAAAAAAAAGGCCCGAGAATATGTTGCCGGCGCAAAATACATTTTCGGCCCGAAGACCTCCCTCTTTGATGAAACCTTTGAAGATGCAGGTATAAGCCTGAAATGACCCGCCTTGGTAAGAATCACTCTACGAGCTCACCCAAACTATGAAAAACCAACCCCGTCCGCTCCGATCCCGCTTGAGCGGTGAAAAGCGACTCAACCCGCCTGATGTGCTTCTTCACGAGAAAGCCCGTGTGCTCGTCACCGGCGCTGGCGGATTCATCGGCAGCGCACTTGTGCATGCTCTCAACGAACGCGGCATCACGCAGATCATTGTCACGGACTGCCTCGGTGAGGACGAGAAATGGAGGAATCTTCTCCCGCTAAAATTCGAGGACTATGTGCCAGCGGATGAATTTTTGAGCTACATCGAGGAGGATGCAGACCATTTCGGACGCTTCTCGGCGGTCTTCCACTTGGGAGCCTGCTCTGCCACCACGGTCACGGACTCCGATTTCGTGCTGAAAAACAACTACGCCTACACCAAGTCCCTCTGCCGCTGGGCACTCTTCTCGGGCGCGCGCTTCGTTTACGCCTCCTCCGCCGCAACCTATGGCGACGGCAACGCGGGGATGGATGACAAAGTCGAGGACCTCTCACGCTTTCGTCCGCTCAATCTTTACGGCTACTCGAAGCACCTTTTCGACCTGTATGCCTCGCGCGAGGAAATTCTGCCGGACATCATTGGCATCAAGTATTTCAATGTATTTGGACCAAACGAATACCACAAAGGCGACATGCGCAGCCTCGTCTGCAAGGCGTTCGATGAAATTCAGAACACAGGCCGCATCCGCCTCTTCAAAAGCTACAAGCCAGAATACCCCGATGGCGGCCAGATGCGCGACTTCGTTTATGTGAAGGATGCCGTCGAGATGACCCTCCACCTCGCTGAGAATGAAGAAGCAGGCGGCCTATACAACGTAGGCTCCGGTGTGGCACGCACCTGGATCGATCTCGCGAACGCCCTCTTCGCGGCCCTGGGAAAAACTCCGAACATCGAGTTTTTCGACATGCCGGAAACCATCCGCCACCAGTATCAATACCACACCTGCGCAGACATCTCGAAACTCCGTGCGACCGGCTACAGCAAGCCAACCACTTGCCTCGAAGACGCCGTGCGCGACTATGCCGTCAACTACCTCCTGCCCGGAAAACGGCTTGGCGAATAGTCGTCCAGCCACACCCCGTTACGCCTGCCAGCGCTGCACAAACTGCTGCCGCTGGCCGGGCTTCGTGAAACTCACGGACTCGGACATCAGCGCCATCTCAAATTTTCTGGGCCTCTCGGAAATCGACTTTATTCAGGAATTCACCCGCCTTCGCCCTCGCCGCGATGGACTTGCGCTCACCGATCAAGCGGATGGCGCCTGCATTTTCCTCGAAGGCCGCGCCTGCCGCATCCAGCCTGCAAAGCCAATCCAGTGCTCCGGATTTCCCAACGAATGGAATTTCCCCGGCTGGCGCGATGTGTGCGAAGCGATTGAGATTTCAGAGACGGGGAACATGGAAAAACAGGGTTAGTGATTTAACCGCGAAACCTCTTTCAGAAATAAAGCCATCTTTTTTCTGTCTGGAGCGGAGCGAAGAAATTTTGGGTTTCTCAACGCGCTTCGGATGTGGAAACGGAGACTGTTTGGCCGATGCGGAGGGGAATAGGAGGATTTCCTGTGACTTTGATGCGCACTGGGAAACGGTTGGGAAGGCGCACCCAGTCAATGGTTGGGCTCACTTTGGGAAGAAGTTCCACAGTGGAACCGTTGGGGTCGAATATGCCCCAAGCCACACTTTCGATGAGGCCCTCGAAGGGTTCATCATTGCGACCGATGAAGGTTATGGATGCCTTGCCACCTTCTTGGAGGTGGTGGAGTTGGGTTTCCATGAAGTAGGCAGCTACCCAGAATGAGCTGGAGTCAACGAGCGCCAAGAGTTGCTCGCCAGCGTAAACATAGGTGCCAACCGAGGTGTTCATGTTTGTGAGGTAACCATCGACGGGAGCGAAGATTTTTGTGTAGCCAAGGTTGAGTTGGGCTGACTGGAGATTCGCTTCGGCGGCGGCGGTATTCGCCTGGGCTGCGGCATAGGAATCCTGGGCATTCTGCAGGTCGCGGAGGTCGTTGACTTTGGTCTGGTAGAGCACCGTCTGGCGGTCTAGCTCCTGCTTCGCCTGCACCTCGGCAGCTTGGGCCTGTTGGAGCTTCGCGCCGCAGTTGTTAACGATAGCGATGTAGGTCGAGGGATCGACTTCAAAGAGGAGGTCGCCTTTTTTGACCTGCTGGTTGTCGCGAATGGGAATCTGCACGATGGGACCGGCGACGCGACTGGCTATACCAACGACATTGGCGCGGACTTGGCCGTCGCGGGTCCAGGGTTCGGTGGAATAACGATTATAGATTCCCAGTGCCGCAATGAGGGCGAGAATAACGACGGTCGTCGTTAAGAGATAAGCGGAGGTTTGTTTCATGGAGCAAGGCAGAGTCCCAAAGCCGAACCAAGCAGGACCACGAGAGCTATAAAAAGAAGAGGGAGATTCCAGAGATGCCTAGTCCAACCGAGTTGTTCGATAACAACGAGAACGAACCAGGCCGCGAGGAAACCGATGGTGGCGATTGCCATTTCCCAGGGTATAAGAAATTCCCCTAACAGGAATTGAGCGGAACTGAGCTGATTTAACATCGATAAAAAATTCTCTCAGCACTTTAAAGTAGAGGCAAGCCCATGCAATAAGGCCGACCAGCAGGACAGCTATAGAGAAGATTTCCAACTGCCTTGCTCGTTCAACATGTTAAACTGGAAGATGTTGAACTCGGAACACCACGAAAAATACAACAACCAAAGACCGCATTCCTCGCTGGAGGGGATGACTCCGGGGGACTTTGCAGCACGCTGTCTTGCTACGCTTCAGCCTACGCTCCGCAAGACAGTGAAACCAACTCGAAAAACCAACAGAACTTATTATAATAGTTGGATCAAATTTCGGGAGTACTTCAAAATTGTTGCTCCAAAGCATTGTTATTTTTAAAAAAAGCAAGCGGAGACTTCGGCGGTTTGCCTGTTTAAGCATTGCTTCCCCTGCTTGATTCCGCAGGTATTTTTGACACGATCCTTGGGTAGTGATTCCGCCTAGCAAAAGACCTGTTCGTATTCTGATCCTGACCGCCAGCATGGGCGAAGGTCACAATACCGCCGCGCGCAATATCCAGCATGCCCTGCAGGCCGTGGCGGGGAGCGCAGTGGAGGTGCTTGTGGTGGATCCCTACACGCGGACAAACCCTGTGGTGAACCGGTGCATCCAAAGGGGATACGCAGCGGCCATAAATAACTACCCACGGCTTTGGAAGATGGTTTTTGCGATGCTTAGCCAGCCGAAAGTTATCGAGGGAATGGCGCCGCTTTTGCTGCAGCTCACCAACGCGGTGCATTCGCTGGTGCGAGAGTTCCAGCCGGATCTGATCGCGTCCACCTACCCGGTCTTCGGCTACATCATGCAAAGAATCCGCCGCGCGGACCCGGCTGTAGACATGCCATTCTATATGGTCATCACAGATTCCACGATGATCAACCAGACCTGGTATCGCTACCCTTGCGACGGGGCGATCGTGGCTGATGAACCTACGGCGGAAGTTCTGCGCGGGGATGGCGTGGCTGAGGAAAAAATTTACATTCTGGGTTTTCCTGTCGGTCTGCAATTCGATGAATTCATTCCTGCGCCGCCTCCTCAAGATGGCAGCTGGCGACTGCTCTTTTTTCCAGGCGGTCCACTGCATCGTGCATTTGAAACGCTACACCATCTTTCCACAGTTGAGAAAGCCAGTGTCACAGTCATCACAGGCCGCAGACAAGATGCGCATGCAGCCCTTTTGCGTGCGGGTCTGCCGAAGCGGGGTCACCTGATCGGTTGGACTGACAAAATGCCAGACCTCATGGGGTCGCATCATATTTTCATAGGCAAAGCCGGAGGGGCGACCGTGCAGGAGGCCATCGCTGCGCAGATTCCTTTTGTCGTGAACCATATTGTTCCCGGACAGGAGGAGGGCAACATCGCACTCATCCAGCAAATGGCGATTGGCGCTCTCGCCGCAAACAGCCCAGCAGATATCCTGCATATCGTAAAGGGGGCCATGGCCAACGAAGCCGCTCTCTGGAGGACATGGCGCAAAAATCTTGTGCAGATTCAAAAACCCTCCGCCTCAAGAGCCATAGCCTCGTTTCTTCTGGAGCAGGCAATCAGCCACGAATCCTAATCGCAACCGCACGCTCAGCACAGGGGTTTAAAAAACCTCAACCGACGGCGGGTTGTTGCTGGGTAAGGCAATGGAAGGCTCCAAGACCCCAGATAAGTTCCCGGCAGTCGATTGGAACGATGCGCCGGTTGGGGAAGGCCTCGTGCAAAGCAGAAACCGCCCAAGAATCGTTGTGCTCGTTGAAAACCGGCAGAAGGACAAGCGAATTGGCGATGTAGAAATTTGCATAGCTTGCGGGCAGGCGCTGCCCGTCGCGCATGATGCGAGTGGGCATAGGCAGCGTAAGCACGTGGAGAGGTTCGCCACCCGCAAGACGCATGGTGTGCAGCCGATCAAGATTCTGCTTCAAGGGCTCGAAATTGGGATCGTGTTCGTCCTCCTCCACGGCGGTGATAACGGTTGATGGGCCGATGAAGCGCGTGATGTCATCGACGTGGCCATCTGTATCGTCGCCCTCGATGCCGTCGCCGAGCCAGAGGATTTTTTTTACACCGAGTTTATCCCGGAGCATTTTCTCGATCGACGTGCGATCGAGCGTGGGATTACGATTTGGATTGAGCAGGCAGCTCTCGGTGGTGAGAAGAGTGCCCTGGCCATTGGTATCGATCGATCCACCTTCAAGTATAAAATGCTCAAAGTTGAAGGAGTGCAGACCCAGAGCTTTCGCAATCGCAGGAGGCACGGCATTATCCTCGTCGAAGGGCGAAAGTTTGTAGCCCCAAGCATTAAATCCGAAATTCAGCACGGCGAGCTGCGGCGATTTGTCGCGCTTCAGAAAAATAGGCCCGTGGTCGCGGCACCATGGTTCATCTGTGGGGATGTGGAAATACTCGACGCGGTCCGGAGGACAGGAGCGGAGTAGCTTGCGAACAGCTTTCTCCTGCTCGCAACCGCTGACATTGATGCGGACAATCTCGGATTCAGCGAGGGCCTCCACCATTTTAACGAAGGTGGGAAGAACCCGATCATAAGATCCCGGGAAGCTGTTGCAATCGGGTTGGGGCCACGAAATCCAAGTCGCCTCGTGAGGTTCCCACTCGGCCGGCATGCGATATCCTTTTTCTGAGGGACTGATTTCAATCATGAGACAAATGGTTTTCCGTTACTCAGCCGGAAGGACAAGGCAAAGTTGTAAAAAAATTTTTTTGGGGGGTTGAAAAACCATTTGCATTTGTTTGGTATGGCAATCTGAATGGCATGCAAAAGCGGCGGGAACTTACAAGTCTCCCGCCGCTTCACACTATTCCAGTCTATCCCTTAGATGGCTTTTTCCCCTGTTTCATCCGTGCGGATGCGAATAGCCTCCTCGACCGGCGAGACAAATACTTTTCCGTCCCCAATTTTGCCAGTCTTGGCGGATTTCACAATGGCCGATAGAGCGCCCTCGAGGAGCGAGTCGGTGACGACTACCTCGATTTTGATCTTAGGCAGGAAATCCACGGTGTATTCACTGCCGCGGTAGATTTCGGTGTGGCCTTTCTGGCGGCCGAATCCTTTGACTTCGCTGACGGTCATTCCTTCGATCCCGAGGTCGGCAAGGGCCTCTTTAACTTCTTCGAGTTTGAAGGGTTTGATGATGGCTTCGATTTTTTTCATATTTTTATATCCTTCTTGTGAGTAATGTATTAGTCGATAAGATATCCCTCTTCACCGTGCTCTGAGGTGTCGAGACCTGCATCTTCAACTTCTTGAGTTGGGCGAAGGCCGATGGTGTATTTCACGATCAGGGCGATGAGTGTTGTCGCCACGACAGAGAGGACGATGGTCAGGACGCAGGCTTTAAGTTGGTTCAAGAGGAGGCCGTCCATCAGGTTCATGCTTTCCAGCACGCCATTGGCGGAAGGACTCGCGAAGATGCCAGTTAGGATGGCTCCCAGTGTGCCGCCAACGCCATGTACGCCGAAGGTGTCCAGGGCGTCGTCATAGCCTAACATCTTCTTCAGGTAGACGACTGCAAAGAAGGGAACGATGCCAGCTATGACAGCCATGATCATCGCGCTTGCAGGTGTAACGAATCCAGCCGCAGGAGTGATGACAACGAGACCAGAGACGATGCCCGAGCAGAAACCCAACACGCTGGGTTTGCCTTTGAGAATCCATTCCACAACACCCCAGACGAAGCCAGCGGTCGCAGCGCAGATGAATGTGTTAGTGAAAGCGTTTGCCGCGATCGCATCAGCTCCGAGTGCGGAACCCGCGTTGAAGCCGAACCAGCCGACATAGAGCATTCCAGTGCCCACCATGCAGAGAACCATGGAATGCGGAGGCATGGGGACTTTGCCAAATCCAAGACGTGGCCCGAGAATAATGCAGAGTACAAGAGCGGACCATCCGGAGCTCATGTGAACCACCGTGCCGCCTGCGAAATCGATCGCTTTGATGCCGGCATCGGCATTAAGAGGACCGCACATGAAACCATTAACGGCCCAAACCATGTGGGCGAGCGGGAAGTAAACAACAAACATCCAAATAGCGGTGAACAGGAGCACTGCGGAGAATTTCATGCGCTCTGCAGTGGCTCCGAAGATGAGCGCCGGAGTGATGATGGCGAAAGTTAGCTGGAACATTGCCCAGATGTAGTCGGAGATCCAGTAGTAGCCCGCGCCGACATTGCCTGGGAGCATCCCGTTAAAGCAGGCTTGCGCCAAGTCGCCTATGAAAGCGTTGCCACCGGAGAAAGTGAGACTGTATCCACAAAGGAACCAGAGAATCGTGACCAAGCCAGCGATCCCAAGCGTCATGGCCAAGATCGAAAGCACATTCTTCGAGCGCACCAAGCCGCCATAAAAGAGGGCCAAGCCGGGAAGTGTCATGAAAAGCACTAGAGCCGTACTCACCATTTGCCAAGCGTTATGGCCGGGGCCGGGGCCGGCGATCTTGGAGGCAACATCAGGCGTGCGAGCCGAGTTGTTGACATAGGCCTCGAGATCGGCGATTCGCTGCTCCATGGTCGGGTCAGCCGGTGCTGCGGCCTCCGCTGGAGCGGTCGTGGTTTCGCTCACGACGGTGGTTGTGGTCGTTTGTTCAACGACGGTTGTGGTAGCGTCTTGAGCAAACGCCGCCGAGAGGGTGAGAGACCCTGCCGCGATGATCGCAGCCGCAAGGTGTGCCAGTGTTTTATTTTTTATAAGCATTGTTGTGTTGAGTTGTTGAGTGTCTTCGGATGGTGAATCCAAGCACTGGACCGTAATAAGCAATCTGCGTGCCAACCTGTTTCTTTAGGGAGAGGAGCAATGGGAGTGCAAAAAAACCAACACACAGACCCTAGATGTCGTTTTTTATTCACTCAGCTTTGATATCATGGTGCAGCTTCCCAGGGTGAGTACGCACGGGACGCCTGTGAATTCCGGCTTTTGCCCAAGATTGAACATAGCATGGTGATGTCCACCGTGATTGACCCCAAGACAAATTCCAATTCGAGCGTGCCGATGCAGAGCAACCTGCACCGAGGCGCATCCTCACGGCTTCGGGATTGTTCATGTAGGCTAAGGCTTGAATTTCCTATCGGTTAAAATCGGTATTGAAAGCATGCCTGCGTTTCTCCTCTCGGCATCGCACATTTTAAGGTCGGCATGCTTTTCATCGGCTGGCAGTCCTGCACGCGTGGCCTTGCCCTACTGCGAATCGCTGGGCTCCAACGTGTGAGGGCAGCACGTTCTTCCTATTCGCGGGGGGATGGCCGCCAGCCTCGTTTTTTCAACTGCCGAATTTAGGATAAAATCTGTTTATCCCCTGATCCGCTGTTGATTGCTGGTGCCTCGTTCTCTGCGAGAAAATGACCTTACGAGTAATCGACAGCTTGAGCTTGTTCCACGTCGGCGTGGGGATTGTGTTCGAGGAGGGGCTTCGAGAGCAAAGGGGACGTTACCGCTCAACTCAGAACGACAGCTAAGAGCTTCATGCCTGAATTTTTCTGGGCGGCTCCTTACTGCAATAGCGCTCGGCAGGCGCGGCAATAGTCCACGATTTTTTCGGCTTTGAGCACTCCTGACACGATGGCCACACGCTGGGCTCCGGCGGAGAGGACTTCAGGGAGGTTCTCGCACTTGATGCCGCCGATGCAGTAGATCGGCAAATCCACAAGACGATGGACTTCAATGATTTGCGACGTTCCGATGGATGTGTAATCTGGTTTCGTGGGCGTTGAAAAAAGCGGCCCGAAGCCAATGTAGTCGGGCTTTTCTTGGAGGGCCGACTTAGCTTGGAGGAGGCTGTGCGTTGAAAGGCCAACAATCTTATCTGGCCCGATTAAAGAACGCGCCTTGTCAACAAGCATATCGTCTTGGCCTACGTGCAAACCATCAGCTCCGGATTCAACAACAACCTCCGCGTAGTCGTTGATTATGAATGGAACCCCAAAGCTCTTGCAGATTGGAACCAAAGGTACGGCCAACTTGAGAATCTGGTCTACTTGAAAGTCTTTAGCGCGCAATTGGAGTATTTCCACTCCACCTTCGAGCATTTCTCTGGCGACACGAATGGTTTCCGATGGGGCCACATAACCCATATCGAGGATTCCATAAAGGCGGCGGTTGTGAAGGTCGAATTTCATTTGCGGAGGCTAGCTTTGCAGGCGCATTTTCTGCCGCAGGCGGGCTGAGCTTTGCTTTGAGATTTCCAAAATCCACGCATCAGAAATGCAAACGAGGCGCAGATTGCAAGAGGGATCAGAAAAAGCTCCAATAAAGACATAATCTTATAATAGCATAGAAACCTGATAAATCACAACTGCGCTTAGCCAAGCCAGTGCAGTCATTCCAAAAAAGGAAAAAGTAGCCCAGCGCCAACTCAACTCGCGGGCAATGATGGCCACGGTCGCTCCGCACTGCATGCAAAGGGCGAAAAAGACCATGATTCCGAGCACGACAGGCAGAGTGTAGACCGGCTGACCCTCGCGCGGACCGCTGGTCCATTTTTCTTTTTTAAGCACACTGCGGAGGTCATACGAGCCCTCATCCACATCGGCGCCTAGGTTATAGATGATCCCCATGGTGGCGATAATGACCTCCCGGGCAGCGAAGCTCGAGAGGACGCCTATGGTAATCTTCCAGTCGAATCCGGCGGGATCGAAAACCGGCTGCACGGCCTTGCCGAAGCGACCGAGGTAGCTTTGCTCAATGTAGATGGAGTCGATGTGGTGGGTCAGTGCGGTGCTGATGTCGGATTCAGGATTTTCCAAAGCGGATTGGATTTCGGCCGGGGAATGATTCACAGCAGCCTCAGCGAGGAAGGACTGGGCGGCCTTTTCCTTCACTTCGTGATCACGGGGAAAGTAGAGGAGCGACCAAATCAGAATCGAGAAGGCGAGAATGACGGTGCCCGCCCGGAGCACAAACTCGCGCCCGCGCTCCCACATACGCTGGAAAATATTCCGCAGCGTCGGCACCCGATAATCCGGCATTTCGAGGATGAACGGCTGGGTTTTGATTTTGAGAAAAAACTTGTTCAGCACCCATGCCAGTGGAAGCGCGAGCGCGAGCCCTACAAAGTGCATAACAAAAAGAACGGCACCTGCGACAAATGGCCCGTAGATGGGCTCAATGAAGGTTCCGATGAGCAGGATGTAAACCGGCAACCTCGCTGAGCAGCTCATGAACGGTGCCATAAGAATCGTAGTGAGGCGGGCCTTGGGATCGCTGAGCGTGCGGGTGGCCATCACTCCCGGAATCGCGCAGGCATAGCTCGACAGAAGCGGAACGAAACTGCGTCCGTTGAGACCGCACCAGCTGAAAAGCTTGTCCACAAGGAATGCGGCGCGGGCCATGTAGCCTGTGTCCTCAAGCAGCGCGATGAAGAAAAAGAGGATCAAAATCTGAGGGAGAAAAATCAGAACGCCGCCAACTCCGGCAATGATGCCGTCACACACCAGACTCTGAAGCGCCGGGGTGGCGGAGAGAAGTGGACGGATCACCTCCTGCGTGGCCGAGGTTCCGATATCGATGAAATCCATGAGCGGCCGGGCCCAAGAGTAGAGGCTCTGAAAAACCACATACATGACACCAAGAAAAATCAGCGTTCCCCACACGCGGTTCAGTAAGAGTGCGTCGATGGAGTCGTGCGATCGGGCGATTGGCCCGCTGGCCTCGACCACGCCATCGAGGAGGGATTCCAGATGGCGGTAATGGATCACAGCCTCAGCAGATCCTGGATTCAAGCCCGACTCGCGGATTTCCCTGTGTAGGATGTCCAACAACCTCTTGACACGGGCTTTGTCACTTGCACCACAAGTGAAAACACTATCGCTGTCGAAAAGAACACGCAGCGCCTCGGCTTGGGTGAGGTCGCTGCTTCCAGCATCATGAAAGCTCGCACGAAGCAAACTGCATCCGTGAGTGATGCAGTCGGGCCAATGAATTTTCGGCAAAGTGGACGGGGCATCGAGCGCAGAAACAATAGCCTGTTTCAACTCGCCCAGCCCATTACCGCGGGTGGCGATGGTTTCAACCACCGGAACACCAAGCCTCTTCGCCAGAAGTTCCACATCAATGCGGATACCATTCCGTTTCGCGGCGTCACACTGGTTGAGAGCGATCAGTGCGGGAATACCCAACTCTGCGCATTGAGAGACAAGCAGGAGATTGCGCTTGAGATTTGTCGCATCAAGTACAAAGACAAGCAGGTCAGGCCTCTGCAATCCCCGCCGCCCGCCGAGCACATCCATCACCACCCGCTCGTCATCTGAAACAGCGGTAAGGCTGTAAGATCCTGGTAGGTCGAGAAGATCCATTTCAATTCCGCCCACGCGCAGGAGTCCGGATTTTTTCTCTACTGTGATGCCGGGATAGTTCGCGATATGCTGACGCAGGCCGGTGAGGCGGTTGAAAAGCGTCGATTTTCCGGTGTTTGGGTTCCCCACCAGCGCAACCAGCGGACGGCCTTGCCGCTTTTTCAGAGCGGCTTCAGTCGGCGCATTCATTCAGCAATGTTCTTAACTTGAATAATGTGCGCTTCAGAACGCCGAAGGCTGATTTCCTGGCCATCGACTTCCACAGAGATTGGATCTCCAAGCGGGGCGAGGCGGGTTACTTTGACTATGCGACCGGGAATGAAACCCAGCGTGGCCATGCGATTTGCGCGGTCACAATCCGAGGCAATCTCTTCAATTTCGGAACGGCTACCCACTTTCAGACTATCCAAGGTCCGCTTCATACTTACGATTTTAAAATGGAATGGGAGATTTTCCTGAGCATCAAAGTTACAATACGAAACTCACTGCAGGCGTCAATTATTGAGATTGCGTCTCAACTTATAGATTTTCAGCCTTAGCACTTCCTTCTTCAGAGCATCAAGCCTTGCTGTTTCATGACAGGCGCACCAAGGATAAGCCAAATGAGGTTCGCCTTCGCATCTATTGGATCTCTCGGAGATCTGCATCCCATGCTCGCCATGGCCGTTGCTGCTATGCATCGCGGGCATGATGTCGTGGTGGCGGCCGCCCCCGGCTATGCAGCGAATGTGGCTCGCGCGGGTTTGGAATTTCACCCTCTTCGTCCAGCGATTCCAGAGGATGCCGAGTCACTCGCCTATTATTTCGACATGAAACGCGGACCACGGCGTTTGCTACAAGACATGATTTTTGCGGATGTCGCCGCGACACATGAGGACCTGTGCGGTGCCGTGAGAGGAGCGGATTTGCTGGTAGTTGGCGAGTTGCTTTACACGGCACCGATCGTGGCGGCGGATGAGAAAATCCCATGGCTGAATGTCGTGCTGGCGCCGACCTCTATGCTCTCGGCCACCGACCCCTGTGTGCTCGCGCCAGCGCCTTGGTTGCACAAGTTTCGGCATTTGGGGCCGTGGCTGCACCGCTTGGCTTATCGTTTTGGCAGAATCGAAGGTCGCATGTGGGCTAGCGGTTATTACCGGTTCCGCCGCTCACTGGGGCTGCCTGCGGGGGCAAATCCGATCTTCGATGCCAAGCATTCCCCGTTTGGCACACTCGCGATGTTTCCAGACTTTCTGGCGGCCCCGCAGCCCGACTGGCCAGCAAATACTGTGCAGGCCGGGTTTCCGTTTTATCATCAGGGTGGGAATCTTGAAGTGGCGCGAGATTTTTTGAGACGCGGGAGCCCACCCGTGGTTTTCACTCTTGGCTCGATCGTCGCGCATTTCGAGCCATCTTTTTACGAGGCCGCTGCGGAAGCCGCACAAATACTAGGCCACAGGGCAATTCTTCTCACCGGACGGAACGCCGCCGTGCCTCAAAACCTGCCGGATTCGATATTGGCTGTGAACTACGCCCCGTTGCATTCCGTCCTGCCACATGCCTGCGCCATCGTTCACGCAGGCGGCATCGGAACCTGCGCCGAGGCGCTCAAGGCAGGGCTCCCCTCCGTGGTCATCCCCTACGCCTTCGATCAACCGGATAACGCAAGCCGCTTGCGACGACTCGGTGTGGCTGAAATTTTGCCTCGAAATTCTATCTCAGCCCGAAACCTCGCTGCCAAACTCGAGAGGCTTTTGAAAACACCAGACGCCAGCAGCGCTGCATCACGACTGGCCAACATGATCCACCCGCAGGATGCTTTGAACCGAGCGCTGGATAAAATGGAGTCCCTCGCCCGCACGCCATAGTCAAAATTTAAAAATCTCTGCGCTATTGCCGAAATAGTTCGGGAGTGGCTATCCTTGGCGCTTTCCAATCCGCCAGATGAATATCCACGAATACCAAGCCAAAGAACTCCTCGACATGTTCGGTGTCGCCAACAGCCCCGGTGGAGTTGCCTCCACGCCGCAGGAAGCCGAGAAAATCGCTGCTTCCTTGAACACTCAAGACCTCGTCATCAAAGCCCAGGTTCACGCCGGCGGCCGCGGAAAGGGGACATTTAAAAACGGATTCAAAGGCGGCGTTCATCTTTGCAAAACGCCCGCCGAGATTCGTGACACGGCAGCCAAGATGCTCGGTGAGACCCTCGTCACCCACCAGACAGGCGAAGACGGCCGCGTAGTCCGAAAGGTACTCGTTGCAAAATCGGTCGAAATCCAAAAAGAACTCTACTTCGCCATCCTCATCGACCGCGCCATTTCCGCACCGGTCATCGTGGCCAGCACCGAAGGCGGTGTGGATATCGAAGCCGTCGCTGAGCATACTCCCGAGAAGATTTTCCACCTCCCCGTTGATCCGCTCATCGGCCTGCAGCCCTACGAAGCGCGCAAGCTCGCCAAGATGCTGGGCATTCCGACAGCCCTCCTCAAAGATGCCGCGACGCTTTTCGAGAACCTCTACAAACTTTTCATCGCACGCGATTGCTCGATGGTGGAGGTGAACCCTCTCGTCATCACCAAGGACAACCAAGTCCTCGCTCTCGATGCGAAATTCAATTTCGACGACAACGCCCTTTTCCGCCATCCGGATGTCCAAGCCTACCGCGACATCGAAGAGGAAGACCCGCGCGAGGTCGAAGCCTCCAAGCACAGCCTCAGCTACATCGGCCTGGATGGAAACATCGCCTGCCTCGTGAACGGTGCCGGTCTGGCTATGGCCACGATGGATATCATCAAACACCACGGCGGCGAACCCGCTAACTTCCTCGATGTGGGCGGTGGAGCCAGCGAACAGCAGGTCACAGAGGCCTTCAAAATCCTCGTCGCCGACAGCCGCGTTAAAGCCATTCTGGTGAACATTTTCGGCGGCATCATGAAGTGCGATGTCATCGCGCAGGGCATCATCAATGCCGTGAAAGCCGTCAACCTCCCCGTGCCACTCGTCGTGCGCCTCGAAGGCACAAACGTCGACGCCGGCCGGAAACTTCTCTCCGAATCCGGACTCAAACTCACAGCGGCGACCGATATCGCCGACGCCGCACAAAAAGTCGTAGCAGCCGCAGCCTAACCTCTCAAAACCATGTCCATTCTCGTTGATAAAAACACACGCCTGCTCGTTCAAGGAATCACCGGCAAGTCGGGCGCCTTTCACGCCAAGTCCTGCATGGAATACGGAACCAATGTCGTCGCCGGTGTCACTCCAGGCCGTGGCGGCGAGGTTTTCGAAGGCAAGGTCCCGGTTTTCGACACCACCTACGAAGCCCGCAAACAGACCGGTTGCAACGCCACCATGATCTTCGTGCCCCCAGCAGGCGCGGCGGACTCCATCCTTGAAGCGGTGGATGCCGGCATCGAACTCGTCATCTGCATCACCGAGGGCATTCCTGTCCTCGACATGATGAAAGTCAAAGCCGCCATGGCAAAATCGAAATCCCGCCTCATCGGCCCAAACTGCCCCGGCATCATCACTCCAGGTGCCTGCAAAATCGGCATCATGCCCGGCTACATCCACAAGGAAGGCAAAGTCGGTGTCGTCTCGCGCTCTGGCACCCTCACCTACGAAGCCGTCTGGCAACTTTCCAGCCGTGGGCACGGTCAATCGACCTGCGTCGGCATCGGTGGCGACCCCATCAATGGCACATCGCACCTTGATGTCGTGAAAATGTTCAACGACGACCCCGGCACCGAGGCCTTCATCATGATCGGTGAAATCGGCGGAACCGCTGAAGAAGAAGCCGCCGAGTGGATCGGAAAAAACTGCAAAAAGCCCGTCGCAGCGTTCATCGCCGGAGCCACAGCGCCTCCCGGACGCCGCATGGGCCACGCCGGCGCCATCGTCAGCGGTGGAAAAGGCACAGCCTCAGGCAAGATCGAAGCGATACAAGCCGCCGGCATCGAAGTCGCTGCCACACCAGCCGACATGGCCGACGCCCTCCTTCGCCGCATGGCGAGGTAAGGGGGAGTTTTAAGTCGCGCTACCGCGCGAACCCAGTTCATGCGGGGCCTAGGTGAAAACCCGGCCCCGCATTTCTTTTGCACCCGCCAAGCCGCTCCCAGACTCGTTGGGCAGTTTTTTTGGACGATCGTCCAAATTTTTGGTCGGCGACTTCTTGTCGATTAGCGAGTGGGGTCTGTCAGGCGATCTTTGGGATTTTCCAGGCGTTTTTGAATCTGCTCCCACGAGAGTTGCTCAGCGTGTCCATCGGTGAAGAGGTAGTTCGCAGTGACTCCATGCCGCTTGACATCAATAAATTCCTCGAATACTTCGAGTGGGACTTGATCCCCGTAGAACTCCGAGAAATGGAAGTGGTCGGTGTAAAAATCTTTCGATGACTCGGCGAAATAGATCGTCTCGGCGGGGCGGTCGATTTTTGAGAGATAGGAGAAATCCAAAAACTCGGCTTGGCAGGGATTCGGCGTGAGCATGTCGTTGATCGCAAAACTGCGTTCTCTCGACTTTGCCGGATCGGATGGACATTTAAACTTTATAGAATCTGACGCATAGGGCTGCAGGGTGACAGCCCATTGATTTGCAGCACCCTTGTGCGAAGTCATGGGGAGTTTCATGTCATTGTCTGCGGCATAGGAAATGGCTGCCATGCCGATATTTCGAAGATTTCCAAGACATTTGGTTGCATTGCCTTTCTCAACCATGGCGCGAGTGATCGGAAGGGCGAGAGCTGCAAGAATGCAAATAATGGAAACAACAACTAAAAGCTCAATGAGCGTGAACCCAGCTTGTGCACGCAAGTCGGAGGGATTTGACGAATTTGAAAGAGAATTCACGCCCACGGCTTCAAGATTAGGCTTTTTTGCGACGCAGGTTCAATAGAGCGAATAAGGCTACAATAAAGCCTATGAGCGAGTAGGTGGAGGGTTCCGGAACCGCGCCGAAGGTAACGTTGGCACCATAGTTACCTGTATCCACACCATTGTAGTTCGCTCCACCAACGAAGACGGAATAAGAACCGGCAGATAGGGAAAATGTTCCAGCAACAGATCCATCGGCATTCCCGTCACCTTGGATTCCAAGGCCAGTGCCGTAATTCGCGGAAGTGCCGTCAACCGCATGGCCAACATAGATCAACTCCCCGATGTCTCCCGCATCGTTTCCAATGGAAAAACTAGCCAGAGTGTCCAAGGCACCCTCCGAACCTGAACTGCGTCCGGCGCGCCAAGCAATGGAAACATCGGAGCCATCATGAGCAGATGCCACAGCCAAGCCTTGATAGATCGTGTAAGCAGGTAAAAATTGTGCTCCGAGATTACTGTTGAATGGATAGACACCTATACCAGTCCCCGAAGTTGTCCCCCCTCCCAATATGGAGAGGGAAAATGTTCCGGGATTGTTTAATGTGAAGCGGAACCACCTGCCTTTATGGCTGTCACCGTAGTCCGAATCTGTGGCATCGGCCCAACCGAAATCAGACGAAATATTCGTGAGAGTGATTCCGACGGAACTATTAGTAAGTAAACCACTGTTGTCAGTAACGCTCCAAACACCTCCGCTTTCGGACCATGTGCCAAGATTTCGACCAGTGTAACCAATATGAGCGGATGCGTCTTGCACCGCTGTGACTGCTGCAAGAGACGCAGCGAGTAGAGAAATAATTTTTTTCATGATATAAATAATTTAAATTTAGATATTTATAAACATCGAACATTTATCCCTCCGCGCTGCAGCCGACATAGGCTGCAAAAAGTGGTGGTGCGGAGCGGCTCGGGATGTTCGATGCCGCAAATGAATGTGCGGCGCCCAAGGCTTGGGTTGATCCGAACGAGGAGTCCGGTTTTTAGGAAAGAATCACTCGCCTCAGGCTATGGGCACGGGAGTGGCTGGGGAATGCGGACGGGATTCCGCCGTGAGATTCCGGGGGAGAGGAAATTGGAACGGGGCGCTGACGGGCACGGGGAGGAGGTTGGCATCGTTGAGGGCGAAGAGTTCGATTTTCTTGGTGGCCGACAAAATCTCGGGGGCTTTCTTTTCCTGCTTTTTGGCCTCCTTGATCGATTCGCACATGTTGCAGGGGTGCTCGCCGTCGAAGGTTTTTTTCGCACCAGCGAGGACTGAGCCGTCCTGCGTGGTGTAGGTCCAGATCATGTTCGCCCAAGCCACAGTTTGCAAGACTCCCCAGTGGCCTCCGATGATAAAAAACAACGCTACAGCGGCTATGATCTGGCCGCAGGATGCGAGGAATTGTCGACGGAGCGTGGACACGGGCGCGGAGACTGACATCCGCGAGGCGATAGTGTCAATGCGAAAAAATCAGGCTGCTTCCTCGTTGTCGCCCCGGTATTCGGCGAGCTTGTTGCGGAGGGTGCGGATGCTGATCTGGAGGAGTTCGGCAGCTTGGGTGCGGTTGCCGTTTGTGCGTTCAAGGGCTTCGAAGATGGCCCGCTTTTCGAGTTCGTGGAGGGGAAGGACTTGGGAATCCGAGGCAGGCAAAGGAACGGCGGATTTTTGAACCAGGGGATTCGGCTGGTGGGCAGCAACGGGTGCTGGCGGGTTGAGACCCATGAGTTCGGCGCTAATGGGTGCGCCCTCCTCGGCGAGAATGGCGGCACGCTCGACGACGTTTTGGAGTTCGCGAACATTGCCTGGCCAGTTGTGGGCTAGAAGTCCTGCCAGGCCGCTTTCAGAAAACCCGCCGCTTTTAATGCCATGTTCCTTAGAAAAACGCTCAAGAAAATGATTGGCAAGGAGTTCGACATCCCCCGTGCGCTCACGGAGTGGAGGGACTTGGATGGGGAAAACATTGAGGCGGTAGTAGAGATCCTCCCGGAAGTCTCCTTTCTGAACCGCTTTAAGTAGGTCACGGTTCGTGGTGGCGAGAACGCGGACATCGACTTTGATGGTTTTGTTTCCCCCGACACGCTCGAATTCCCGCTCTTGGAGGACACGGAGGAGCTTGGCCTGCAGGGCGAGGGAGATTTCACTGACCTCATCAAGCAGAATCGTGCCGCCATCGGCCAATTCGAATCGGCCATCCCGCTGGTCGGTCGCGCCGGTGAAGGAGCCTTTTTCATGGCCGAAGAATTCGCTTTCGATGAGCGTCTCGGAAATGGCGGCGCAGTTGACCTTGATGAACGGCTTGTTGGCACGTTGGCTGTTCAAGAAAATGTCATTGGCCACAAGCTCTTTGCCCGTTCCATTTTCTCCACTGATCATGACCGTGGCATTTGTTCTTCCAACACGGTGGATGAGGTCTTTCAAGCGAGTGATGGACGGACTTTTTCCGATGATTTCGCGGCGGGCGACACTCTCACGATTGAGAAAGTCCGTAACACGCACCGCACGCTGAAACTCGGCGGCCTTCTTAAGAATGAGGTCGATTTGCGTCATCGCAAACGGCTTAGGAAGGTAATCGAAAGCCCCCAGTCTCATGCACTCAACAACGGACTCGATCGATCCATTTGCAGTGATCATGACCACGAGCGGCTTGTTTTCATTGTGGGAAAGATGCTCGATGAAAATGCGCCCGTCGCCATCGGGCAATTCCATGTCGAGAAAGATGAGATCGAACGAATTGGCACCTAGACGTTTTTCCGCCTCCGCAATCGACGCCGCAGTTGAAACAGCATACCTCTTACCCCTCAGTCGCTCCTCAAGGGATTTGCGAATAATCGCGGTGTCATCAACTATCAATATGCGGTCAAGCGCCATCAGGTCTTAGCAGTCGGAAGATAAATACATACGACTTGTCACGCTACCAGAAGAATTCCGGCATTCAAGCTTGCCCCACCACAAACTTGACACCGCATGAGGATTGGGATGTTGATGCAAATGGACTATGAAATTAACGTCGTTTGGTTTTGCCGATTTGGCTGAAACTTTCCTCAAACTTGCACTTTCCTCAGCCCCTCTTGGTGGTGGCTCGTGGGGTTTTCAGCGTTCGGTAAACTTCAGCGAACGCACTGCCTCGCTGCAGGTAGTTCTCACGAATTCCTCCGGTGTAGCCAAAACAAAGGCCTCGATCCTGGCGCGCCAAACGGGGACGTCAAAGGACTTCAGCATTCAAGGCTGGACGGAACTCCCGGATCAGGACAAGCGAGAGGTGTTTGTATTGAAGGAAAGCCATCCCGTGCGTGTCGAAGAGGAGGTTTTTGAAATCGTGGATCGTCTTCTTGCCGAGATACCAGAGCGCGACCAATCTGTAACATTCGAGCGCCCGACGCCCCCACCGCCGAAGTCCACATTTGAGCCGTTGATTCCCGAAATTCAGAACGCTCCAGCGGAGCCTCAGGTGGAGTCCACTGAGTCCAATCAGGAGCTTGTGGACTCCTTGCTCGCAACTAGTAACTTTATGGAACCGGCGAGCAGCCCCTCAACGGGTGTGTCGATTGAGGAGTCTCCTGAAGCAGAGGAAAAATCCCCCAAGGCCAAGGCGACGAAGACTAAAAAAACATCAAAATAGATACGAAGCGCTATCCGCTGTGAGCCATCGTAGCGCGGTAAAGGGCCGCATAGGCGCCGCCACGCACCACGAGCTCCGCACCGGATCCATCTTCCACAACGCGACCATTTTGAAGAACCACGATGCGCCCGAGGCCGTGAATCGTGGTGAGCCGGTGTGTGATAATCAGCGTCGTCCGGCCGCGCATGAGTTCCAGGATTGTTCCCATGATGGCGTGCTCGGTGCTGGGATCGAGGGCACTGGTCGGCTCGTCCAATAAAAGAATCGGAGCATTTTTGAGAAATGCCCGAGCAATACCAATGCGCTGGCGCTGGCCAACGCTCAGTTGACCACCGCGCTCACCGACTGGGCTATCGAAGCCCTGCGGCATACGTTGAATGAAATCCAACGCCTGAGCCTTTCTCGCAGCCTCTTCGATATCGGCATCCGTTGCGCCGGGTTTTCCATAGGCAATGTTTTCGCGGATCGTGGTGGAAAACAGAAGCGTGTCCTGAAGAACCATACCGATGTGTGAACGCAGACTCTTTTTAGTTATGGAACGCAGGTCGACCCCGTCGAGCGAAACCGAGCCGACTGTGGGATCATAGAATCTCGGCACAAGGCTAAGGAGGGTGCTTTTTCCGGTGCCAGTGCCGCCCACGAATGCGACGGTCTGACCGGGTTCGATGATAAAGCTGATGTCCTCCAGAACCCCCCGCTCTTCCGTATAGCCGAAGCCAACCCCTGCAAATTCGATGCGTCCCCTCACCTCTTTCAGGTCCA
>Ga0164292_10001145_pt1 | contig 21275 bp, 19 predicted proteins | sample GEODES117metaG_FD_111486 | JGI IMG/M metagenome (GOLD analysis project Ga0164292, IMG submission 111486) | Eutrophic lake water microbial communities from Lake Mendota, Wisconsin, USA - GEODES117 metaG | ecosystem: Environmental > Aquatic > Freshwater > Lake | place: USA: Lake Mendota...
AAACAGGGTCGCGACCGCAGCTATCAGGCCATTCTTCCCTTGAGAGGTAAAATTCTTAATGTGGAAAAAGCAATGGAACATAAGATTTACGATAATGAGGAAATAAGGAATATGTTTACCGCTTTAGGTGTGAAAATCGGCACCAGTGAAGATGCTAAAGCACTTGATATCAGCAAATTACGCTATCATAAACTGATCATCATGACGGATGCCGACGTGGATGGCAGCCACATCGCAACGCTTATCCTTACCTTCATTTTCAGGTATATGATAGAATTGGTAGAGCAGGGCTATGTGTACATTGCTCAACCGCCACTTTACCTCGTTAAGAAAGGCAAAGACCAGGAATATGCCTGGAACGACCAAGAAAGAAAAGGGTTGATAGCCCGTTTTGGTCAGGGTAAGGATGATAGTGTAACCACCCAACGATACAAAGGTTTGGGCGAAATGAATGCAGAACAGTTATGGGAAACCACTATGAACCCAATTACAAGAACTTTAAAGCAGGTTACAATTGATAGTTTGTCGCAAGCAGATGGTGTGTTCAGCATGTTGATGGGTGATGAGGTGCCTCCCCGCCGGGAGTTTATAGAAACCCACGCACGTTATGCCCGCATCGATGTGTAATTTCACTAAATAAACTTTACACAAACTGTGAAGAGTTCTGCACAGGGAATTTGGGTGCATCCGATTTTTTCATTAGCTTGTACCCGAAGCCTGTCTTCAAATATATTTACTAACTATAAATTCTAAAGAAATGTCAAAAATGTTAACTGCCTATTGCATGAAGACCAAAGAAAAAGATGTTCCCATGCAGGATGCTGTCATCACCAAAACTTCCCGTGGAGGTTATATGGCACAGGGCCACGATGGCAAAGGAAATAAAATGACCACCATGCTCGGGGAAGCCAAAGCCTTACAGGCTGTTAAGGATGGTGTAGCCAAAAAATCATGGTAACATGCATTCAAATTTTTTAAAAAGCCGTACCGAATTGGACGGCTTTTTTTCTTTTTTGATATAAACCTTATCTTTAATTCACTTTGTATAAAATTACTTTTTTTTCGGCACTGCTGTTATTAAATACAATTATGGTATCAGGCCAATATACCATTAATGGAAGCGCATCACAAAATAGCTGTAACTGTTATACCCTGACACAGAATTTACTTACCCAAAGCGGTTCCGTCTGGAACAACAACCGCATTAACCTCTCTCAGTCTTTCAACTTTAAATTCGATGTGTTTCTGGGATGCAGCGATGGAGGTGCCGATGGTATGGCTTTTGTATTGCAACCCATCAGCACCAGTGTTGGGGGCAACGGAAGCGGAATGGGATATGGAGGAATCACACCGGGTGTAGCCGTTACTCTTGATACCTATCAGAATAGTAGTCCGGATAGTGATCCCTTTTATGATCATATCGCTATTCAGTTGAATGGGAACGTCAATCATAATAGTCCAAATACCATTTCGCCTTTAACTGCTATTTCTGCTACGAACAATAATGTAGAAGATTGTATTTTTCATCAGCTCAATATTATCTGGGATGCGGCTACCAAAAATATGCAAGTGCTTTTTGATAACCAGCCCAGACTAAATGTGACGAATGATTTTGTTAACAACGTTTTTGGAGGTAATACACAGGTTTTCTGGGGATTTACAGGTTCTACCGGAGCGTTATCTAACCTACAACAGTTTTGTACGAGACTCAACCCGGGCTTTAGTTTTTTACCTACCCAGAAAAAATGTGTTGGCCAGCCCATCCAGTTTTTTGATTCTACCAGTAGTTTTGGCGGACTCTTAAAATGGTACTGGAATTTTGGAGATGGCAGCCCGCTCGATTCTATTAACCTCAATCCAATTCATACCTATACAACTGCAGGAAGTTTTACTGTCACCTATCGGGTAATCGCTATCGATGGTTGCGAATCTACTTTCACCCAACCGGTGCTGGTAGGCAGCAAGCCTATCGCCAATTTTTCTATCAACGACAGTTGTGTATCGAACCTGGTTCAGTTTACCGACCAGTCAACCGTACCCAACTCCACCATCAATCAATGGTATTGGGATCTGGCAAATGCCGGATTATCCTCAACTTTACAATCTCCCAACACAACTTATTCTACGCCCGGCACAAAAGTGATCAAACTAATTGTTACCAGTGCCCTGGGCTGTTCTTCGGATACGCTTTATCGTGATATACAGGTAACCCCTAGGCCCAATACCGATTTCACTTTTATTGATTCCCTTTGTTTGGGAAGCACTTACACGTTTACCGATCAGAGTACTTTAGTAGGAGGTACGGTAAATTATTGGGCCTGGCGTATCGACAATGTTCCGATACCCAATGGCACTTCCATTCTCAATCACGTTTTCACAACAGCGGGTAACCACACCGTTAGTCTGGTTACTTCCGGTACCGGAAATACAGGATGTGCCGGTACACTCATCAGTAAAAATGTTTTTGTAGTGAACAAACCCAGAGCCAGGATGCGAAACCTCCTTCCCTGTGAACAAATTCGATATCAGCTCTTCGATTCTTCTTTTACAACGGATGGATTCCCGGTTACTTCCTGGTGGTGGGATTTGGGTAACGGGCAATTGTCGAACCAGCAAAATCCTTTTGTAACCTATACCACACCGGGCCCTAAAACGATATTGCATGTAGTGTACAATTCCAGAAATTGTAAATCAGACACTATGCGGCAAGTGCTGCAGGTAGCGGATAAGCCAATAGCTAATTTTGGATTTGATCCGCCATCCTGTTTCAATAATCTACTTTTCTTCCACGATTCATCTACTGTACAATCGGGTACGGTAAACCAGTGGGATTGGATATATGCCGGCAATACGTTCAGTAACATACAGCATCCTAATGATTCATTTCCTGCAGGAGCTGGCAGTATCTTACTATCGGTAACGAGTAGCCGTGGATGTAAAAGCGATACGGTTTCTCGTCCATACCTGATGAAAACCCACCCTTTAGTTGCCATGAATTTTGGAGATACCTGTAAGTATGCGCCTGTTGTTTTCACGGCTACTGAAACCACTACTTCAATAGGAATCAACCAATGGTATTGGCGGTTTGGGGATGGTACATCTTTAACTGGCAATCCGGTTACGCATCAGTATAACAATAACGGTCAATACCAGGTGCAATTATATGGCATCAGTACGGAAGGCTGTTCCAGTGATACGTTGAAAGCCTCAATCAATATTTACGGCACCAATGCTTTTGCCGGTTATGACACCATCGCAGCAGCTAACCAGCCTGTTCGTTTACAAGCATCTGGTGGTATCAGCTATTCCTGGTCGCCTCCGGAAGGTTTAAGTGCCACCGATGTATATAATCCGATCGCTACAATACCTCAAGACAAAACCTATTATCTGAAAGCCTTTACTCCGGAAGGTTGTGAAAGCTACGATACCATCAATATCAAAATCTATAAGGGCCCCGAAATTTATGTGCCCACTGCATTTACGCCCGATGGAGATCAGTTGAATGATATTTTACACCCGATACCCATCGGAATCAGGCAGTTTTTACAGTTTTCAATTTATAACCGTTACGGACAACTCGTTTTTTCTACAGATAATCCGGAAAGAGGATGGGATGGCCGTTTGAAAGGTGTTGTTCAGCAAGGTACATTTGTTTGGATGGCCTCTGCTATCGACTTCAGGGGAAAACCACTTTTCCGAAAGGGAACGGTTATGATTATACGCTGATTTGCGATTTTACCGATTGTTGCATCCTCTGGAGAAAATTATGCATATCCTCCATATTTTCAATCTTGTCTACCATCAGTATCCCATTCTTACCCACCTGTTTCAATCTGGCCTGATTGGTTCCTGTTTGTAAGAAACCAAGGATGCCATTGAAGGTTTCACTTTGGAAATAAGGAGAATCGGGGTTGCTTACAAAAAAGCATTTCATGGCATTGTTGCGGAGGAATATTTTTTCAAAACCCAGTTCTACAGCTATTTTTCTGCAACGAAGGGTGGTAAACAAGTCTTCTGCTTCCGGCGGTACAGGGCCAAACCGGTCTTCAAGTTCTTTCCTGAATGCCTGCAATTCTTCTTCATTGCTGCATTGATCTAAACGGGTGTAAAGGCTCAATCTTTCGGTGATGCTTTCTACATAATCATCCGGAATGAGAATCTCGAGATCAGTATCCATACTGCAATCTGAAACAAAATCATCCTGCTGAATGATTTCTTCTCTAAACAGATCTTTAAATTCTGACCTTTTCAATTCGCGTATGGCTTCATCCAATATTTTCTGATACATTTCAAATCCAATTTCAGCAATAAAGCCACTTTGTTCCCCACCAAGCATGTTGCCTGCACCTCTGATATCCAGATCGCGCATGGCGATCTGAAATCCACTGCCCAAATCGCTGTACTGTTCGAGCGTACTCAAACGTTTTCTGCTGTCTGGAGGCAGAGTACTCATCGGTGGTGCCAGTAAATAACAGAATGCTTTCTTGTTGCTTCTGCCCACTCGTCCCCGCAATTGATGCAGATCACTCAGTCCGAACTGGTGGGCATTATTTACGATGATGGTATTTACATTCGGGATGTCTACGCCACTTTCAACAATATTGGTACATACCAGCACATCATATTTCCGGTCCATGAAATCGAGTATCGTATCTTCCAGCTGATCGCCTTCCATTTGTCCGTGTGCAAAAGCGATACTGATATCCGGGCACAATCCCTGTATCAGACTTTTCATTTCTGCCAATCCTTTTACCCGGTTATGGATGAAGAAAATCTGGCCACCTCTTTCCGTTTCATAGTAGATCAGGTCGCGGATAACGTCTTCATCAAATACCATCACTTCGGTTTCTATCGGCTGACGGTTCGGTGGTGGTGTATTGATGATGCTCAGATCACGTGCGCCCATCAAACTGAATTGTAAAGTTCTGGGTATAGGCGTTGCCGTTAGGGTAAGGGAATCTACGGTGGTTCTGATCACTTTCAATTTCTCTTTAGCGGCCACCCCGAATTTCTGTTCTTCATCAATGATCATCACGCCTAAATCTTTAAATTTTACATCCTTACTCAACAAGGCATGCGTACCAATGATGATATCTATCTTCCCTTCTTCCAAAAGCCGGAGGGTTTCTTTTTTCTCTTTACTTGATTTGAAACGATTGATGAAATCAACTTTTACCGGAAAATCTTTCAATCGTTCGCTGAACGTTTTAAAATGCTGATAGGCCAGAATGGTTGTGGGAACCAGCACCGCAGCTTGCTTTCCATCGCAACAGGATTTGAATGCCGCACGTATGGCCACTTCCGTTTTACCGAATCCTACATCGCCACAAACCAAACGGTCCATGGGCGCATCTTTCTCCATATCTCTTTTTACATCATCAGAAGCCTTGGCCTGATCGGGTGTATCTTCATAAATGAAACTGGCTTCCAGTTCGGTTTGCATGTAATTATCCGGACTATGCGAAAATCCCTGCTGGCTCTTGCGTTGTGCATATAATTTGATAAGGTCGGTAGCGATATCTTTTACCTGGCGCTTTGTTTTTTCCTTGAGTTTATTCCAAACATCGCTTCCCAATTTATTCATCTTTGGCACACTGCCTTCTTTGCCGCTATACTTACTGATTTTATGGAGCGATGAAATATTCACATATAAAAGATCACCATCCTTGTACTGGATCCTCACGGCTTCCTGAGCTCGGCCATTGGCTTCAATTTTTTGCAGTCCGCTGTACACGCCAACTCCATGATCGATATGGGTTACATAATCGCCGGGTTGTAATTCCCGTAAGGTTTTTAAGGTAAGCGCCTTGTTCTTACTGAAAGCCTGCTTCACCTTGTATTTATGGTATCGCTGAAATACCTGGTGATCGGTATAGCAAACCATTTTAAGATCGTGGTCGATGAATCCTTCATGAATGGATACCGGTATCGGAAAAACCTGCACCTCCGCTTTCAGGTCGGTAAAGATGATATGCAACCTTTCCAGCTGTTTCGGGTTTTCGGCGAAGATGAAAATACGGTAATCCTTTTTTTCATATTCCTCCAGATTTTTTATCAGCAAATTGAATTGCCGGTTGAAAGCAGGTTGCTCAACACTGTGATAATTGATTTCATGATGATAGTCCGATTTTGATGGCCCCGGAAAATCAGTTTTTTGTCCAAAAGAGATGAAATGTTTCTGGCAGCAGGCAGATTCGATCATGCCTGAGGTTACAAAATCAGAAAGTTCAACGGAAGTTTTAATATTGATGGCAACCGTTTCATCAGTTTCATTTTCATATCGCATGGAAGGAGCACCCTGTTGAAGAAAGATTTGGAGGTTCTCTTCTTCCTGTTCTATTTTTTCATGAACAAACGACCAGTCTTCCATCCATATCACCGTATTATCGGGCATAAATTCAAGGAGAGAAACTTTTTCACCAGTATCAAACTGGGTTTCCACATTCGGGATAATGTTTACCTGAAGCAGTTTTCTTTCACTCAATTGCGTTTCGGGATTGAATGTCCGGATACTGTCTACTTCATTTCCAAAAAGTTCAATACGGTAAGGTTTTTCATTACCGAATGAATAAATATCAAGGATGCCTCCCCGAACGGCGAATTGTCCGGGTTCATAAACAAAATCGGTTCGTACAAAACCCTGACCATGAAGTTTCTCAAGCAGGCCGTTTACATCAAGCTGTTCTGCTTGCCGGATGCTGATGATATTAGCTGAGAGGGCAGCAGATAGCACCACTTTTTCGAAAAGTGCTTCCGGATAAGTAATGATAACTTTTCGGGCTGCATCTTTTACCGGGTTCATTTGTGCTGCGCTGATACGCATCAAAGCTTCGGTGCGCAACATCACATGGCTGCTGTTGAGCAGTTGGTAATTTTTCCGGTTTTTAAATGAAGAAGGAAAATAAAAAAGGTCGAGTGCCCCGGTGATGTTTTCAAGGGAATTGTGGAAATAGGCGGCTTCTTCAGCATCGCGCAGCACAACCAGATGATTGGTTTGTTCCGCCAATGGATGTTGAAACAAACCTGCGAATACAAATTGAGAAACACTTCCTCGTAATCCGGTTAGCGAAATTTTTTTTGGGGCAGACATAGTGATCTTTTCCGCCAGTTGAAAACAGCGGGGATCTTTCTGATAACATTCCTTCAACTCTTCCAGGTTCATTCACGCAACAATTAAGCCTTTTAAGGGTTTAACTTTACAGGCTTCCGCAAAGATACATATACACATGCATTTGCCGGGATTTACCCTTAATTTAGTTATTTCAATTTTAAACCTATGGCATTAAAACCCTGGCAAAAAGGAACGGTCATCCGTATAGAACAAGAAACAGCAGATACCAGAAGATTCTGGATACAAGCAGAAGGAAATACATTCGATTTTGAACCTGGCCAGTTTATCACTTTCGATCTGCCCATACACGAAAGGCCCAATAAAAGGATGCGGAGTTATTCCATTGCATCCTGGCCTGATGGTACCAATGTATTTGAATTGATTATTGTACTGGATAAAGCCGGTTTGGGTACCAATTATCTTTTTAATGAAGTGATTCCGGGAACCGAACTTACTTTCCGTGGACCGATGGGCGTGTTCACTTTGAAAATGCCTGTAGAAAAGGATCTTTTTCTCATTTGTACCGGAACCGGTATTGCACCATTCAGGAGTATGGTGCATCATATCAGGGAAAAAAAGATGGAAACCGCAAATATTTATCTGGTGTTTGGTTGCCGAACGAAAGCAGACCTATTATATTATGACGAACTGACGCTGCTTCAGAAAGAAATGCCCCATTTTCATTATCTGCCCACGCTTTCACGGGAGCAATGGTATGGGCCTACCGGTTATGTACACCAGGTTTACAGCAGGTATTGTGAACAAAAGCAACCGGCTCAATTTTTTTTATGCGGCTGGAAAGGGATGATAGATGAGGCACGTAAAACCCTACTCGAACTGGGTTACGGAACACATGATATTCATGTAGAGATTTATGGGTGAACAATGAAAATGATTGCTGTATACCCGATTTGAATTTTCACAGCTAAAATTTATTAACTTGTACAGGTTATCAATTTTTTACAAAAAATTGTTTTATGGGCGCTGCTTCCATGATTGTACTAATACTGGCTGCATTGGCTTTTTCCATAATTGCCATACTGGTATCTAAAATAGTCACCAAAAGCACTACCAACGCCCAAAAGCAAGAGCCTTATGAATGCGGCATTCCAACTCAGGGAAAAACATGGACGCAACTGAATGTAGGGTATTATCTTTTCGCATTGATCTTCCTGATTTTTGATGTAGAACTTGTTTTCCTCTATCCCTGGGCGGTAGTGGCCAAATCGGTTGGATGGTTTGCATTGGTTGAAGTGCTGATTTTCTTCTTTATATTATTTATCGGCTTTTTATATGCGCATAGAAAGGGGGCTTTGAAATGGAGTTAGAGGATAGTTTACAGTTTTTAGTTTTTGGTTTTTAGTCAGGAAGCATCAAAATAGAAATCACTTAATCAGTTGACTTCAAATTTGAGATCTTTCATGACAGGATAAGTAACAAGTAATAATTACAAACTATAAATAGTAAAACACAAACCCAAAACCACAAACGATATACCATAAACGAAAAACCACAAACCATAAACTAAAAACCTCCCAATGTCCGAGTCTTATTTATCAAACCAATCGGCTGAATCAAAAAGTAATTTCCCCGGTCAGATTACTGAAACACCAGGAGGTGGAATTGTTTTGAGTAAATTGGATGATATCATCAACTGGGCAAGGTCGAATTCCCTGTGGCCGCTCACTTTTGCTACGAGCTGTTGCGGGATTGAAATGATGTCGACCGCTTCAGCGAAATATGATTTTTCACGTTTCGGTTTTGAAGTGGCCCGTGCCTCTCCCCGTCAGGCAGATGTGATCATCATCGCCGGAACAATCGTGAACAAGATGGCGCCGGTGCTGAAAAGATTATATGATCAGATGGCAGACCCAAAATATGTAATTGCAATGGGTGCCTGTGCTATTAGTGGCGGTCCGTTTTTTTATAATACCTATTCTGTTGTAAAAGGTGCTGATCATATCATTCCGGTGGATGTTTACGTGGCTGGTTGTCCACCAAGGCCTGAAGCACTATTGCATGCGTTGATCAGTTTGCAGCAGAAAATCAGGGAAGGGAAAACAAGAGAACAAATCAGCAGTAAATGAGTTTATGAACGATACCATTTTACAAAATGAACTTTTAAAGATATTTCCGGAATTGGTTTTCGAACCTGGAACTGAATGGCTGCAAGTAACCGTGCAATCACAGCAATGGCTACCATTGGCCAATACTTTACGTTACAAGGTGGATATGGATTTCGATTTCCTATTTTGTGTTACTTGTATTGATTGGAAAACGCATCTGGCAATGGTTTATCACCTAAGGTCTACTACCAGCAAATTGCATCTGGTAGTGAAGGCTACACTCAATCCGCTAAATCCTGAAATTGATTCGGTTACGTCAATCTGGAAAACGGCTGATTTTCACGAACGGGAAGTTTATGAAATGTTTGGCGTGAATTTCAAAGGGCATCCTGATTTGCGGTTATTGATTTTACCCGATGGATGGGAGGGACGGAACCCTTTGCGGAAAGATTTTGAAGATCCCATAAATATGATCAGGCTATAAAAGCTGCATGTAAACATTATGTTTGAAGAAATAGGAACCACCACCGATGGCGATTTGATCATCAATGTAGGCCCGCAACATCCTGCCACACATGGTGTATTGCATCTGGTGATTACGTTGAATGGCGAAACCATTCGGAAAGTAGAACCACACCTTGGTTATATTCACCGCTCCATTGAAAAAATGTGCGAAAGCCTTACCTATCGCCAGTTTATTTATGTCACCTCACGCATGGATTATCTTTCTTCTCATATCAATAACCACGCATGTGCGATGTGTGTAGAAAAAGGTTTACAGATTGAAGTTCCGGAAAGGGCAAAAGTAATCAGAATACTTCTTGATGAACTCACCCGCATTGCTTCGCATGAACTATGGTGGGGCGCTATGGCCATGGATCTCGGTGCTTTCACTCCTTTTTTTCATGCTTTTCGCGAACGGGAAAGTATCAATGATATCATGGAAGAAACCTGCGGGGCCCGATTGACGATGAACTTCATCGTACCGGGCGGATTGATGGCAGATATCCATCCCAATTTCCAAAAACGGGTGAAAGATTTCATCCGGCTTTATAAATCAAAATTTGAAGAGTATAATGAAATGGTTACCGGAAATGTAATCTTCAGGAACCGCATGGAAGGGGTGGGTTATCTTTCTAAAGAAGATGCTATTTCTTTTGGTTGTACCGGCCCAACGGCAAGGGGTAGTGGCGTTTCCTGCGATGTGCGGAAATGGTTTCCTTATGAAGGGTATGAAAAAATTACTTTTGATGAAATTATCGAAACCGGTGGCGATTCACTGGCAAGATATATGGTACGTGTCAGGGAAATGAATCAGTCTATCCGCATCATCGAACAATTGATTGATGCTATTCCGGAAGGTGAATATCAAGCTAAAACAAAAGCCGTATTGAAATTACCCAAAGGAGAATTTTACAGCAGGGTAGAAACTGCACGTGGTGAATTCGGAGTGTATATCGTGAGTGAAGGGGGAACTACACCCTATCGCATTAAATTCAGATCACCGGGATTTTCTAATTTATCGGCACTCGATCAAATGGCCAGAGGTAGTAAATTGGGCGATCTGGTGGCCATGATGGGAACATTAGATTTGGTAATACCTGATATAGACAGATAAACATTTTGTAGAAAAAATATGTGGAGTTTAGCCAAGATAACCAACAGTATTCATGAAGCATTGAACAATCAGTTCTCTGCAGGTTGGGCATTATTTTTTGAAATGTTGATGGCTGGAATTGCAGTGATCAGTTTATTTGCCATACTCGGTTTGGTTTTGGTATTGATGGAGCGCAAAGTTTCAGCATGGATGCAGATTCGTTTGGGGCCTAACAGGGTTGGTCCAAAAGGTATATTGCAATCTTTCGCCGACACTTTGAAATTATTGGTGAAAGAAGGGTTAACTCCCGGTGGCGCTGATAAGTTCCTTTTCAATTTTGCACCCGTACTTGCCATTATTGTTGCCATGCTGCTGATGGCACCAATCGCTTTTGCAAAGGATTTCCAGTTATGGAACCTGAATATCGGTATGCTTTATGTTTCGGCTATTTCATCAGTTTCTGTCATCAGTATTTTAATGGCAGGCTGGGCCAGTAACAACAAATATTCACTCATGGGAGCTATGCGAAGCGGTGCACAAATTGTAAGCTATGAACTCTCTGCAGGGCTGGCGATACTTTCTGTTGTAGTGCTTACGGGTAGTTTGAGTTTGAAAGATATCATCTTATCACAACAAAATGGCTGGTGGATCTTTAAAGGTCATCTTCCTGTATTGATCGCATTTGTGTTATTCATGATCGCCGTTACTGCTGAAACCAATCGTGCGCCATTCGATCTGGCGGAAGCCGAATCAGAACTAACTGCAGGCTTCCATACCGAATACTCCGGAATGAAATTCGCATTGTTTTTTCTGGCAGAATATGTGAATGTATTTATCGTATGCTGTATCGGTGCAACGCTTTTTCTGGGTGGTTGGATGCCATTCCATATCGGCAACTGGCAACAGTTTAATCATATTATGGATTATATTCCATCCAGTATCTGGTTTATGGGTAAAACATTTTTTCTTATTTTTCTGATCATGTGGTTCAGGTGGACTTTCCCCAGGTTGCGGATAGACCAATTGCTGACTTTAGAATGGAAATATCTGTTGCCTATCGGGATGATTAATTTATTAGTGGTAGCAGCTATGGCCATTGGGGGCTGGCATTTTTAATAAATAATAATCGTGTTGCGATGTTTATAAAAAATTATTTCAAAGAGGTGTTCAGTGCTATCCGTTCGCTATTAAAAGGGATGAGGCGCACGGGCTATTATTTTACCCATCATAAAGAAATCATTACCCAGCAATATCCGGATAACCGGGATACCTTAAACCTGCCTGATAGATTTAAGGGTGAAGTAATAATGCCCCACGATGAAAAAAATGAACACCGTTGCACAGGATGTACAGCTTGCGAACTGGCTTGTCCGAATGGAACAATTAAAGTAATTACCAAATTTGAAATCAACGCAGAAGGCAAAAAGAAAAAGGCTATTGATAAACTGGTGTATCACCTCGAACTCTGTACCATGTGCAATTTATGCATTGTAGCTTGCCCTTCCGATGCCATCGTAATGGCGCAAACTTTTGAACACAGTGTATTCGACAGAAGCCAACTGACCAAAATATTGAATAACCCCGATTCTAAAATTATGGAGGGTATCGAATAATGACAGGCAATCAGATCATATTTTATTTGCTGGCTTTGCTTACGCTGGGTAGTGCGGTGTTGGCTGTAAGTACAAGGCATATTTTCAGGGCTGCTGTTTTTCTTTTATTCGCTTTGATGGGAATGGCAGGCTTGTTTTTTTGGATGAACTATGCTTTCATTGCTGCTGTACAAATTGTAGTTTATGTTGGAGGAATCACCGTGCTGATTATTTTCTCTATTTTTCTTACACAGGAAACCGGCGAAAAGTTGCCCCAACAATTATGGAGCAGGCGTTTCATCGCTGCTTTGGCTTCATTTTGCGCTCTTGCATTCACCCTTACACAAATTTTTCAACATACTTTTAATGCTTCCAAACAAACAGCTATTGAAGTTAGTGTACAACAAATAGGATTACAAATGTTGGGTACCAATCAATATGGTTATGCCCTGCCATTTGAATTGATCAGCATCCTATTATTAGCCGCAATGATAGGCTGTATTGTAATTGCTATACGATTAAAACCAACATCATGACGTTAGAGCCTGGTTTATATCATTTACTTACTATCAGCACCGGTTTGTTTTTTATCGGAGTATATGGATTTCTCACCCGAAAGAATTTGGTAACGATGTTGATGAGCATCGAATTAATCCTCAACAGTGTAAACCTGAATTTTATTGCCTTTAATAAATATTTATGGCCACATCGGTTGGATGGTGTTTTCTTTACCTTATTTGTAATTGCTATCGCAGCGGCTGAAGCGGCGGTTGCCATTGCCATTGTAATAAATATATACCGAAACAACCGTTCTATAAATGTTGAACAAACTGAAGAAATGAAATATTAAGCATCATGACATTACAGCAGATGATATTATTGATTCCCGGTATTCCGTTATTTGCATTTTTGATGCTGGGGTTGTTTAGTAAAAAAATTCCGTGTAATTATGCAGCTACAGCCGGAACGATTCTGATGGGTGTTACTACGGTTTTGTCGTGCTTTGTTGCATTCGGTTATTTTACAGCATTTGGAAAAATCGATGGTATTTACCAACCTATGATTCCTTTTTTATATCATTGGTTACCCCTTACGGATTTGCTTGAAATCAATATGGGTATATTGTTGGATCCCATTTCAGCCTTGATGTTGTTTGTGGTAAGCTTCATTTCATTGATGGTGCATATTTACAGCATGGCGTATATGAAAGATGAATCCCGAATCGCTGTGTATTATGCCTTTCTTTCGTTATTCACCTTTGCGATGCTTGGCCTGGTGATGGCGTCCAATATTTTTCAATTGTATATTTTTTGGGAATTGGTGGGCTTGTCTTCCTTTCTGCTCATCGGATTTTATTATCAAAAACCCGCAGCAGTCCGGGCCGCAAAAAAAGCGTTTATTGTTACCCGTTTCGCTGATTTGGGTATGCTGATTGGTATTTTGATTATTTCTTATGAAGGAAAGAGTTTAGATTTCATTTCCCTTATTGATCATTTTACCAATTCCCCTCAACAGATTTCCGGTACCTTTTTAGGAATCGCTTCTTTACAATGGGCACTGGCACTTATTTTTATTGGCGGAGCAGGCAAAAGTGCCTTATTCCCTTTACATATTTGGTTACCCGATGCAATGGAAGGACCAACGCCTGTTTCAGCATTAATTCATGCGGCTACAATGGTAGTAGCCGGTGTATTTTTAATAGCCCGCCTGTTTCCTGTTTATGCCATCGCAGCACCTGATCTGTTGCAGGGAATTGGCTATGTGGGTGCATTTACTGCTTTGTTTGCCGCTTTAATTGCTTGTACCCAAACTGATATAAAACGAATTCTGGCTTATTCAACCATGTCGCAAATTGGATATATGATGTTGGCTTTGGGCGTTGCAGGTTATGGTGCTGAATCGGGATTGGGTTTCACGGCCTCCTTGTTTCATTTGTTTACACATGCCCTTTTTAAAGCACTGTTGTTCTTATGTGCAGGAGCTATCATCCATTTCGTACACAGCAATGAAATGCGCGATATGGGCGGATTAAAGAAATTAATGCCCATCACCCATCTTTGTTTTCTCATCGGGTGTTTGGCTATTGCCGGCATTCCGCCTTTTGCCGGTTTTTTTAGCAAGGAAGAGATACTGCTTGCTGCTTGCCAGCATAACCGAATGATTTATTTTGTATCGTTGTTTACAGCCGGCTTAACTGCTTTCTATATGTTCCGTCTTTATTTTTCCATTTTCTGGAACAAACCTTTTCAACAACATCATTCCCATCATGGGGAAGGGGGCCCTGCCATGATGTTGCCACTGATCGTACTAGGCATCGGAAGTGTTAGTGCAGGATTCATTCCTTTTGGAAAATGGGTAAGCAGTGATGGAAGGCCGTTGATCAGCCACTTCCATCTCAGTTTCTCGATTCTTCCTGTGTTACTTTCCCTTGCCGGTATTGCAATTGCTGCTTTCTACTTTTTTGAGAAGAAGAAAACTGTGGAAACCACCGTAAATGCAATGGGTGGATTATTCCGCGTGGCTAAGGGCAAATTTTATATCGATGAGATCTATCAATTCGTAACAAAAAAAATTATTTTCAATTTCATTGCAAAACCTGCTGCATGGATAGATAAGAATCTTATTGATGGACTGGTAAATGCAATGGGTAACAGTACCGTTTCATTATCAAATCAAATAAAAGGCATACAATCGGGTAAAATCCAAATGTATGCAGGCATCTTTTTAATAGGAGTGATTGGCCTGGCAATCCTGGCTATTTATTATTGGAACTAAAACTTAAATGGCGTTTCACCCATGCCGTTATATAGTATTGCTTATGAATGTAAGTCTTTTTTTATGGGTACCACTTGCCACAGCCCTTTTTTTGCTGCTAATCCGCAATATACAGTTGGTTCGGGTTGTAGCATTGGTTGGTAGCGTGATTCAGGCATTTTTATGCATTTTTTTGTATTTCATGTATTTGAATGAAAGGGCCCGTATAGGAGATGCTTTTATGTATTTTGAACAGCAGTTCAACTGGTTTCCATCACTTGGCATCAGCTATCATGTGGGGGTGGATGGCATTTCCATTGCAATGATGCTATTAACTTCTTTTGTGGTTATTGCAGGTGTGCTCATGTCGTGGCGGGTAGAAAAAATGACCAGAGAATTCTTCTTTCTGCTTATTTTACTAAGCTTAGGGGCTTATGGTTTTTTTCTTTCATTAGATTTATTCCTCCTGTTTTTCTTTTTGGAGGTTGCCGTAATACCCAAATATTTACTGATTGGCATTTGGGGTAGCGGTAACCGTAAGCACAGTGCCAACAAACTGGCCCTCATGCTGATGATGGGTTCTGCATTGATTCTGGTTGGAATTTTAGGCTTGTATTTCCTTTCCGGTAAGCCGGGTTTTGATATCACTCAACTAAAGGCAACGGATGTTCCCGAAAAAGTACAGCAGGTTTGTTTTCCTCTTTTGTTTATAGGCTTTGGTGTTTTTACCGCATTGTTTCCGTTTCATACCTGGGTGCCCGACGGACATTCATCTGCACCCACTGCGGGTTCGATGTTTCTGGCAGGTATATCGATGAAATTGGGTGGCTATGGATGTTTGCGTGTGGCCTGTTTTTTACTTCCTTTGGGCGCTAAAGCTTTTGCCGAACCCATTATCATCCTTTCCACCATCGCTATCATTTATGGGGCATTCGCTACAATGATGCAGAAAGACCTGAAATATTTGAATGCCTATTCTTCTATCAGTCATTGTGGATTTGTTTTGCTTGGATTGGGGATGCTCACTCAAACCGCATATACGGGTGCTGTTTTACAAATGGTATCGCATGGTTTGATGACGGCTTTATTTTTCGCTGTGATTGGGATGATCTATGAACGCACCCATACCCGGAATATCAGCGAAATGGGAGGTTTGTTGAAAGTGATGCCGATGGCTTCCGTGTTGTTGATCATTGTGGGGATGTGTTCGCTTGGATTACCCGGACTCAGTGGGTTTGTGGCAGAAATGACCATTTTTACAGGCGCATGGCAAAATAATGCGATCCTGCCCCGGGTAGCAACCGTACTGGCTTGTATGTCGATTGTGGTAACAGCAGTGTACATTCTCAGGGCAGTGGGAACTGTGGTAATGGGGCCACTGAAAGATAAATACCAATCATTGAGAGATATGGTTTGGTACGAAAAAGGGGCAGCTTTTGTATTGTTGCTGGGTATCCTGATAATGGGAGTTGCTCCGGGATGGCTGGTAGCCTTGATTAAGCCTGCAACTCAATTGATCATGCAAAAAATACAGCAACCTTAAATTAATTTTAGCGGTCACCCGAAAAATATTTTATCCTAAAAATGTCATTAGAATATCTCATATTGCTTAAAGCGGAGTTGCAGATTTGCTTGCTGATCTTCTTTTTGCTTTTGCTGAAGATAACACGCACTATTCCCAATGAGAAACTCCTTCCTCTCATCCAATTACTTTTATTGGCCAATTTTGTTGGAGGGTGTTTTTACAATCAATCCGGCGATTTATTTGATGGAATGTTTGTGAGCAATAAACTTATCCATCTGCAAAAGCATATTCTCAGCTTAGCCGTTTATCTTATCTCCTTATTATTTTCGGGATGGTTCAGGAGATGCTTGCATTTGACCGAATTTTTTGTGTTAATGCTTTCGGCACTCCTAGGCATGTATTTTCTATTATCTTCCGGAAACTTGCTTATTTTTTACCTTTCCCTTGAGTTGGCAACGATTCCCATTGCAGCCATGGCAAATTTTGAATTAACCCGTAAACGTTCTGCAGAAGCGGCTATGAAATTAATATCATCAGCAGCTTTTTCTTCTGGTATATTATTATTTGGTATCTCTCTGATCTATGGTACAACAGGAAGCATACGGTTTCCCGAAATTCCCTTATTGCTTGATGGAAGTGCATTACAGGTAATGGCATTTGTGTTTTTGGTTACCGCTTTTGCTTTTAAATTATCGATTGTTCCCTTTCATTTGTGGACGGCAGATGTGTATGAAGGATCACCGGCCGCTGTTACTGCATTCTTATCTGTCGTATCGAAAGGGGTAATTGCTTTTGCTTTCCTTACCTTTTTATACAAGGTTTTTCAGCCCTTTAACAGCATCTGGTATCACATCCTGATGCTGCTTTCTATCCTTACCATTGTTGCAGGAAATTTATTTGCCTTACGTCAGCAGAATATGAAACGATTTTTGGCATTTTCATCAATAGCACAGGTAGGTTTTATAGTAGTGGCCATGATGGGTAAGTCAGTCGAATCTATAACAGCCATAACTTATTTTGTATTGATTTATGTGTTCTCCAATTTGGCTGCATTTGGGGTAATGGAAATAGTAGCGCAACATACAGGTAATGAAAACAGGAATGCGCTTAAAGGTTTGTACAAATCCAATCCATTATTGAGCTGGGTATTGGCATTGGCCATGTTTTCGCTTGCAGGAATACCGCCAACAGCGGGATTTTTTGGAAAACTAATTCTCATCACTGCAGGTGCGTCTACCGCCTCTTATGGGTTTATTATTTTTGTTGCACTTAACCTGGTGGTATCGCTGTATTATTATTTACTTGTTGTGAAGAATATTTTCATGGATGATGCCATAGAGCCACTGGAGAAAATCCCCATTTCTGGCTCTGCTAAATTGGGATTGGTTGTATGTGCCGCAGGGATTCTATTAGTCGGCATATTCAGTTGGATATATGATTACATCGCTGAACAAGTATAAAAAATAACGTTTACGAATAAACGAATTGATATGGCCATAAATAAGAATCATGAATTTGAAGAACTGGATGGCGTAAAATGTGGTATCGTAGAAAAAAACGTACCGGCCGGCCGGGCTGACTTTCTTCGGAGTATTCTGGAAAATAACGGCTATACGGTAATGGTAGTACCTTCACCTCCACCCAAAGCGGCAACCGGCACAGACGAAATAGCTGAAAAAATAACGGAGACGTTTACCGTTGGGGTAACGGATTATACGTTTAATGCAATAAACGCCATTTTCGGGCGATTGCTTAGAAATGCCGACGGACAAGTAATAACACTTGCTTACTGGCAACAAAAGGTGTTGGTGAATGATGAGGAGAGGCCTTATTTCGAATAGCTGTCTTGTTTTAATTTGGTTCCTTCTTCTCAGCAACGTCTTCCGGAGGAGACGTTGATGGAAATGTAATTAATTCTTCTTCTCAGCAACGTCTTCCGGAGGAGACGTTGATGGAAATCTAGTCTTCTCCATTCATCGTTCATTTCAATTTGGTTTTTTTACACGCAACGTCCCGTTCCGGAGACATTGCTGGGAAGGGAACTTGTACCACACATTTCGTTTTTCAATTTCTGCACAGTTATCAAAATTGGTACTTATCACTCCTGCATTGGTACCACTGGTATTTATACAACTGGCACCCGGAACAATGGAGAAAGCATTAACACAATTATTATTTGCTGGTTGAGCAAGGGCAGAAAGAAATATTTTTATTAAAAAATAATTTTCTACTGTTTCATAATTTTGAATATCCGTTTTTCACCTACCACCCTTATCATATATATCCCTGATGGCAAACCTGATAAATCGAATGATGAGCTGCCTCTCACAACTTTTTGCTGTACAACTACGCCAAGCATATTTATAAGCTGAGCAGTTACTTCTTTTGGTGATTGGATAAATACAAGATTGCTGGTGAGCGTTGGAAAAACCAACAACTCGTATTTTTCGACAAATCGCAATGTTTTTACCGGGCTCATTTTTGAAGATGCATCCGTATCAACCATTCGCAGCCTGTAATAATTCACTCCCATTAGCGGAGCTATATCCTGCCAGCTATAAGAGCTTCCATTGATAAGATTTAACGCATTTACCACTCCAATTTTAGAATAGTTTATCCCATCTGTACTGCGCTGTATTTCAAACCGGGAAACATTTTGTTCAAAAGTGGTTACCCAGTGTAATTCAGCTTTTTTTCCATCAGCAGATTTACGGGCATCGAAACTTAATAAAGAAACTGGCAATGGAATTTGTACTAAAGTAAACGGTCTTTCTTCCAGTAAGCTCCATTGCCCGTCAGCATTTTTTACCCGAATGGCAATACGATGATTACCTAAAGGCAAACTGCCTAATGGCAAAATCAATGAATCCTGATATACTGATACTGGTGAAGGAATATTAATTGCTGTTCCATTTCCAATTCCTGGATCCGTGTCATAATAATATTCTGCTGCAATAATATTTGTTACATTACTTGTTTGGCCGCTTATGTAAAAGCCCCGGTTTTCAAATAGCCCCCATTTGCCATCAGCATCTTTGGTTCGTATGGCCACAAAATGAAACCCTGTGGAAAGAGCACCTACCGGAAAAGTTGCTACAAAATTGACAGTAGTGCCACTTACTCCAACATTTAAAGCGGTACCATTACCCATGCCTGGGTCAGTATCAATAAAATATTCGGCGGTTGTTATGTTTTGTGCGGCAGTAAACAGAAAGCCACAGTAACTACAAAGCAGTATAAGTAGTAATTTTTTCATATCCCTTTTTTTAAATGATCAATATGTGTTTTATCAATTACTGGTTTTGGCTTCTACCGTAACCGTAATGGTACCCCCAGCAGCAACGGTTGGGTTAACAACATTCATTATATTAATTCGGGGAAGCCGGCTGTTACGGCTATTGGCCCAGTTCAGGCTGCCGGTTGCATCAAAAAGTAATCCTATATCCTTACCATCAGTACCAGCATTATTTGCCGGACCGGCAGCAATAGCCAAATTCATTAAAGGGTTACCACTTCCTGCATCTACAGACGCCTGATCAAACATTTGAGGATTCTGGGAAGCAATGTTTCCTCCTCCGTCAACATTGTTGTTACGTATCCAGGCAGTATCACCAACAGGGCCACAGTTAAAAGTGATATTATTACTGAAGGTACTTACGCTGAGGTTTATGGCTGGATTACGATTCACAAAAATATTATTGGTTAATATTAGAAACCGGCAGTTACTGCTGAATATCTGAAATGTACCGGGAGGGCCAATAAATATATTATGATTGAACAGTACATTAACGGAATTAGTAAATCCGCTTATATTTCCGCTGGTGCAACAAGGAACGCCGTAAAACATATTATTCTGAAACAAAAAATTAGTTAAAGTGGCGGAACCGTTTGTTCTAATTTGTGATTGAAAATAATTTCCTTCTATTAAAAAATCAGAGGCGGCTGTTGTATGCTGAAAATTAAAATTTCCTTGAAATTGATTACGTATTAACCGTAGATTATTGACGCCCTGATTGGCTACAAAATTAAAAACAATAAGCCCTTGCAACTCACAGAAGTCGGAAGACCCTGCAGATCCATTGATGGTAAATCCGGGAATACTAACCGTTAGCGGAATGTTTTTATCCGGACCGAAACCCGGGCCAATCAGAACAAGGCTTTTATCCGTGATGGTAACGATATCATAATTGGTAGGAGAACCATGCACATAAATAGTATCACCGCTACTACTGGCATTCACAGCCGATTGTATAGTATTAAACTGAGCAATGGTAGCCGGATTGTTGCTTACTGTGCGAACAGTGGCAAAAGCATTTACAGTAATAGCTGTAAGAAGGAAGGAGAATAACTGTTTCATGTTTTTAATTTAGAATGTAAATATTAACAATAAAACAATAATACAAATACCTAATTGTAGTGAACTGAATGCCCGGTAAAAAAACTACTTATGCAGGTTTTTGTAATAAAATGCAATGGCTTCGCCGAGAGAAGAAACGTGGGGTTTTACCTTCGCCGCCGTTGGTGTTCCAAGAATAAAAGTGGTAGCCGCCGCCTGGTGTTTTTCACCAGCGGCCTTTAGTTGGTGTACGACTTTAAGACATTACTCTACATTATCATTCAAGTAAACCTA
>Ga0164292_10001146_pt1 | contig 21272 bp, 16 predicted proteins | sample GEODES117metaG_FD_111486 | JGI IMG/M metagenome (GOLD analysis project Ga0164292, IMG submission 111486) | Eutrophic lake water microbial communities from Lake Mendota, Wisconsin, USA - GEODES117 metaG | ecosystem: Environmental > Aquatic > Freshwater > Lake | place: USA: Lake Mendota...
AAATATACATAGAGAAAAGCTATGTGACCTATGTGGTTTAAAAAAGAAATTTTATTCGAACCTAAAAACATAAATCTCAAATCAGATGTAAACCCATACTCAGCAGTTTCTAATATAATTTAGATAAAAAAAGCAGCAGAAATAAAAATTTCTGCTGCTTTTCAAATAAACTCAATTGTCTAAATCAATGTCCGCCTTTCACATTGCCCACTTCTTTGTCAAAATCAATATTTTGTTTTCTTAGCACTTGCTGAATTCTGAATCCAAACCAAAATAGGTAAGCAAAACAAGCAACAGCCAGCAAATAAGAAGTTTGAATACCTACATTATCAGCAATCACGCCTTGTAAAACAGGAATAATAGCTCCGCCTAAAATCATCATAATCATAAATGCCGAGCCTTGGTTGGTGTATTTTCCTAAACCAGCGGTACCCAAAGAAAAAATACTTGGCCATAAAATAGAACAGAAAAGTCCGCCGCTTATCAAACTAAACAAGGCAATTTTTCCTGTTGTGAAAACACCTATCAAAGTCATGACTGCTCCAACTCCCGTGTAAATTAACAAAGTACGGACCGGTTTTTCTTTAGCCATAAAAAACGAAACTATCATCACTATCACGCAGAAACCATACGGATAAAGATCGCTCACATCGCCACTCATAATAGAATTGACATACAATACTATTGCAAAAGCCACAAAAGGAACTACCACCCAAAGGAGTTTCTTCAAACTGTCAGATAGTCCAAAGTTGCCTACAGAAGCCGTCCAGCGGCCTACCATCATACTTCCCCAGAAAAGCGAAACATATTTAGATACCTGCGAAGAAACCAAGCCTTGCGTTTCTTTCAGATATTCAGGCAAGTTACTACCTATCGTAACCTCTACGCCAACATAAACAAATATGGCACTCATACCTAATATAAGCTGAGGGTATTTCAAGGCACCAAGTCCAGCTTCAACATGTTCTTCGTTAGTTATTCTTGGAAGTTTAGATACCCAGAAAAACACTGCTACCAAAACAAATAAACCACCAAGCAGAAGATAGGGAACTTTAACAGATTCTATAGTCGCACTCAATGCAGCTTCAGGTGATATTGATCCAAATATAGCGTAGGAAACAATCAGTGGCCCAATGGTGCCACCAAAGTTATTTACAGCACCTCCTAGGTTTATTCTCGTAGCACCAGTTTCAGGAGGCCCCAAGGCTATCATGAATGGTTGGGTAGCCGTTTGTTGCAACGAAAAACCAAGTCCAACAACAAACAAAGCTGTTAAAAGCAAAAAGTAAGATTTAGTTTCTGCGGCTGGATAAAATATGAGCGAACCCACTGCAGATATTATTAAACCATAAATGATTCCGTTTTTATAACCGATTTTATTTAAAATATCGGTTTTCATGATACTAGAAAGCATTAAATATAGAACGGAACCTACAAAATATGCAGCATAGAATGCAAAATCTACCAACTGAGCCTGCCATTGTTGTAGTTCAAATTTTTCTTTAAAAAGCGGAATCAATATTCCATTAGATGCTGCCACAAAACTCCAAAAAAACCAAACGGTCATTAGGGTATACAGAGCAGGTAAATTGGTTGAGTTGTTTTTGTTCTCCATTTTTTAGGGTTATTTGTTTTTATTAGTTTACTTCTGTTTCATCTTGCCATTCGTAAAACACGTTTTTAGCTGCATCCCAGTTAGGGTAAATCATAAAATGCTTTTCTTTTACAAGTTTAAAAATAACGTCCCGTAATTCAGCAATATTTTCATTTTTTGTAGCCGAAATAAACACAACATTTTCAGCATTTTTCTGTAGATACCCTGTTTTCAGCCTTTCCAGATTTATTCTTAGATCCTCTTGAGTAGCCAAGTGTCTGTCCAAACCTTCTACCGATAGCGGTTTGTATTGATCTAATTTGTTAAATATTATTACAGTTGGTTTGTCTTTGGCTTGTATATCCGCCAGCGTAGCATTTACCACGTCTATTTGTTCTTCAAACGAATCATGCGAAATATCCACCACATGTAGCAAAATGTCTGCCTCTCTTATTTCGTCCAAAGTAGACTTAAATGACTCTATCAACGTTGTAGGGAGTTTCCTGATAAACCCAACAGTGTCTGTCAACAGAAAAGGAATATTCCCCAACACCATTTTTCTAACAGTAGAATCAATGGTCGCAAATAATTTGTTTTCAGCAAAAACTTCTGTTTTGGCAAGTTTTTGCATCAATGTAGACTTACCCACATTGGTGTAACCAACCAAGGCAACCCTTACCAACTGGTTTCTTTCTTTCCTTCGGGTGGCAGACTGTTTATCTATTTTTTCTAATTTATCTTTAAGTAAAGCTATTCGGTCTTGAACAATCCGCTTGTCAGTTTCAAGTTCCTTTTCTCCAGGGCCTCTCATACCTATACCTCCTTTTTGCTTACTTAAGTGCGACCACATTCTGGTAAGTCTAGGCAGCAAGTATTTATATTGTGCCAATTCCACTTGTCTTTTGGCTTGGTCAGACTGTGCTCTTTGAGAGAAAATGTTCAATATGAGTAAGCTTCTATCCAAAACTTTAATATTCTCAAACGCTTTTTCAAGATTTCTTACTTGAGACGGACTTAGTTCATCATCGAAAATGATGGTATCTACTGGATTTATAGTAATCCATGCCTGTATTTCTTCAAGTTTTCCTTTACCCACAAAAGTCTTTTGGTCGGCATAATTAAGCCTTTGTACAAACACCTTCATGGTTTTCACTCCAGATGTTTCTGCTAAAAATGCCAATTCATCAAGATATTCTTTCGTTTTTTCGGCGTTTTGTTTTTGAGAAATCAATCCCACCAAGACAGCCGTTTCTTGTGGTTTGGTAGTTGACAAAAGAGGTTTATTCTGCAATTCTTGAGTATTTCTAATGTTGTAAGTACTGATTTTGATTCATGATATGTTTTCTTACTTAAAAAAACACATTTTTTTAACGCCAATGTATATTTTGTTTCACAAATTCAGTGCAATACAATATTTTGAATTTGGGCTCAATTTTACATAAACAACAATACAATATTAATCATTTTTTCTTGCCTTCTTGCTATTTTGCACCGCCAATATTCTGACATCCTTGGAGCTCCAATTATTTAATTTTTTTCTTGAAAATCACACATTTGTTGTAAGGTACTCAAAATCAATCTTTTAAATTCTTTGAACAAAAATCTTTATTTTTTTTAGTATCATTAAAAAACATTGGCACAGTATTGGTGAAACATTATAACAAAAAGTTATAAAAGGGGCAAAAAGCCGCATTAAAAAATGTTAGTTGTTAAAAAACGAAGATTTGATTGGAATTTTATTTTTCGCTTTTTACATTTGCTTACTTGAATCAAACACATACAAAAATATTAGAGCGTAGCTCTTAAAGACTTAATCCCTTGTAAAGGCCTATGGCCAGCACATGGATTATTAGGAAAGCACGTAAGTCGGAATCCCTGTCACTTTCATTGAGACAGGGATTTTTTTGTTACTTTTGTGTCCCAATTATTTTTCTTTTGAAATGAAATTTGTCAAGACTACAGATATATCTAACAAAAAAGCCCGGTTTGAATTTTTCTTTCTAGAGGAATATTCTGCAGGGATGGTACTTACTGGTACCGAGATCAAGTCTATCAGAGAAGGCAAAGTAAGTATGGCCGATGCCTATTGTTTTTTCCAGAAAAATGAGCTGTTTGTAAAAAACCTCAACATCTCTAAATACGATAATGGTACTTACAACAACCATGAACCGCTCAGAGAGCGTAAACTACTACTCAATCGAAAGGAAATAAAGAAGCTCATTAGCAAACTTACTGACAAGGGGCTTACCATAATACCTACTCGAATCTACATTAATGATGGCGGCTTAGCCAAACTCGACATAGCCTTGGCGAAAGGAAAAAAACTGTTCGACAAAAGAGAAACGATCAAAGAAAAAGATATTTCAAGAGAACGAAGTAGGGGAGAGTAGGTCGTGTTTATATGTACGCCTTATTCCTTTAGTAAATGGAGAACTAACCGCTAAATATTATTTTCGGATTAATTTTATTTTAGGTCTTCGTATTTCAGAATGAATTCATTAAATTGCTGACAATTAGTCTAATATTCAAAACCTAATTGTTTATGGGGCGGAAAGTGTTAATCCTAAATGCCGACTACAGAGCTATTAGCATCTGTACAGTTCCGAAGGCTTTTTTATTGGTCTATCTTAACAAGGCCGAATTGGTTGCCGAAAATCCAACAGACAAAATTCGGACAATCAACAAAAACTACCCTCTTCCTTCTATTATTCGTCTTAATTCCTATGTTTCAGTGCCATTTCGAAATGTCGTGATGACTCGGCAGAATGTATTTAAACGAGACAACAACGCTTGTGCCTACTGTGGTAAGCAAAGCGACCTTACACTCGACCACGTAATTCCAAAATCCCGTGGAGGCAAAACCCATTGGGAAAATCTAGTGACTGCTTGTAAACGTTGTAATTCTGAAAAAGGCAGCTACACACCAGAAGAAGCTAAAATGCATTTAAGAATTAAACCCTTCAAACCCACTTTCCTGATGTTTGTGAGAGACTGCTCGGGAAATTTAGAAGAAAATTGGTTGCCATTCTTGAGTAAGAATAGGTAGAACTTTAGTTGTGATTCCTAATTTGTTTATTTATCTAATTTGTATATTAAGCTTGTAATAAGCTAACACATTTTGTGAAACTTTGTGGAATTTTGTGTCTTTTGTGAAATAGCTCTTTCAGTTTTTTCATTACGGTCGAATTTTGACGAAATCTCAACAATAATCGAAATTTAGTCTTAGGTTATTGATTGAAGTTGGTATTGTCTTAAAGAACCCACCGGTGGCGAGCCGAGCCGACGGTGGCTGAGCGGAGTCGAAGCCTGATTTTTAACCATTTATACAAATAATCTCCAAACTTTTCTTGTATATTTTCTCAAATTCCCTACCTTTGCACTCCTTTTTAACAAGGAATTATCAATTTTTAATCAATTTCAGTAGAAAAGCTCGGTCTATTGATGTAATAATGAGCAGTTTAATTCATATATGACAAATCAAATATTTCCCGATTTCGATTGGGAGAAAGTAACAAAAAAAGGTATTGGTGGAGGTTACACCGCTGCCGAGAAAGCAGATTTAGAAGCAGTTTACGGTGAAACTTTCGCCGCAATTGAAGAAAAAGACGTAGTAGACGCCTTGGTAGTAGGTATCACAGACAGAGAAGTTTTGTTAAACATCGGATTCAAATCAGATGGTATCGTTTCTCGTTCAGAATTCCGTGACTTACCTGACCTTAAGGTGGGCGACAAAGTAGAGGTTTTCATCGAAAAACAAGAAGATGCTCTTGGACAATTGGTTATTTCTCGTAAAAAAGCCAGAATCCTTACAGCTTGGTCTAAAATTGAAGGTGCTCTTGAGACTGACATTATTGTGGACGCTCTTATTAAGCGTCGTACAAAAGGTGGTCTTATTGTAGATATTTTTGGTATTGAGGCGTTCTTACCAGGCTCACAAATCGACGTTAAACCTATCAGAGACTTTGATGTATTTGTAGGAAAACGTATGGAAGTGAAAGTAGTTAAGATTAACCATACCAACGACAACGTTGTTGTATCACACAAAGTGTTGATCGAGAAAGATCTTGAGTCGCAACGTCAGCAAATCCTTACTAACCTTGAGAAAGGACAAGTATTGGAAGGTGTGGTTAAAAACATCACCAACTTCGGTGTATTCATCGACCTTGGTGGCGTAGACGGTTTACTACACATCACGGACATCTCGTGGGGTAGAGTAAATCACCCGAACGAAGTATTGAATCTTGACGACAAAATCAAAGTGGTTGTTCTTGACTTTGATGACGACAAGAAACGTATTTCATTGGGTATGAAACAGTTGGAGGCTCATCCTTGGGATTCATTAGCTGAAGGCCTAGAAGTAGGTTCTAAAGTGTCAGGTAAAATCGTAAACATTGCTGATTACGGAGCGTTCCTTGAATTGAAACCAGGTGTTGAGGGTCTAATCCACGTTTCAGAAATGTCATGGTCGCAGCACCTGAGAAACCCATCAGATTTCTTGCAAATCGGTGACGATATCTCGGCGGTAGTATTGACTATGGACAAAGACGAAAGAAAAATGTCATTGGGTATCAAGCAAATGACTGAAGATCCTTGGACAAAACAAGATCTTTTGGCTAAATATGCTATTGGTACAAAACATAAAGGAACAGTTCGTAACCTTACCAACTTCGGCCTATTCCTAGAGCTTGAAGAAGGTATTGATGGTCTAGTTCACGTTTCAGACCTTTCTTGGACGAGGAAAATAAAGCACCCATCTGATTTCGTTAAAATCGGTGAGGAACTTGAAGTTATCGTTCTTGAATTGGACGTTGACAACAGAAGATTGGCTCTGAGTCACAAACACTTAGAAGAGAATCCGTGGGATACTTTCGAAACTGTATTTGAAGTAGGGACAGTACACGAGTGTAACATCGTTGGTAAAAATGAAAAACAAGTTACATTAGAACTTCCTTACGGTATCGAAGGTCAAGCTGGTTTGAAAGCTATCGCTAAAGAAGACGGAACACTTGGTGAAATGGGAGAGAAACTTTCATTTGAAGTGATCGAGTTCAATAAAGAAGAGAAGAAGATTGTTCTTTCTCATACAAAAACTTGGGAAGTTCAAAAAGAAGAGCCCAAGGTAGAGAAGAAAAAAGTTCCTGCCAAAGCCACAGATAAAGTTAAATTGCCTGAAATGGAGAAATCTACATTAGGTGACTTGTCTGCTCTTTCAGCCTTGAGAGATCAACTCGAAAGCGAAGAAGCTTCTCCAAAAAAGAAAGTAGTTAAGAAGAAAACATCTGATGAGGCTTAATCTCAGTTTATTTTAAAATATTTTTTTTCAGAAGTGGCTGTCTATAAGGCAGCCATTTCATTTTTTGAGAAAAATTTAAGAATAATCAGAAATAATTTTGGCAAAACAGCTATTTGGTCATAAATTTGCATTGCTTTTAATAAGAGGGTCCTGTGGCCGAGTGGCTAGGCAGAGCTCTGCAAAAGCTTCTACAGCGGTTCGAATCCGCTCGGGACCTCAGAAAATTTGGCGGCAGTCAAAATCTAAAATTAATACCATTTGACAAGTTAGATAAATCTACTTTTCAAATGGTATTTTTTATTTTAAGCTATTCATTTTCAGTAAGTTGTGTTTCTATTTAGAATAATTCTAAATTTAGCGAATTCAAAAAAAATTACATTACATATTTTGATAAAATGTATTCCTCCCTTAGCTTTGTGCTCTTAAAAATTGCAATATTATATTTAAAAATGATAAATAATATTTCGAAAAAATTACTTACTCTTGTAGCCCTCGTTTTTGTTTTAACATTAAACGCCTTCGCCCAAGATGGCGATGCTGCTGCGGGAGAAACACTTTTCAAAAATAACTGTGCTCAATGTCACGCCGTAGGGGCGGAAGTAGTTGTTGGCCCTGGTCTTGCTGGTATCGAAGACAGAAGGGATTATGCCTGGTTGAAAAAATGGATTAACAATCCAGCTGCGGTTATCTCAAGTGGAGATAAATATGCTGTAGAGTTGTATGAAAAATACAACAAAACGCAAATGACGGCTTTTCCGGCTTATGGAGATGCTGAAATTAAAAACATTCTTGCTTATGTAAAAACAGCAAATGCCGCTCCTGCTGCTGCTGCTCCTGGTACAACAGTTGCTGCTCCCTCTCAAGAAACCTCTGGTGGTAAGTTTTTCAATATAGTACTTGTTGCTTTATTGGTTATTATGGGTCTTGTACTTATAGCTCTACTTTCAGTTCTGAAGTTATTGTCCACGCTAGCAAAAGGAGAATCAATTGAGGGTACTCCTTCCGCCATGGGTAATCTGAAGTCAGCTTTCAAAGGTTTATCATCTAATAAGACAGTAGTAACTGCCATTATTTGGGTATTCGTTCTATTAGGTACAAAAGCAACTTTAGATGGTTTATTTAAAATTGGTGTTCACCAGGGTTATGCTCCTACACAGCCAATTAATTTCTCTCACAAGTTGCACGCAGGTGATATGGAAATCAACTGTGCTTACTGTCACACTGGTGTTTATAAAGGTAAGCAGTCTGGTATTCCTTCGTCAAGTATTTGTATGAACTGTCACAATGCCATTAAAAGAGAGTCTCCAGAAATCCAAAAAATATACACGGCTATTGAGAAAAATCAGCCTATCCAGTGGGTACGTGTTCACAATTTGCCTGATTTGGCGTATTTTAACCATGCACAACATACCAATGTAGGTGGTTTAGATTGTGAAAATTGCCACGGTGATATCAAAAATATGGAGGTCGTGCAACAACGTCATACACTTACCATGGGTTGGTGTATTGATTGTCACAGAAAATCTGACGTGAACTCAAAAGGAAATGCATACTATGACGCATTGCTAACAGCTCACAATAGTACTTCTAAAGAGGCTATGAAAGTAGAGGACGTTGGTGGTTTGGAATGTGCTAAATGTCACTATTAATTATTTTTTTCAAGTAATAAAGAGAATTTTATATATACATACTCATGGAGAATACTAATAAAAGGTATTGGAAAGGTATTGAAGAGTTGAAAAACGATATCAACGTTGTTAAAAACGCGGATAAAGAATTTAATCTTGAAGGTTTAGAGGGCGGAACATACCGCAGAGATTTCCTTAAAATGTTAGGTTTTGGTGTTGCAGCTGTTTCTTTAGCTGCTTGTAATGCACCTGTTAGACATACTGTTCCTTATTTGAATAAGCCTGAGGATATTGAACCAGGTATTCCTAATTACTACGCTTCAACTTTTGCCCAAGCGGGGAGTTATTGTAGCATTTTAGTTAAAACCAGAGAAGGTAGGCCTGTCAAGATAGAGGGAAACAAAATGTCAGGCGTGACAAAAGGTGGTGTTAATGCACAAGTTCATGCTTCGTTATTGTCTCTTTATGATAATGAAAGAGCACAAGATCCTACCAAAGGTGGTAAGAAAGTAACTTGGGCTGAGTTAGACAAGCAGGTGTCGGCAGCCTTGGCGTCGTCATCAAACATTAGAGTGGTTTCGAATACCATTCTTTCACCAAGTACAAAATTAGTTTTAGCAGATTTTGCTGCAAAATATCCTTCCACAAAACATGTGTCGTATGATGCTAACTCAGCTTCGGCTTTGATAGAAGCAAATGGAACTAGTTTTGACAAAGCAGTAATTCCTTCTTATCTATTCAATAAAGCCAATGTAATTGTTGGTATCAATTGTGATTTCCTAGGAACTTGGCTTTCACCAATTGAGCATGCTGCACAGTGGGCAGAAACAAGAAGATTGAGCAGTGCTAAAGGAGGTAAGAAAACTATGTCGAGACATTATCAGTTTGAAACTGGTATGAGTATGACTGGTGCAAATGCCGACTACAGAGGTATGTTCAAACCTTCCCAAGAAGGGGCGTTTGTAGCTAACTTGTATAATAGAATCGCAGGCATCATGGGCGTTGGCTCACAACTTTCGATTTCTAAAGGCGATTTTGAAAACATTGATAAATGTGCGAAAGATTTGGTGGCTGCTAAAGGCTCAAGTTTAGTAGTTTCTGGTTCAAATGATGTAGCAGTACAAACTTTAGTAAATGGTATTAATAGCCTACTTGGTAATGTTGGCAATACAATAGACTTTGGAACAACCCTCAACTACAAACAAGGTAATGACGCAGTAATGAATCAATTCGTTGCTGAATTAAAATCTGGTGCTGTTGATGCGGTAATATTCTTAGATTCAAATCCTGTTTATGATCACCTTTTGGGTGCTGAAATTGCTGAAGGTTTGAAGAAAACAAAATTAAGCGTAGCTATAGCTGACAGAGCTAACGAAACAGCCGCTTTATGTTCTTACTTGGCTCTTAATACACACTATTTAGAGTCATGGGGTGATGCCTCACCAAAGGCGGGATATTACTCACTTACACAGCCAGTAATCTCCAATATTTTTAACTCTCGTCAAGGCGAGTCAAGTTTATTAACTTGGGCGGGTAAGTCGTCAGATTACCAATCTTATGTTAAAAATGTTTGGACCTCAAGTATCTTGAATGGTAAAACATGGACGCAAGCTCTTCACGATGGCGTTTACGAAGCACCAAATGCAACAATTGTTGGAGCTTCATTTGCTGGCAGTCTTTCTGATGCTGCTGCCAAAGTTGCTTCAGTTAAGTCTTCCGGTATTGAATTGTACGTTTTTGAAAATGTAACTATTGGTACTGGTATACAGGCCAATAACCCTTGGTTACAAGAGACTCCAGATCCGGTTTCTAAAGTTACTTGGGAAAATACTGCAGCGTTTTCACAAAAAACTGCTGCTGATTTAGGCCTTGAAGTAGGTGACTGGGTTAATGTTACTATTGGTGCTAACACTGTTGAGCTACCAATATTGATACAACCAGGCCAGGCAAACGATACTGTTGCTGTAGCGATGGGATATGGACGTACTGCAGCTGGTAAAGCTGGAAATGTGGGTAAGGCTATGTTGCCAGTGTTAAAAGGTTCTACTTCAGGATCAAATCTTTGGGCAGGTGGAGTTAAGATAGAAAAAACACAAAGTGGATATACTTTGGCTCAGACACAAACGCACGAAACATATATGGGTCGTGAAGCTGTTGTACAAGAATCTGTGTTGAGCGAATACGTAAAGAATTCTAAAGCTGGCAGATTTGAGCCTATGATTGCTACTTCTGATGGTTTTAAGAAACCTTATTCCATCTCTTTGTGGAATGGCCACGAAAAGAAAAACCACAGTTGGGGTATGGTTATTGACCTTAACACTTGTACAGGTTGTGCAGCGTGTGTGGTAAGTTGTCAAGCCGAAAACAACGTTTCTGTTGTGGGGAAAGCTGAAGTTGCTCGTGCCAGAGAAATGCATTGGATTAGAATTGATAGATATTATAGTTCAGACGCTCCAGATGAAGAGGGATATAGTGTTGCTGGATATAAGGCTATGGAGAAAGCATCTGCTAACCCGGAAGTTGTTTTCCAACCATTAATGTGTCAACATTGCTCAAATGCACCTTGTGAAACGGTTTGTCCTGTATTGGCTACCACCCACAGTTCTGAAGGTCTTAATCAAATGACTTACAACAGATGTGTAGGTACAAGATATTGTGCAAACAACTGTCCTTATAAAGTAAGAAGATTCAACTGGTTTAAGTATTTCGAGAACGATAACTTTGATTTCCATTTCAACAATGAGTTGGGAAGAATGGTCATCAATCCAGACGTAACAGTTAGGTCGAGAGGGGTTATTGAGAAGTGTTCAATGTGTGTTCAAAGAATTCAGGCCGGTAAGCTTACTGCTAAGAAAGAGAAGCGTCGTCCTATGGATGGAGAGATAGAAACTGCTTGTTCGCAATCTTGTCCAACCAACGCTATTACTTTTGGAGATATGTTGGATCCGGAGTCGAGAGTTTCAAAACTTTTGGTTCAAGAAGAAGAAGGAAGAAGATTCCAACTTTTAGAAGAAATCAACGTAATACCTCAAGTCAACTATCTTGTTAAAATTAGAAACAAAGACGGTGTTAAGAAGGCAGATACTGTAGCACATACAGATCATGCCGAACATGCAGGTCATTGATTTTTATATTATTTGTAATTAATTTTTAAATAAATAAAGTTCCTAAATATTTCTAGGATATAATTATGTCAGTAGTTTCACCAATAAGAGAACATCTAGTAACCGGAGGCAAAACCTACCACGATGTTACTGAGGATATTTGCAGACATGTCGAAGCCAAACCTACCAAAGAATGGAAAATAGCTTTTGCTATCTCTGTTTTAGTGTTGATGTATGGCGGAGGCTGGGTTTTATGGACATGGTGGGAAGGCCTTGGCGTTTGGGGTCTTAACAAAACAGTAGGTTGGGCATGGGATATCACCAACTTTGTATGGTGGGTAGGTATTGGTCATGCCGGTACACTTATTTCGGCCATCCTTTTATTGTTCCGTCAAAAATGGAGAACTTCTATCAACCGTGCAGCCGAGGCAATGACAATCTTTGCGGTACTTTGTGCAGCTTCGTTTATTTTGATGCACATGGGACGGCCTTGGTTGGCCTATTGGGCTCTTCCGCTCCCAAATACTTTTGGTTCATTGTGGGTAAACTTCAACTCACCTCTTGTTTGGGACGTATTTGCTATCTCCACATATTTCTCTGTTTCATGTTTGTTCTGGTTCATAGGATTGATTCCTGATTTGGCTACCATTAGAGATAGAGCAACAGGTGTTCGTAAAACTATCTATGGTGCACTTTCATTGGGATGGACAGGTGGAGCTAAAACTTGGGCTCGTTATGAAGACGTATCTTTAATACTTGCAGGTTTGTCAACACCACTTGTACTTTCGGTACACACTATTGTATCCTTTGACTTTGCTACTTCTGTAATACCTGGATGGCATACGACAATTTTCCCTCCTTATTTTGTTGCGGGGGCTATCTTCTCAGGTTTCGCAATGGTGCAAAACCTGATGTTAGTTACAAGAGTCGTATATAAATTAGAAGACTACATTACTTTAGAACACATTTCTTTAATGAATAAAATCATTACATTAACGGGTTCAATCGTTGGTGTGGCTTATATTACAGAATTCTTTATTGCGGCTTACTCGGGTGTTGAGTACGAAAAGTATGCCTTTATTAACAGAGCCACCGGTCCTTTGTGGTGGTCTTACTTCGGAATGATGTTTTGCAATGTAATGTCGCCACAAGTATTCTGGTTTAAAAAATTAAGGGAGAACATTGTAGTATCATTTGTAATTGCAGTAGTTGTAAATATAGGTATGTGGTTTGAGAGGTTCGTAATCATTGTGACTTCGTTGCACAGAGATTATATACCATCAAGCTGGACCTATTTCACTCCTAGAATGGGTGATATTGGTGATTATATCTTCTCGTTTGGATTTTTCTTTACCTGTTTCTTCTTATTCTCTAAATTTTTACCTGTAATAAACATGGCGGAGGTGAAGTCGGTATTGAAGTCATCTTCTGAAAAAAAGTCTAATCATTAATTATTCGGAATAAGATTAATAGTTCTTAAAATGACAGATAAAAAATATATAGTAGGCATTTTTAACGACGAGGATGTGGTTATGGATGCGGTTCAAAAAATCAGAAGCAAGGGAATCAAAATCCATGAGGTTTTTTGTCCCTATCCTGTTCATGGTCTTGACCATGCCTTGGGATATGAAAGACCAAGAATGGGTGTTCCGGCATTCTTATTCGGTATTACCGGTACCTGTTTGGCTTTTTTACTTACTTTTTGGACTTTGGGAATAGATTGGCCAATGAACATAGGTGGTAAGAACTTTTTTCCTTTTCCAACTAACATTCCAATTGTATTTGAATTAACAGTATTATTAGCTGCCTTTGGTATGTCTTTTACGTTCTTTTTTATGGAAGGTTTAGGGCCAAGTGTGAAGCCAATAATATTCGACATCAGAAGTACAGATGATAAGTTTGCTATGGCTATTGATTTAAACAAAAACACTGTGTCTGATTCAGATATTAAGGCGTTTTTGAGCGAGTTTGGTGCTGAGGAAGTAAATATTAAGGAAGTTTAATAAAATCTTAAAATGAAAAACAGTAAAACATATTTTAAACTTGTTTTAAGCGGAATTTTAGGTCTTTCCTTGATTTCATGCGATTCTAAAAATGACACGGGTTGGGAGTTTGCACCTAACATGTACAATTCTTTGGGTTATGAGGCTCAAACTCAGATTGAAGATAATGCTATAAATCCTAATGGAATGAATATGCGTTATCCAGTTGCTGGAACAGTTTCTAGAAGAAATTATAAGACAAGTTTTGTTCAGGACGATAGTACAGTTATTAACGATTTGATGATTTACGGTTTAGGTAAAGATGATTTGGCGTCTGCGGAGACTCTTAAAAATCCGATTCCTTGGTCTGAGGCTGTGGAGGAAGAAGGAAAGGTTTTGTATGAACGTAATTGTCAGCATTGTCATGGAGCGGGTGGAGCCGGTGATGGAAAGGTTGCTGCCAAATACAAAGGTGTTCCAAACTACGCTGCCGATGCTTATAAAAATATGACGATGGGTCATGTTTTTCATGTGATTACACACGGTAAGGGTAGGATGTGGGCTCACGGTGCTCAGGTTTTACCAGAGGAAAGATGGAAAATAACCCATTATGTACAGAGATTACAGATTGGTGGTTAATATTGATAAGTTTTAATTGTAAATAATAATAATATAATGGCTCACAAGCACGAAACACCTTCACTAGACGAATCATTTGATTTTAGTCCTGAATTAAGGAAAAAGCTTATTATTTCAGCAATCATTGGTATAGCTATGGTTGCTTTAGGTGCCTTTTTAATAAAGAATCATTGGAGTATCGGCGTATGGGACTCTGGTCATGGTGCTGAGCATGCTGCCGAAGGTCATGGTGGCGGTGGTCATCATGGTGCGACATTATTTTCTAGAATTGTTGCTAATCTTTGGATGAATAGTGTTTACTTTTTGGGTATTTCGGTTGTTGGGGTATTCTTTTTGTCTTACAACTACGTTGCTAAGGCAGGTTGGTATACTTCCTTCAAAAGAGTACCTGAGGCTTTCCCTTCATTTATAATTGTTCCTGCCGTTATAATGCTTGGTTTATTTTTATATCCTGAAACCAGACATATCATTTATCACTGGACTCATCATGGTATAATGGAGGTGGGTAGTGAGAACTACGACAAAATAATTGCTGGTAAGTCTTGGTATCTTAACTTCCCTTTCTTTTTGGTTAGGATGGTGGCTTATTTTGCTATATGGTATTACTTATGGGCTCAAATACGGAAGTACTCGTTATTAGAGGATGAGACTAATGATTTATCTTATTACTACAAGAGTAGGAATTATGCGAAAATGTTCTTGATATTCTTTGCGGTTACTTCTTCAACTGCGGCGTGGGATTTTTCAATGTCAATAGACACACATTGGTTTTCTACCATGTTCGGTTGGTATCATTTGGCTTCTTGGCATGTAGCTGGTTTAGCTGCGATGATGTTGACAATTCTTTTGTTAAAAGACAAGGGTTATTTGAAGGCTGTAACATTTAGTTCTATTCATGATTTAGGTAAGCTTATGTTCGGATTTTCGGTATTTTGGACGTACGTTTGGTTTAGTCAGTTCCTTTTGATATTCTACGCTAACCTTCCAGAAGAAACAATTTATTTCCGCGAGAGGTTTAGTGGGTATGGTGGAAGGTATTTTGCACCATTTATTATAAACCTTTTGTTGAATTTCGTGTTTCCATTTTTGATACTAATGGCACGTGATTCTAAAAGAAACAGAACTTTCTTGAAGCTAGCTTGCGGTTCCATTCTTATAGGTCATTGGTTTGATTTTTATCAGATTCAGATGCCTGGAATAGCAAAGGACCAGGGAGGAATCGGTATCATTGAGTGGGGAACTACGCTAACTTTCGCATCATTGTTTATATACTTTGTTGCTAATCAGCTTTCGAAAGCGAATTTGATTCCGAAGAATCATCCGTTTATTGAGGAGAGTGTGCATCATGAGATTTAATTTTTGTTAAAAGAAAATAATTTTTTTAAAAATGACCATATTAATAGCTATTTTAGCGATTGTATTCATTGTTTTGACCTTTATGGTTGTGTCAAAAACGCAGTCAATATTAAAAGGTTTGTCGAAATCAGAAGTAGAGGAATCGGAGTATTTGGGTGCCCCAGACAGATATAATTCTGCCAATGGTGTAGGTTTGTTCGTTTTTTGGCTAATCAGTATCGTGGGTATAGTATGGTCTTTTATTGTTTATAAAAAAGACTTTTTGCCTGAGGCATCTTCTATTCATGGTAAGGAAACGGACTATTGGTTTTGGGTTTCTATGATTGTTATCATGATAGGTTTTTTTATTGTAAACACTTTTTTATTTTTGTTTAGTTATTTGTATCGTCATAACAAAAATAGGAAAGTAACTTTTTACACCCACAACAATAATTTAGAGATTATTTGGACAACTGTGCCAGCTATAGTTATGGCCGGTTTGGTTTTCTCGGGCCTTAGAGTTTGGACAAAAATAACATCAGAAGCTCCAGCCAATGCTGAGCAGATAGATATAATGGGTAAACAATTTGGATGGACGGTGCGTTATGCTGGTGTGGACGATAATCAGTTTGGAAAGTATAACTATAAATTGATGGATGACGCTGGCGGTAATCCAATGGGCGTGGATTTTTCAGATCCTAATTCTTTTGATGATTTTGCTAATGCTAGTGAAATGCATATACCTAAAGGCAAGCCAGTTTTGTTAAAGATTAGAGCTCGTGATGTTTTACATAGTGTTTTTATTCCTCACATGAGAGTCAAAATGGACGCTGTACCTGGTATGCCTACTAAGTTTTGGTTTGTTGCGGATAAGTCAACGGCGGATATGAGAGCGGAATTGGGTAAGCCTGAGTTTAACTATGAAATAGCTTGTACAGAAATTTGTGGGCGTTCGCATTTTGGTATGAAGTTGTTGTTGGTTGTAGACGAGCCTGCGGATTATGAAAAGTGGAAAAAGAGTCAAAAGCCTCTTCTCACCGAAAATCCTGACCTATTAAATAAAGTACCGGATAATTTGAAAGCCAAAGCTCAGAAGTATACGAGTACTGAGCCTGTGGCAGCAGAAGCTACGCCTGAGGTGGTTGCATCGAGTGTTTTAGGAAATTCAAGTAAAGTTTTAAAATAATATATATATGTCAACTGTTTCTCAGGTAGAAGTACACGAACATAGTGAGCATGCTCACGAAGAACACCACGAGTTGGGTTTTATCAGGAAATATATATTTTCCGAAGACCACAAGGTCATAGCGAAGCAGTATTTGATTTCAGGTATTGTTTGGGCTGTTTTAGGTGCATTAATGTCGGTGGTTTTTCGTCTACAATTGGGTTTTCCAGAAATGGATATGGCCTGGATGAAGCCTTTTCTAGGTGACTGGATTAGTCTTGATAACAAGGGTTTGGGTAAATTAGACCCTAACTTTTATCTTGCTTTGGTTACTATGCATGGTACGATCATGGTGTTTTTCGTGCTAACGGCTGGTTTGAGTGGAACGTTTTCTAATTTTTTGATTCCTCTACAAATTGGTGCCCGTGACATGGCTTCTGGTTTTATGAACATGTTGTCTTACTGGATATTTTTTATATCTAGCGTGGTAATGTTTGTTTCGCTTTTTATCAAAACTGGACCTGCAGGCGGTAGCTGGGTTATTTATCCTCCCCTTAGTGCTTTGAAAGAAGCGAATCCTGGTTCGGGTGATGGTATGACGCTATGGCTGGTATCTATGGCATTATTTATTGTTTCTAGTTTGTTAGGAGGTATTAACTATGTAACTACTGTTATAAATCTTAGAACAAAGGGCATGTCTATGGATAAATTGCCTTTGACCATTTGGGCATTTACTTTTACAGCGATTTTAGGTATCCTTTCATTTCCAGTTTTGTTGTCGGCTGCTTTATTATTGATTTTTGACAGAAGTTTCGGTACCAGTTTTTATTTGTCAGACATCTATATTAATGGTCAGGCTTTGCCCAATCAGGGTGGCAGTCCTATATTGTTTCAGCATTTATTTTGGTTCCTAGGGCACCCAGAGGTTTATATCGTTATTCTTCCGGCATTGGGCTTAACATCTGAGGTTATTGCTACCAATTCTAGAAAACCAATTTTTGGCTACAAAGCAATGATTTTCTCTATGGCAGGGATTATGTTCCTAGCATTTATTGTTTGGGCTCACCACATGTTTGTGACTGGTATGAATCCATTTTTGGGCTCGGTGTTTATGTTGTTAACACTCATAATTGCTGTACCTTCGGCGGTGAAAGGTTTTAACTATATAACGACACTTTGGAAGGGCAATATTATTTTTACTCCTGCTATGTTATTTGCCATTGGTTTGGTTTCTTTCTTTATCTCTGGTGGTCTCACCGGTATTATACTTGGAAACTCTGCCTTAGATATTCAATTGCACGATACATACTTTGTTGTTGCCCACTTCCACTTAGTAATGGGTTCTGCGGCAATATTTGGTATGCTTGCGGGTGTTTACCATTGGTTTCCGAAGATGTTCGGTAGAATGATGAATAACGCCATGGGATACATTCACTTTTGGATTACTTTCATCGGTGTTTATTTGGTCTTTTTCCCTATGCATTACATTGGTATTGCGGGTTTCCCTCGTAGGTATTATCAGTGGTCGGGCTTTGAGACCTTCAATACTTACATGGATTTGAATGCTTTTATAACTATTGCAGCTATTATTACAGTGTTTGCTCAGGCTGTCTTTATATTTAACTTTGTGTATTCCATTTTCTGGGGCAAAAAAGCTTCGGCGAATCCTTGGAAGTCAAATACTTTGGAGTGGACTACTCCAATTAACCCGGGGCATGGCAACTGGCCTGGGGAGATACCTACTGTTTACAGATGGCCTTACGATTATTCTAAGCCTGGTGCTCCTGATGATTTTATTCCTCAAAACGTACCGTATTCAGCTACCCCTGAGTCTAATTTACCAGAGGAGAATGAGTTAATTGCGGCTGAGAAGGAAATTAATAGTATCAAATACGATACTTCGCTTCACGATTAATAAAATAATATTTTAATAAAGTACAATGGAGTGTTTCGTTCCATTGTACTTTTTTTGCATAAAGTGGTTCAATTATTCAGAAGATTTGGTGTTTTAACAATTCTGGCTGTTATAGGTCTGATATTTGTTGGGGGATTTGTAAGGGCCTCGGGGGCTGGTATGGGGTGTCCTGACTGGCCAAAATGTTTTGGAATGTGGATTCCACCTACTTCAATAGATCAACTTCCTGTAAACTACCAGTCTATTTTTGGGGTTAAGCTCAAAGGTGAGGTGGAGTTTAATGCTGTTAAGACTTGGATAGAATATATTAATCGTCTTTTGGGTGTTTTGGTCGGATTCTTCATTTTTTTGACTTTTGTTTTTTCGTACAAGGCATACTTTAAAAAGAATCGGTCGATTTTCTATTTAAGTTTTTTGGCTTTTGTTTTAGTGTTGTTCGAGGGTTGGTTGGGATCTAAAGTGGTTTCTTCCGAACTCATGCCAGGACTCATAACTATTCACATGATATTGGCAGTTATAATTTTGGGTATATTGGTTTTAGCAATTTTAAAGACATTTTTTTTACAAGGAATTATAAAGGAACTTGAAAATACTAGAGATATTAGGTTTTTGATTTTTATCGTTTTGTTGATCAGTGTAGGACAGTTGGTTTTTGGCACTCAAATAAGAGAAGGTGTGGATTTGGCTCAGAAGGAATTGGGCTATGATAATCGGCACTTGTGGGTTAATTCTGTAATGGGTAAGGTTAATTTTCATTCGGTTTTGGGTTTAATTATCTTGGGCTTGCAGTTTTTGATTAACAGTAAAATTCAAGGACGCTTTAAAGGTTTGCTGATAAGTTCGTTTTCAACGGGGACGCTTTTTTTTATTGTATTGAGTATTTTGACTGGAGTATTACTTAGATTTTTTGGCTTCCCTGCGTTTGCACAACCACTTCATCTTACTTTTGGTGTTGTTATTTTAGTTTTTCAATTTGTGTTGTTATTTCTTACTAAACCTCAAATTGCCTAAAAATGGAAAGTAGTATGAAAATTTCTTTCTCTCAAAAAATGAGGGCATATTTTGATTTAACGAAGTTTAGACTATCCTTAACTGTGGTATTTTCTAGCTGTTTTGGATATGGTTTGTATTCCACAGATATTGATGCAGTAAGTTTATTGGTTTTTGGTTTGTCTGCATTTTGTATTACCGCAGCTGCCAACATAATTAATCAAATAAAAGAAATTGAACTTGACAAGTTGATGACTAGGACGGCAAATCGTCCATTACCATCAGGTCGATTACGTATTTCTGAGGCTGCGATTTTCGGTTTTTTGATTGGGACTTTGGGATTATGCACTATTGCATTTAGGTTTAATTTTTCTGCAGGACTGCTTTCATTGTTGTCTCTTATACTTTACGGGTTTGTATATACACCTCTAAAAAGGGTTGGGCCTATTGCTGTAGCTGTAGGTGCACTTCCTGGAGCGTTTCCTCCAATGATTGGGTGGGTAGCGGCTTCAGGTCATTTTGGTCTCGAGCCAGGCATTCTTTTTGCTATACAATTTTTCTGGCAGTTTCCTCATTTTTGGGCTATTGCATGGGTTTTGGATGATGACTATAAAAAAGCTGGATTTAAATTGCTTCCTTCTAAGGGAGGTAAGGATTTGAATTCAGCAATTCAAATAATGATTTACACCTTGTTTTTGTTACCTCTGTGTTGGGTTCCCTATTATTTGCAAATGACTAGAATTGACTCGGCGGTTGTAGCTATGCTATGTGGTATTTTATTTTTAGCACAAACCCTTTTTTTGATGAAAGAACGAACAAAGAAAGCGGCTATGGGTTTAATGTTTGGTTCTTTTCTGTATTTGCCGATAGTGCAAATCGCATATTTAATGAATAAGTTTTAATGAAAAAAGATATTGAAATTACTAAACCGATTCTTACAGTAAACAAATGGAAGTTTATTGTGTGGCTTTTTATTGTTACAATTATCATGTTTTTTGCGGCTTTCACCAGTGCTTATTTGGTTAGAAGGGCAGAAGGTAATTGGACCGAATTCGAAATTCCACCTATTTTTTATTACAGTACGGCGGTGCTATTGTTAAGTAGTGTATTTATGCACTTGGGTTATAAAGCAGCTAAAAAAGATAATTTCAATAGTCTGAAGTTGTACATCTCAATAACGTTTGTGGCAGGTATGATTTTCTTGGTGATGCAATATATGGGATGGACTATTTTGCATAAAGAGGGAGTATTCTTGAAAGGAAATCCAGCTGAATCTTTTTATTACATACTCACGGGACTGCACGGCTTTCATTTAGTCACAGGACTGGTAGTACTATTTTTCTCTTTTTTGGAGGCCTTTAAGATGAATATACATGCTAAGAACCTGATTAGAATAGAAGTATGTGCTACATATTGGCATTTTTTAGATATTCTTTGGGTTTACTTACTTTTGTTTTTGGTGTTTTTTAGATAAAAATTTGATTCAGATTCAAGTTTTATAAGATTTTTTCGAAATCATTTTTTAAATTTGTTCGATAATTTAAACTAATTTGTTTTTATGGCTGTTGCGAATGCTCCTGCGAATCCGGATCATCTTACTTGGCAAGGTGGTACTCAACCGATGAAA
>Ga0164292_10001148_pt1 | contig 21256 bp, 16 predicted proteins | sample GEODES117metaG_FD_111486 | JGI IMG/M metagenome (GOLD analysis project Ga0164292, IMG submission 111486) | Eutrophic lake water microbial communities from Lake Mendota, Wisconsin, USA - GEODES117 metaG | ecosystem: Environmental > Aquatic > Freshwater > Lake | place: USA: Lake Mendota...
ATGGGGGAGCCGCCGGCCGGCTCCAGCGTGATCTCGAACAGCTGGTTTACGCCCAGCGGCAGGTTGCCGAGCTTCAGCCGTGATGATGACATCGCCTGCAGCAATCCGACCGAGCGCGGGCCGACCTGGCGGTCCCACAGCGTCCAGACTTCCAACACCTTGCCAGCCGGCACGGTGAAGCTGGTCAGCGGCACGAGTTCCGTGCGCCCGTCGGCGAAGGCGTTGACGACGGCAGCGGTCTGGTTGTCCGGTGTTTGCAGGATCGCCACCAGGACCGGCGCGGAGCGGGCCTGCTGGAGCTGCGAGCCGAGCCCCATGGTTATGACGATGGCCGCTGCTGCCGCTGCGAACCCGCCAAAGCGCCAAAAATTCAGGTTGCTCCAGACCCAATCAAACAGCCGGCGGCGTGCATCGGCCGCAGCCTCGCCGCTGGTGATCGGCAGGCGGCCCTGTTCGCGCAGTTGGGCGGCGCGCGAGGTTTCCAGCGAGGGCTGTTCGTCGAAGGCGGGGGCAGCGCGCGCAGCGGCGACGGGTGCCGTGTCCAGCCGAGCCTCGATGCGGCTCCAAAGCTCGGGCGGCAAGGTGGCCATGGGCGTGGTCCTGTCAAAACCGGAGAAATGGCGACGCCAGCAGGCAACCTCGTTGGCAAAATCGGTGCTTGTGGCCTCGCGCTCAGCCGCTTTCCGGCCTTCGTGCTCATCCAGTAGGCCGAGAGCAAACTCTGCGGCGAGAGCCTTGTCTGCGGGGGTCAACGGACTGGTCATTGCAGGCATTCGCGCAAGGTGAGGAGGCTGCGTCGCAGCCATGACTTGATGGTGCCGAGGGGAAGTCCGAGCTTGCCCGCTAGCTCGCCATGGCCGAGGCCGTGCACATAGGTGAGAGCGATGGCCATGCGGCACTTGGGTTCGAGCTTCTGGAGGCAGTGCTTCAGAGCCTCGGCATCGGAGAGACGGGCGATGGCCTCTTCCGGGCTCTCGCCCTCATTGGCGACCTCCTCGCCCAGCGGCATCTCCGTGGGCTCGCTTTGGCCCTCGTCCCTGAGGATGGCAAGCGAGCGGTTGCGCAGCACGGTGTAGAGCCAGGTTGCAGCGGCCCCCTTGGCAGGGTCGAAACTCGCCGCCTTGCGCCAGACCAGCACGAACGCATCCTGCAAGGCCTCCTCGGCGAGGCTGCGCCGCTTGAGGATGCGCATGGCGACCCCGAGCATGCGCGCGCCTTCCGCCACATAGATCGCGTTCAGCGCGCGCTTGTCGCCGCCGGCGCAGGCGAGAAGCGCCTTGTCCAGATCGAGAGCCATGGGGCACTCCTGTTGTCCGTTCGCAGCGCCGATCCCTGCCGGGTCGGCACGCACACTCCGGTTGGCCACTCGCGCCACGTATCAACGGATGCAGCAAAACCGGGCTGTGCGCATCACGTTTTTTTGAAAGCCGCTGGCTGCATCCGTTGTGCGCCTGCCGGCTGTAACCGCTGCGTAGCCAGCAAGGCTGGCCCCGATGTCGACCTACCTTCGCCTCAACCGTTTCAACACACCGCAGAGACCCCATGATCCGTTCCCAGACCTTCCGCCGCCTCATGCTGGCCCTCACCACAACCCTCGCCACCTGCTTTCTGGCCGTCCCTGCAATGGCCGGCAGCTTCGTCGCGCTCAGCGAGGACCAGACCTTGCAGATGTTCGGCAGATGTTCGGCAGATGTTCGAAACGACCACCCGCAAGGTCACGGCTACCGTCATGGTCAAGGGCCTTGGCGCGCCTCTGGCCGGCATCGATGTCCGCCCCGCCGACGGCATGCTCTATGGCCTTCAGCGGGATGGCCAGATCGTCACCATCGACATGAAGTCGGGGCAGGCCACGATGAAGTCCAAGCTCGACCAGATGCTGCCTGCGGGCGTGGCGCTGACGGTCGACTTCAACCCGGTGGCAGGCCGCATGCGCGTGGTCGGCGCCGATGGCATCAACCTGCGCATCACCGTCGATGACGGCAAGACCATCGCCCTCGACATCGAGGCTGACGGCAAGGGCGGCAACACCGGCCGGCAGCTGGCGGACGGCACGCTAGGCATGATCGACATCGGCAATCGCCAGTTGCGGACCTCCGGACAGGTCAGCGGCCTGAAGGGCGCGGTGCGCGACATCGCCGTTCTGCCGGCGATGTGAGGCGGGGTCTTCCGCGCCGGACGAGGCGGGCTGCCATTCCGCGTCAGGAGCGGCGGCCTTTGCCGTTCCTCGTGGTTGGCGATGCATGGCGTGGAACCCGTCCAAGTTGTCACCATTCACCAACGGTTCAGCAACAAAGGGCGAGCCATAGTGATCGGGACGAACATGGGGAGATGTCATGTCGAGCGACCCCGGACTGACCTTGCTCGGCCTCCACCGCTTCGGGCTTGGGCCAAGGCCCGGTGACCTTGCCAGGATTGGCGGCGACATCCGCGAGGTGATGCGGGCCGAGATCGCCGGCAAGCAGGTGGCCAGCATTGCCGGTGTGAGCTTCGCCAGCATCCGCGAGGCCGCACCCGCCTTGCGCGACTTCAGCGAGACCGAGCGCATGCAGCGGGAGGTGCGCGTCGCCGCAGCTCAGCCCATGCAAGGCCCGGCGCCGCCGGCTGCTGCAACGCTTGCTCCCGCCGCCGCGCAGGGGACCGTGCCCCCACCCGCTGCGCCTTCCGGCGCGATCGCGTCGCCCCAGACCGGACCTGCGCCTGCGCGCCCGCCTCCGCCCGAGCCCCCGCTGCCGCAGCGCACCTACCGCGAGGAGGTTCTGGGCCGCGTCCATGCGATGCTGGAGCCACTGGGCGGTCTGTCCGAGCGGCTGGTGGCCTTCTGGTCCAACCATTTCGCGGTGTCGGTGAACAAGGGCAACCAGGTCCGCACCTTTGCAGGCCTCCTGGAGCGCGAGGCGATCCGCCCCCATGTGCATGGCCGCTTCGCCGACATGCTGCTGGGGGTGGAGATGCACCCGGCGATGATCTTCTTTCTCGACCAGCAGCAATCGCTCGGACCGAACTCGCGGGCAGGGGCGCGGCGCGGGCGGGGGCTCAATGAAAATCTCGCACGCGAGATCATGGAACTGCACACGCTTGGCGTGGCCGGGGGCTACACGCAGGCCGATGTCACGGCGCTGGCCCACATGATCACCGGCTGGACGCTGGCACCGCCCAATGGCCAGGAGGGTATCCCGGGCACGTTCCGCTTCAATGCCAACATGCACGAGCCGGGGGAGCAATTGCTGCTTGGCAAGCGCTATGGCGAGGGGGGCTTCGAGCGCGGCAAGGCGGCGCTCGCCGATCTGGCGCGGCACCCTTCCACAGCGCAGCACATAGCCCGCAAGCTGACCCGGCATTTCGTGGCCGACGAGCCGCCTGCCTCGATGGTGGCGCGGCTGGCCAAGGTGTTCCGCGACACGGATGGCGACCTGCAGGCGCTGTCCTTCGCGCTGCTCGATTCTCCGGAAGCGTGGAGCGCACCGGCCACCAAGATGCGCAGCCCGCAGGAATTTTTGGTGGCGTCCGCCCGCGCGCTCGGCCGCAAGCCGGAGATCGGGCAGATCCTCGGGCCGCTCAACGCCATGGGCCATCCCATCTGGCAGCCCGGCGGGCCGAACGGCTTTCCCGACAGCGTGGCTGCCTGGGCATCGCCCGAAGGCCTGAAAACCCGGCTCGATGTGTCAGCGGCCATCGCGCGGCAGAGCGCCAGCGGCATCGACCCCAAGGGTCTGGTCGAGGACATCTTCGGCCCTGCAGCCTCGAGCGAAACCCGTCAGGCCATCCTCAGGGCAGAGACACGCTATCAGGCCGTCGCCATCGCCCTGATGGCTCCCGAATTCCAGCGGAGATGAGCGCCATGAGCGGACATCACGACCATGACGATGGCTGCGAAGCCATGACACCATCGCGCCGGGCCGTGCTCGGGGCGGCAAGCGCATTGTTCGCCTGGTCCTGCGTGCCGAAGATGGCCTATGCGGCGCCGGGCGCGCGCGATCCGCGCTTTGTGGTGGTGATCCTGCGCGGGGCGATGGACGGGCTCTCCGCCGTGCCGCCGCTGGCCGACCCTCACTATCTTGGCCTCAGGGAAGGCATCGCGATTCCGAAGGATGGCGAGAACGCCGCGCTGCCGCTGGACGGTTTCTTCTATCTCCACCCGGCCATGCCGAACCTTGCCCGCCTCTACAAGGCGCAGCAGGCCATGGTGCTTCATGCGGTGGCCACCGGCTATCGCCAGCGCTCGCATTTCGACGGGCAGGATGTGCTGGAAAGTGGCCAGATGGGGCCGGGGCAGACCCGCGATGGCTGGCTCAACCGCCTGCTTGAAGTGCTGCCCGCTGGTGAGGCGATATCGCGCAAGGGTGCGCTCGGCATCGGCGTGGTGCCCCCGCTGGTGGTGCGCGGCCAGGCCCCGATCGTGGGCTGGGCTCCGCCCGTCCTGCCGCGTGCAGGCGACGACCTCGTGATGCGGCTGATGGACCTCTACGGCCAGCGCGATCCGGTTCTGGCCAAGGCGTTCGCGCAAGGGGCCAGCATCGAGAAGATCATCAACCGCGAAGGCATGGCCGGGCAGCGCGCCCGCGGCGGGCCGGACAATGCCGAAGGCATGCGCCTGATCGCTGCGGGGGCCGCCAAGCTGGTCAACGCCGATGATGGTCCCCGCGTGGCGGCGCTGGCTTTCGAGGGCTGGGATACCCATGCCAACGAGGGCGGGGCCACGGGCCGGCTGGCCGGCCTGCTGCGCGGGCTGGATGGTGCGCTGGCCGCGTTCGAGACCGGCCTCAAGGACCGCTGGAAGGACACGGTGGTGATGGTGGTGACGGAGTTTGGCCGCACCGCTCGCGTCAACGGCACGGTCGGCACCGACCATGGCACCGGCACGGTGGCCTTCATGGTGGGCGGGGCCGTGCGCGGCGGGCGGGTGATCGCAGACTGGCCGGGCCTGAAGCTGGAGAACCTGCTCGACCAGCGCGACCTGAAACCGACGATGGACCTCAGGGCCGTGACCAAGGGTGTGCTGACCGATCTGTTCGGCGTGTCAGGCCCGGTGCTGGCGGAGAAGGTCTTTCCCGGCACGGCAGGGCTTGCCCCGGTCAAGGGTCTGGTGGTGTGAAGGCAGGATTGGCGATTGCAGGTCTCGTTCTGGCCTCGGGGATTGGCCTTGCCAACATCCTGCCCGCCGAGGCGCAGCAGGAGCGGACGCTGCAATCCGATGGGATCGAGCGCAGCTTTCTCCTGCTTGGTGCCGGACCGGGTGCCCCACGTCCGCTTGTTCTTGCCTTGCATGGCAACGGTGGGAGCGCCGAACAGCTTTTGCGGCATGCTCCGTGGGCCTCTCTGGTCCCAACAGGAGGGTTTGTTCTGGCAGTTCCGGACGGATTGAACCGCAGTTGGGCTGATGGCCGGTCTGATCGCGAATTCCGTGGGCGCAAGCCGCCAGCGGGGCTGAGCGACGTCGCCTTCCTGACCAGCCTGGTCGAGACCTTGGTCAGGGAGGGTGTCGCCGACCGCAGGCGCATTTATGTTGCAGGCGTCAGCAATGGCGGCATGATGGCGTTGCGGCTGCTGTGTGACAGGCCGGACATGTTTGCCGCCGGTGCTGCCATCATCTCGAGCCTGCCGGAATCGAGTTCGGCCCGTTGCAGGCCTGCGCGGCCGGTGCCGTTGCTGCTGATGAACGGCACCAACGATAGGCTCGTGCCGGACCAGCCGGTCCCTGGGCGCTTCCTCGGCACGGATGGAACAGCCGCATTCTGGCAGCGCATCAACCGGTGTGGCCCATCGGGTCCCGCGAGGGACTTGCCGGATTCTGACCCCACCGACGGATCACGCGTGACGGTCAGCGAGGCACAGTGTCCGCCCGGGCAGGACGTGGTCATCTATCGTGTCGTCGGCGGCGGCCACCAGATGCCGTCGGCAAGCGGTCCCAGCCGGTTCGAACGCGTGCTCGGCCCGCGCAATCGGGATATTGAAGGCACCGAGGTGATCTGGTCGTTCTTCCGGAAGTTCGCGCGCTAGTTCGCCTTGCTTGGCGAGTGGCCAGACAGGCCAATGGCAGCCGCTCAGTAGATCGTGCGCTTCATCCGCTCCGGATAGTCGTCGTCATAGGCCTTGCCGTCGAAGGCGCCCTGGCTGATCGCCTGCAACATCGAGCCGGTCGAGGGCAGGGCGGAGCGCGGTATCTGCGTGGCCGGTTCCCACAGCTTCGAGCGCACCAGCGCCTTCTGGCACTGGGTGTAGATCTCGCGGACCGTGATGACGATCACCGAGGTGGGGATCTTGTCCTCCATGGCAAAGCTTTCGCGCAGGGCCAGGTTGGTCGACAGGTGCGCCTCGCCGTTGACGCGCATGGTCTCGCCGATGCCGGGGATCATGAACAGCAGCGCGATGCGCGGATCGCGCACGATGTTGCGCAGGCTGTCGACGCGGTTGTTGCCGCGCCTGTCGGGGATCATCAGGGTCTTCGCATCATGGATGCGGACAAAGCCCTTCGGATCGCCGCGCGGCGAGCAATCGAGGCCTTCGGGGCCGCTCGTCGCCAGCAGCACGAACGGTGCTGCTGCGATGAACTGGCCATAGTGCTCCGAGATGTGGTCGAGCACCTTGAGCTTTGCGGCGGGCACGATCTGGCCATAGATCGCTTCGAGTTCGGCGATGCTGCAGATCGTGTCGCTCATCAGGCTCACTCGGTCGGCTTGATGCCGGCTGCTTCGATGACATCGCGCAGGACGGTGATCTCCTGTGCGTGGTAGGGGCGGAAGGCGGCCGGATCACGCACGTTCATGGTGAAACCGGTGCGCAGGATGGCTTCACGCGGGCCTGACGCGTTGAGCACGTTGACCACCTCTGCCGAGAGGCGGGCCAGCGCGGCGGCGGGGGTTGCGGCGGGCGCGAAGAAAGCCGCCCACGAATCGGCATCGGCGTTGGCAATGCCCTGCTCGCGCAGGGTCGCCACGGCAGGCACCGCCATGTTGCGGGCCGGGCTGGCAAGGGCGATGGCGCGCAGGTCGCCGCTCTGGATCTGGCCCAGCACCGAGGGCAGGGTCGAGTTGGCGATGTCGATGCGCCCGCCCATCAGTTCCTGCACCAGCGGAGCAGCACCACGGAAGGGCACATGCGTCATCTTCGTGCCGGTGCGGGCCATGAACAGTTCGGTGAACAGGTGCGAGCCCGAGCCAATGCCGGTGGAGCCGTAGTTCAGCTTGCCCGGATCGGCCTTGGCGAGCGCCACCAGTTCGGGAATGGTCTTCGCCGGCAGGTCCTTGCGCACCACGAAGACATGCTCGAACGAACCGACGCCGGCGAGCGGGGCGAAATCCTTCTGCGGATCGTAGCCCGGCTCCTTCAGCAGGAAACTGTTCGAGCCATGGGTCTGGTTGTTGCCGAAGATGATGAGGTGGCCATCGGCCTCGCCACGCGCCACCGAACGAGTGCCGACGGCACCCGATGCACCGGCGCGGTTGTCGACCACCACACCGACCTTGAAGATCGCCTCGAGTTCCTTGGCCATGATGCGGCCGATCGCATCGGTTGGGCCGCCGGCTGGATAGGGAACGACCATGGTGATGGTGCGCGAGGGAGCCCATGCGCCCTGGGCGCGGACCAGCGAGGGAGCAGCGATGGCCCCGGCGATCAGGCCGAGCGAGTGGCGGCGGGTGATGGTGGTCATGGATGTTCCTCCGGCATGATCTGGTCCGGCATGTTCAAGCGGCCAGTTGCGTCCGTCATAACGCGGCTTGGCCCATCAGGCTAGATCGGCCGGGCCGGCTCAGGTCTTGCCGGCTCAGGTCTTGCCGGCTCAGGTCTTGCCAGCTCAGGTCTTGCCAGCTCAGGTCTTGCCGGCTCAGGTCTTGCCGGCTCAGGCCTTGTGCGCCACGCGTTTGGCGGCGACCACGAGCGCGACAACCACCACGGCCACCAGCCAGACGACCGGCTCCACCGTCTCGCCGGCCAGCGTTGCGGCGAAGATCAGGGTAATGAAGGTTTGCAGCAACTGCACCTGCCCGACGCGTGCCACCCCGCCCATGGCGAGGCCGGCATTCCAGAAGAAGAAGCCGACATACTGGCTGATCACGGTGACATAGGCGAAACCGGCCAGTGCAGACACCGGCGCAGCGGCAAAGGCGGCGCTGCCGGGCCAGCTCAGCGCCATGCCGGCAAGGTTGATCGGCAGGGCCACGACCAGAATCCAGGAGATCACCTCCCAGCCGGGCATGACCCGTGCCGCCTTGGCCGAGTAGACATATCCGGTCGAGGCGACGGCCACCGAGATCAGCACCAGGATGTCGCCGAGGCCAACAGAGCCTGGGCCAAGAGAACCTGGGCCAAGAAACCCCCCGCTTCCGGCTCCGCCGCCGCTGCGCATGGCAAAGCCGACCACGACCAGCATGCCAAGGATCGAGATGGCCCAGAAGGCCCGGCTCTGGGGTTCGCGCAGGATGATGGCGGCAGCCACGGCGGTGCCGAGCGGCAGGACCCCGGCCACGACGCCGGCATGGGATGATTCCACCAGTCGCATCGCGAAGTTGGTCAGCCCCGGAAAGCCCCAGACAAGGCAGAGCGCTGCAATGCCGATCGGCAGCCACAGGTGTTTGTCCGGCAAGGGCTTGCGCAGCACCACAATGACAATGAGCGCCAGAAGGCCCGCGATGCCGGCCCGCCCGAAGGTGACGAACACCGGATCGAACCAGGCCACGGCCAGCTTCGTCATCGGAAAGGTGCCGCCAAAGGCGACAACGCCAAGAAAGCCGAGCAGAAGGCCAAGGCTTGCAGGCGACAGGAGGCTCGGTTTGGGCATGGTGTCCGCGCTTTTCAATGCGGCTGCATATCAGCGTGCGGCGACAATCACCCACGCTTTCGCGTGATGGCACGCATGCCGGCGATGAATTGGTCTGGCAGCAGGAGCCGGGATCACGGAGCCAACAGCGGCGGGATGACCACGACCGCATCGCCGGGCCGGATCACGCCCGGGTGGGCGACGCTGAGCACCAGCCCGCGCAGTGACCTGGCGACCGTGACGAAGGCGAATTCAAGATCCGGGTTGCCGTAAGCTGCTGCGAGCTTGCGGCCCGGTCCGCGGCAGGGCCGGTTGTAGGCCTCGACGCGCAGCAGGGTGTGGCCGTCGAAGCGCCCCTGGCCGCCCCAGTTGCCGCCAATGGCCAGATGAGCGCCGGGTGGCAGCCGCGACAGATCCGCGATGCCCTCTGTCACCAGATTGGCCCCGATCAGGCCAGGGTCAAGCGCCGCCAGGCCGAGGCCTGTGGCGATTCGGGCCAGTTCCTCCCGCGAGAGCACGGAAAGCTGCCGGTCATTGCGCAGGCTCATGCCCCTCGGCAGCCAGGGCTCACGCGGACCGGCGGCGCGCGTTGCGCCGGCATGGCGGTCGCCGGCGATGCCGGCTCTGTCGAGCGACAGTTCCTGATGGGGCGCGGTCACGAAGCTGTCGGCCCCGGCGGCCGACGACACGGTGCTGTGGACGCTGACGATGGTGCCTGTCCGGGGCATGCGTTCCCTGCTCATGGCCTCATCCTGACGCCATCGCGCGTGCTGCCCGAAACGCTGAACTCGCCCTTGAGTTCGGTCATCGAGGAGGTGCCGACATGGACCTCGAAGCCACCTGCCTCGACCAGCAGCCTGCCGGCGGCATCGTGATAGCCAAGAGCCTGCGCCGGCACCGTGAAACTGACGCGCTGGCTGGCACCGGCCTTGAGCATGACCTTCCCGAAGGCCTTGAGCTGGCGCACGGGGCGCGAGATGCTCGCCACCGGCTGCCGCAGGTAAAGCTGCACGACCTCCTGTCCGTCTCGGGAGCCTGTGTTGCTGACCAGAACGCTCGCCTTCAGAAAGCCGTTAGGGTCGATGCGCGGAGTCTCGATCCTGAGATCGCCGATGCTGAAGCGCGTGTAGGATAGCCCATATCCGAACGGATAGAGCGGCTGGTTCGCCTCGTCCATGAAGATGGATTCATAGCGGAAGCGACCCTTGGTCTCTGGCCGGCCCGTTGGCAGATGGTCGTGGTAAACCGGGATCTGACCGACCGAGCGCGGGAAGCTGATCGGTGTCTTGCCCGATGGATTGACGACCCCGGTCAGAACCTCGGCGATGGCGGTGCGCCCTTCGGAGCCGGCATGGAAGGTCTGGACAAGGGCTGCCAGCCGGCCCTTGAGATGGCTGAGCACCAGCGGCCTGCCCGTTGCCAGAACCAGCACGACCGGCTTGCCGGTGCCGATCAGTTCTTCGAGCAAGGCGTCCTGAACGCCGGGCAATGTCAGCCTCGTGCGCGAGGCGCCTTCGCCCATGAACTCGCAATCCTCACCCAGCTTGGCGATGATGACATCGGCGGTGGACGCTGCCTCGACGGCGGCTGCGCGATCGGCAAACTCCCTGCCGCAATAGGTGGTGATGCCGGGCTGGTAGCTCACTGTTGCGCCGCCGCCGAGCAGTCGCGCCAGCGCCGCATCAAGGCTTTCGAGTGGCTTGCGCGGCACGCCTGCCGGGTCTGTCCAGACCTTTTCCTGATCGGGCCGGGCCAGCGCGCCGATCACGGCAATGCTGCGATGGCGGGCCGGATCGAGCGGCAGGATGCCGTCGTTCTCCAGCAGGATGATGGATTCTCGGGCCGCGCGGCGGGCTGCATCGAGTGCCGGCGGCGATTGCAGTGCGTTTTCGGCCGTCTTCGGGTCGATGTCGCTGATCTTATCCATGCCGGCGTGAAACTTGACACGCAGTACGCGGCGCACGGCCTCGTCGACCTGGGCGGTGGGCACGCGGCCGGCGCGAACCTCGGTCGCGAGGTGGCGGGAATAGACGAAGCCCATCATGTCGATATCGATGCCGGCGGCGAGGGCCTTGCGCGCCGCTTCCGCTTCATCGCGGGCGATGCCATGGGCTATCAGTTCGGGAATGGAGCCGAAGTCGGAGACGACCAACCCCCTGAAGCCCCATTGCCGGCGCAACAGGTCTGTCAGCATGCCCTTGTGGGCGGTGGCCGGCGTGCCGTTGACCGAATTGAAGGCGGCCATCACCGAAAGTGAGCCGGCATCGTGCGCCGACCTGAACGGCGGCAGGTGCAGATCATGCAATTGCTCGGCCGGAATCCAGGCGGTGTTGTAGTCGCGCCCGGCTTCCCCGCCGCCATAGCCGACGAAGTGCTTCACGGTCGCTGCGACGCCGCCGGCCTGATAGCCACGGGTGCGGGCGGCGGCCATGATGCCGGACAGGTGCACATCCTCGCCCGCGCCTTCAAGCAGCCGGCCCCAGCGCGGATCGCGGCCCATGTCGACCATCGGCGCGAAGGTCCAGTTGATGCCCAGCGCCCTTGCCTCGCGCCCGGTCCAGAGCGCCGCTTCCTCGACCAGAGCCGGGTTGAAGGTGGCAGCCTGGCCGAGAGGCAGCGGGAAGTAGGTCGAGACCCCGTGCACCGCATCGAGGCCGATCAACAGCGGAATTTTCAGCCGGCTTTCGCGCGCCGCCTTCTGCACGGCAGCCATCTCGGTCGGATCGACGAAGTTCATCACGTTGCCGATGCGGCCCGAGCGGATCTCGCCGTAGTCGAAGCCCTGACGCCGGCCATAGAGATGCAACTGGCCGACCTTCTCGTCGAGTGTCATCTGGCGCAGCAGCCGGTCGATCCGGCGCTCGATGGCGGCGGCTTCCGGGCCGGTCTTCCAGGCCATCGGCATTTGTGCGGCAGCGTCGCCGACGGCCAGACAGGGCGCGAGAAGCGCGAGAGAGCCGAGAAACAACCGGAGCAACAGGCGCGGCATCGACATCCCTTGCAGCAGCAGAAGGCCATAACGGCCTATCGGAACCCTGGAGGCTCAGGGATGGGATGCAATAGAGCGCTTCGGCGCAGGCCCGCAAGTTGCCGGGGTTTGATTTTCGCACAAGCCCGCAATCCGGCTGATCGATTTCAGCGTTTCTCAACACAAAGCCCCGAAGCTGATGGCTGAGACTGATTCGGGTTTTATTAAACAGGCAGGGCCATGGTCGAAATCTCGGACCGCTCCGCGAACACGGCGTTCGTGTCCGCCGCCAGTGTGCGGCAGGGCGCACGCGCACTGTCGCAGGTGAGCCAGGCCGCCGGCCGGCAGGTCGAGCTGACCCAGACCGACCTGCGCACCCAGGCCCGCAACCTCAACGGGCTGGCCAACAGGGTCGGCGAGGTATCAGTAGCGCTGAACGGGATCGAGGAAGCGCGCGGCATCGTCCGTTCCGAGCAACTGACCGATTCCCTGAAGCGCGCCACCCAGCGCGCGGTCAACCGCATGCTGCAAGCCGAGAGCCTGTCCAATGCGCGGGCGAATAGCGGCGCATTTGGCAGTTCCGGCAAGCTGAGCATTGCCGACATCGTGGGCAGCCTGAGCAACGCGAACACGCCCGGCAGTGCGATCGTCGGTGCCTTGGCCAAGGCCCTCAAGGGGGGGCAGTCGAAAGCGCCAACGCCGATTTCGATCATCGCCAATGCGGCGTCATCCGGCAAGACGCTTGGCGACATCTTCGACCGGGCCCTGCCCATGCGCGTGCAAGCCCTTGGACGTGCAACCGTCGAGGTCTCCCGGCGCGCGCTGGAGGCACAGATCAGCAATGTCGTGATCGATCCCTCTGATCCGGAAGCAGTGCTGCCCAGCGCAAGGGTTGTGGACGCTGGCCGCGCCACGCGGTCGAACGAAGGCTTCGTGATCACGGCTCGGGCCGGCGACAATGGCGGCACTGTTGTGCTCGACACCAACGATCCCGGCGGAGAGGATACGCGCCTTGCGACGTTCAACGTCACGGGTGGAAACGGCTCGGATGTGATCTTCCTCGCGGGAGCCAACAACGCGCTGGTCAGGGCTGGCGAAGGCAATGACTATGTGATGTCCGACGGCAATGCCGAAATCTATGGCGGCCTCGGCGACGACATCCTGACCGGCAACATCGTCTTCGGCGAAGAGGGCGACGATGTCCTGTTCGGCAACACGCTGGCGGTGGGCGGCGCCGGAAACGACCGGATCACCATGTTCTCCACCGGCGGTGATGATGAGGAAGACGCAACAGATGGACTTGCCTTCGGCGGTGATGGCGATGACATCATCGTCGGTGAAGCCCGGATCAGTGCCGATGGCGGCGAGGGGGCCGATGCCATCAGTCTGCGGGCTGGCGGCTTTGCCAATGGCGGCGCGGGGAACGACACGCTGACGGCGTTTGACGAGGCGACGCTCGAAGGCGGTGCCGGCGATGACGACATCCTGCTTCTGGCCAGCGGCACCGTCGATGGCGGTGCAGGCAAGGACGATATCACGGCGACGTTCTATTCCACCGTGAGCGGCGGCAAGGACAATGATCTCGTGCGCATGAACACCGGCGGCATCTACCGCTTTGCCAAGGGCGATGGCGTGGACCAGGTGCTGATGGGCTCGGCGCTGACCGGGCAGGTGGCCGACCGGGCCAAGGTCAACCGGATTGAACTGACTGATCTGGCGCGTGGCGACATGGACATCTCTGTCTCGAACACCGACGTCACCCTCATTTCGCGCGACCCTGCGGTCCGGGACCAGATCAGCCTGACCCGCTCGCTGCCGGGAGACCGGATCGACATCGTGTTCACCAAGGATGGCAAGACACAGACGCTTTCCATCATCGGCACAAGCCAGACACTGAGCCCCTTGACGCCGGTGCTGCCACCGATCACGTCGTGATTTTCGTTTGGCTACCAGCTGCCTGATGAGTGCCCAATTTGAGGCGATGATCCGGGACGACCTTGAGGGTCCAACCCTGGTCCTTCGCTTCCCGCACGCGCGGACGCACGCGCGGTCGAATGTGCGGACGAGCGTCGCGCACGACCCGCCAGCGCGAAAGCCGGTGGTTGGCCGCAGGCCCGCGGAAGGCGGTGCCTTGGGAAGCCTTCTTCTGGACAAGACAGGCCCGTGCCGCGCGGCTGAAATCCCGGCACGGAGCCAGACAGGACATGCCAACGGGATCATCGCCCTGGAATGGTCCCGTTTTGCGTGGCGGCGGCTGCCCACCGAAATGCAGCCTGCCGCGCATCTCACCCCTTTCGCTGGCTTTGCGCTCAGTCTATAGGCACGGTTCAGCACTCTCGCTTTGCCATGCTTGCACCGCCCCGATGGTCAGCCGTTCGGGATGGCGGTGCGCGAACCTGAAAGCCCGGCCCCCCCGCGCCGGGGTTGCCCGATGCCAAAACGTACAGACATCTCATCGATCCTGATCATTGGTGCCGGTCCGATCATCATCGGACAGGCCTGCGAGTTTGACTATTCGGGCACCCAGGCCGTGAAGGCGCTGAAAGCTGAAGGCTACCGCGTCGTGCTGGTCAATTCGAACCCGGCCACGATCATGACCGACCCTGACCTGGCCGATGCCACCTATGTCGAGCCGATCACGCCGGAAATCGTGGCGAAGATCATCGAGAAGGAGCGCCCCGATGCGCTGCTGCCGACCATGGGCGGCCAGACGGCGCTGAACTGCGCGCTGTCGCTGAAAAAGATGGGCGTGCTTGAAAAGTTCGGCGTCGAGATGATCGGGGCGACCGCCGAGGCGATCGACATGGCCGAGGACCGGGAACTGTTCAAGGAAGCGATGGCGCGGATCGGCCTCGAAACCTGCCGCTCGCACCACATCAAGACACTTGGCCAGGCGCTGGAGGCGCTCGAGGACATCGGGCTGCCGGCCATCATCCGTCCGTCCTTTACCATGGGCGGAACCGGTGGCGGCATTGCCTACAACAAGGCTGAATTCATCGAGATCGTCGAACGCGGCATCGATGCCTCGCCGACCTCCGAAGTCCTGATCGAGGAAAGCGTGCTCGGCTGGAAGGAATACGAGATGGAGGTCGTGCGCGACAAGCACGACAACTGCATCATCATCTGCTCGATCGAGAACCTCGATCCGATGGGTGTGCACACCGGCGATTCGATCACCATCGCGCCGGCGCTGACGCTCACCGACAAGGAATACCAGATCATGCGTGACGCCTCGCTGGCGGTCCTGCGCGAGATCGGCGTCGAGACTGGCGGCTCGAACGTGCAGTTCGCGGTCAACCCCGAAAACGGCCGGATGATCGTCATCGAGATGAACCCCCGCGTCTCGCGCTCCTCGGCGCTGGCCTCCAAGGCCACGGGCTTTCCGATTGCCAAGGTCGCGGCGCGTCTGGCCGTGGGCTATACGCTCGACGAGATCGCCAACGACATCACTGGTGGCGCGACCCCGGCCTCGTTCGAGCCGACCATCGATTACATCGTCACCAAGATCCCGCGTTTCGCCTTCGAGAAGTTTCCGGGCTCGGAGACCACGCTGACCACCTCGATGAAGTCGGTTGGCGAGAGCATGGCCATTGGCCGGACCTTCCAGGAATCGTTGCAGAAGGCGCTGCGCTCGCTTGAGACGGGGCTCGACGGGCTCGACGAGATCGAGATCGAGGGCCTTGGCCAGGGCGATGACCGCAACGCCATCAAGGCTGCCATCGGCACGCCGACGCCTGACCGGCTGCTTCAGGTCGCGCAGGCCATGCGGCTGGGCTTCAGCGACGAGGAGATCTTCGACAGCTGCAAGATCGACCCCTGGCTGATCGAGCAGTTGCGCGGCATCGTCGACATGGAAAACAAGGTGCGGGCCCATGGCCTGCCAACCACGCCGGGCGCTTTCCGGCAGCTGAAGTCGATGGGCTTCTCCGACAAGCGGCTGGCGGCGCTGGCGGGCAAGAGCGATGGCGAGGTGACGAAGCTGCGCCAAAGCCTCGATGTGCGTCCGGTCTACAAACGCATCGACACCTGCGCTGCGGAGTTCGCCTCGCCCACGGCCTACATGTATTCGACCTATGCGCCACCTTTCGCCGGCGCGATGGCCGACGAGGCCAGGCCAACTGACCGGAAGAAGGTGGTGATCCTGGGCGGCGGTCCAAACCGGATCGGGCAGGGCATCGAGTTCGACTATTGCTGCTGCCATGCCTGTTTCGCGCTGCGCGATGCGGGCTACGAGACGATCATGGTCAACTGCAACCCCGAGACCGTCTCGACCGACTATGACACCTCCGACCGGCTCTATTTCGAGCCGCTTACGGCCGAGGACGTGCTCGAAATCCTGCATACCGAGCAGACGAACGGCACCTTGCACGGCGTGATCGTGCAGTTTGGCGGGCAGACGCCGCTCAAGCTCGCCCATGCGCTGGAAGAGGCGGGGATCCCGATCCTCGGCACCTCACCCGATGCCATCGACCTGGCCGAGGACCGCGACCGCTTCAAGCGCCTGCTCGACAAGCTCTGGCTCAAGCAGCCCAAGAACGGCATTGCCTATTCGGTCGAACAGAGCCGGATGATCGCTTCCGAACTGGGCCTGCCCTTCGTGGTGCGCCCGTCCTACGTGCTGGGTGGCAGGGCCATGGCCATCATCCGGGATGAGGCGCAGTTCGAGGATTACCTGCTCGGCACCTTGCCCTCGCTGATCCCCTCCGAGGTCAAGGCCAAGTATCCCAACGACAAGACCGGCCAGATCAACATGGTGCTGGGCAAGAATCCTCTGCTCTTCGATCGCTACCTGTCCGATGCCATCGAGGTTGACGTTGACTGTCTGGCCGATGGCAAGACAGCCTACATTGCCGGGATCATGGAGCACATCGAGGAGGCGGGCATCCATTCCGGTGACAGCGCCTGCTCGCTGCCGCCGCGCTCGCTGTCGCCGGACATGCTGGCTGAACTTGAACGGCAGACCCGCGCCATGGCGATTGCGCTGGAGGTCGGCGGCCTGATGAACGTTCAATATGCCATCAAGGACGACGAGATCTACGTGCTCGAGGTCAACCCGCGCGCCTCGCGGACCGTGCCGTTCGTGGCCAAGGTGATCGGCGAACCCATCGCCAAGATTGCCGCCCGCGTGATGGCCGGCGAGAGCCTGGCCTCGTTCGGGCTGAAGCCGAAGGTGCTGAAGCATGTCGGCGTCAAGGAGGCGGTGTTCCCGTTCGCCCGCTTCCCCGGTGTCGATGTGTTGCTTGGCCCGGAGATGCGCTCGACCGGCGAGGTCATCGGGCTCGACCGCTCCTTCGACGTGGCCTTCGCCAAGAGCCAGCTCGGTGCCGGCTCCAAGGTGCCGACCTCGGGCACGGTGTTCATCTCGGTGCGCGATGCCGACAAGCCGCGCATCCTCGCCACAGCGCGGATGCTGGAAGGACTCGGTTACAAGATCAGCGCCACCGGCGGCACCTGGCGCTATCTCAAGGAAAAGGGCCTGTCCCCTGTCAGGGTCAACAAGGTGCTGGAAGGCCGGCCCCATATCGTCGATGCCATCAAGAACGGCGAGATCGCCGTGGTGATCAACACGACTGAAGGCCCCAAGGCGCTCAATGACAGCCGGTCTCTGCGCCGCAACGCCCTCTTGCACAAGGTGCCTTATTATACCACCTTGTCTGGAGCGATCGCGGCAGCCGAGGGCATGAGGGCCTATCGCAGTGGCGATCTTGAGGTACGATCACTCCAGTCGTATTTCGACACGGCTGCGTGAGCGCACCGGGGCGGACCACCAACGATCAACATCATCGGATGCAGTCGGGCTCACGCCTGCCTGCAACGGCCAGCTTTTTTGAAAGAGGAGACCGGTCATGGACCGCGTTCCCATCACCATCAGCGGTTTCGCCGCGCTGGAAGCCGAACTCAAGGACCGCATGCAGGTGCAGCGCCAGCGCATCATCCAGGCGATTTCCGAGGCGCGCGCGCTGGGCGATCTGTCCGAGAATGCCGAGTATCATTCGGCCAAGGAACAGCAATCGCTGAACGAAGGCCGGATCATGGAACTGGAATCGATGATCGGCCGGGCCGAGATCATCGATGTGTCGAAGCTGTCCGGCGACAGGATCAAGTTCGGCGCGACCGTCAAGCTGATCGACGAGGACACCGAGGAAGAGCGCACATACATGATTGTCGGCGAGCCGGAAGCGGATGTTCGCTCCGGCAAGCTCTCGATCGGCTCACCGATCGCGCGTGCGCTGATCGGCAAGACCATCGGCGATACGGTGCAGGTCTCGACCCCCGGCGGCGGCAAGTCCTACGAAGTCACTGCCGTCCGTTTCGGCTGAGGGCTGGCTGCGGCTGTTGCCGGTTTCTTGATATTGCCATGATCACGTGGAAGTTTGCGCATGTCAGGCATGATGTGCGCGCCGGCAGGACAGGATGGCCAGGATGCAGATGATCTCCCGCCGCGGGGTGTTGGCAGGCGCGGCTGCCCTGATCGGCCTTGGCGCAGGCCGTGCCGAGGCCGGCACGCAGGCCTTCGGTCGCATCCGGGTGGATGTCTCGGCCTATCGGGCAAGTGCCGGTAGTGTGTCCGCTGCCCGCATCGCTGCCAGCCTTGATGGGGCCTTGCGGCGGCAATTCGCCGGGCGTGCCGGGGTCCGCAATGCGCCCGATCTGGTGGTGAGCATCAGAAGCGTGCGGTTCGCGTCGGTCTCCGGCGGCGGCGCCTTCGGTTTTGGCAGCGGTAGCGGCGACAGTGACGAGATGGATGGCGAGGCGCTGATCGTGCGGGGAAACACGGTGTTGGGCCGGCATCCGCAATTGCTGTCGCAGGATGCGGCGCAAGGCGGCTCGGGGCTCGACATCGACGGCGAAGGCCTGAGGCTGGCGAACCTGTGCAACAACTACGCCGCCTGGCTGGCCCGCGCGATCTAGATCGTGCCGGTTCAGAGCGGCGCCGCGCCCTCGTCCTTGACCTGACCAATCGCCAGCGCCGTGCGGATATTGCGCACGTTGGGCAGGTCGGTCATGTCGGCGACGAAGGCCTGGAAGGCTTTCATGTCCGGCGCGACGCACTGGAGCATGAAATCCATGTCGCCTGACAAGGTCCAGCTTGCGCGCACCGCCGGCATGGCCCGGATATGGGCGATGAAGGCATCGAGATCAGGCCCCGCCTGACTGGCCAGATGCACGAACGCGAAGAACGGCACCTCGAAGCCAAGCCGCTTTTCGTCGATCAGCGCCCGGTAACCCCTGATGAAGCCGGCCTCCTCAAGGGCGCGCACCCGACGCAGGCATGGCGGAGGCGACATGCCGAGCCGTGATGCCAGTTCGACATTGGTCATGCGGCCATCATGCTGCAACAGCTTGAGGATCAGTCGGTCAGTGTCGTCGAGACGGGCGGGCAAGCGGGGTGAACCTCCAGATGGACGGACTGCCCGCAGGGGGCGCGACCGGTCCGGGCTTCCGGTCTTGTCGCGGGCAGCCGGCGCGATGACCCGGCCTTGCCAACGCCGCCATCAACACGCCATTGCACGCGCAACGACCATCGGGCTGGCATAGCCCCACGATCTTTGCCACACAAGCGGCAGCACATCGAACCGGGCCTGCTGTGCCATGAGATGCTGCCCGAATGGAGCCGAACCGCGTGACGCCCACAGCCTGGATCATCACTGACGGCAAGGCCGGCGATCTTGCCCAGTGCGTGGGCGTGGCCGGGGCCATGGGCCTTGAGCCGCAGCAGCGCGTGGTCAGGCCGGCGGCACCGTTCACCTGGCTGATGCCGCGCGGGCCGATTGATCCGCGCGAGGCTCCAGGCAGGCCCGGCAGCCCGATCCGGCCACCGTGGCCTGATCTGCTGATTGCCTCGGGTCGGCGCGCGGTGCCCTATGTCCGCGCCGCAAAGCGGCTGTCGGGCGGACGCACGTTCACGATCTTCCTGAAAGATCCGCGCACTGGCTCCAAGACAGCCGATTTCATCTGGGTGCCTGCCCATGACCGGCTGCGTGGGCCCAACGTTATGACCACGCTGGTTTCGCCGCACAAGGTCAGCGCCGCTGCGCTGGCTGCCGCGCGCCAGAACCCGCCGGCGCCCATCACTGCGTTGAAGGATGGCCCGCGCGTGGCCGTGCTGGTGGGCGGGGACAGCCGCCATCACCGGTTCAAGCCGGAGGACATCGCGCGGCTGGTACAGGCCCTCAACCAGCTTGCGGCCAGCGGTGCCGTGCTGATGGGCTCGCGCTCGCGCCGTACGCCGGAGGCGCTGGCCGCGCTGGTGGGCGAGACCTTCGCCCGCACCGGCGGCTGGTGGTGGGATGGCACCGGTCCCAACCCATATACTGCGCTGTTGGCCCATGCCGATGCCATCGTTGTTACCGCCGACAGCGTCAACATGATCGGCGAGGCGGCGGCGACGGGTGTGCCGGTGCTCGTGTTCGAGCCCTCGGGAGGACACGGCAAGATCGGCAAGTTCCTCAACGGGCTGGCCGATCACGGAGTTGTGCATCGTTTCGAGGGTAACCTTGTCGGGTCACGCTACGAACCCATAGATAGCACCACACAGATCGCCCGCGCCGCGATGGCCGCCTATGACGCGCATCGCCTGACCTTGAAGGTCTGAGGAGAACACCATGGCCCATGTCCATGCCAGATTGATGATCGTCGGCTCCGGCCCTGCCGGCTACACCGCTGCGATTTATGCCGCCCGCGCCATGCTGGAGCCGGTGCTGGTGTCCGGCTTCCAGCCGGGCGGACAGTTGATGATCACCACCGATGTGGAGAACTACCCCGGCTTTGCCGATGTCATCCAGGGCCCGTGGCTGATGGAGCAGATGCAGAAGCAGGCGGCCCATGTCGGCACGACCATGATCTCAGATCACATCTCGAAGGTTGACCTCGGCAGCCATCCGTTCCGCCTCTGGGGCGATGGCGGCGACACATATTCGTGCGAGGCGCTGGTGATCGCCACCGGTGCACAGGCCAAATGGCTCGGCATCCCGTCCGAGCACAGCTTCCAGGGCTTCGGCGTCTCGGCCTGCGCGACCTGCGACGGCTTTTTCTTCCGCAACCGCGAGGTGGTCGTGGTTGGCGGCGGCAACTCGGCCGTGGAGGAAAGCCTCTATCTCGCCAATCTGGCCAGCAAGGTGACGCTGGTGCATCGCCGTGACAGCCTGAAAGCCGAGAAAATCCTGCAAGATCGCCTGCTGAAGCACCCCAAGGTCGAAGTGATCTGGGACTCTGCCGTGGACGAAATCTGCGGCGTGCTGCCCGGCGGGGAAGGCACCCCCGGCGTCACGCATGTGCGCCTGAAAAACCTCAAGACAGGCGCCCTGTCGGATGTGAAGACCGACGGTGTCTTCGTCGCCATCGGCCACAAGCCATCGACCGGCCTGTTCATCGGGCAGGTGGCGATGAAGGACTCGGGCTACATCATCACCAAACCGAATTCGACCGCGACCAATATCCCTGGCGTCTTCGCCGCCGGCGATGTGGCCGATGACACCTATCGCCAGGCCGTGACGGCAGCAGGCCTTGGCTGCATGGCCGCGCTGGAAGCC
>Ga0164292_10001149_pt1 | contig 21249 bp, 22 predicted proteins | sample GEODES117metaG_FD_111486 | JGI IMG/M metagenome (GOLD analysis project Ga0164292, IMG submission 111486) | Eutrophic lake water microbial communities from Lake Mendota, Wisconsin, USA - GEODES117 metaG | ecosystem: Environmental > Aquatic > Freshwater > Lake | place: USA: Lake Mendota...
CAAAGCAACTTTACGAAGTTGGTCAGTCATCCGGTGACCGGGTCTGGCACATGCCACTGGTTGATGACTATCAGGATTCTCTCGAGAGCGAGATTGCCGACCTCAATCACGCGGCCAATAATCGCAGTTACTCTGCCGGCTCTGTCACAGCTGCTCTCTATCTTGAACATTTTGTCGGAGATCGTCGCTGGGTTCACCTCGATATTGCGGGCACTGCTCGAAGCGAGTCAGATTCTGGAGAAAATCCAAAGGGCGGAACTGGATTTGGCGTCCGATTGCTCGTGGATTGGATATTGTCTCTCTCATGATTATTGATCCGCACTCCTATGCAGAGACCTTTAGGCATGAGGATGCGGTTAAGGTCGCAGCTCGTGCGCGTGGAGTTGAAATCGGAACTAATGACACCACATCAGGTGCCGGCGCTTACCTCGCCTTCCTTGCTCAAATTCTGAAGGCACAGTCTGTTGTAGAAATTGGCACCGGGTCAGGCGTTGGCGCACTGTGGTTGCTCGACGGAATGCTTGCCTCCGGAACTCTCACATCGATTGACGACGAAATGGAACATTCATCCATTGCTCGTACTGCCTTTGCCGACGGAGATATCCCGGCACAAAGATTTCGTTTGATTACTAATCCAGTAATGGAAGTCATGCAAAAACTGACCGATCGGGCATATGACTTAGTTGTATATCGACACAATCCAGAAGATCTCCCTTATGCAATTTCGGAAGCATCTCGTATTTTGCGTAGCGGTGGTGTTTTCGTCATCGATAATTTCTTCGGCGAATCAAAGGTTTCTGATCCTGCTCAAAGAGACCCGAAGACAGTGGCACTTCGCGAAGCTGGGAAGTTCCTGAAAGCAGATGCTGAAAATTGGATGACATCACTGATTCCAGTTGGTGACGGTTTGCTACTAGCGACAAAGTTGTAGGAAAATAGCGCTATGAATGACTTTAATAGTTCACCTTGGTGGAGCGCCCCTGGTAGCTCAGGTAGGAATATCTCACTGCGAAGCGCTCTGACTCTCTCACTGATTGTAGGAGTCATTGGCGGAATATTCGGGGCTGCATCAAGTGGATCTCTCTTCGGCTACTCAACCCGAATCGTGAGTTCACAGTCAACTATCGAACGCCCGGCAGACTCTGTGGCTGGCATCGCCGCCAGAGTTCTCCCATCTGTGGTTTCGATTGAAGCCAAGGGCAGTGATGGTGGTTCGACCGGATCAGGGTTTGTGATTTCACCAGATGGTTACATCCTGACAAATAACCATGTAATTGCGGAAGCGATTGAGAGCAACGGGGTAATTACTGTCCGCCTGCAAAACGGTGAGTCATATCGCGCCACCGTTATTGGTGGAGATAGCACATATGACTTGGCAGTTCTAAGAATTTCACCGCGAAATCTTCCAGCACTTCAATTTGGAGATAGCGAGAAAGTCGCAGTGGGGGACTCTGTCCTCGCAATTGGCTCACCACTTGGATTGTCCGGAACTGTGACATCCGGAATTATCAGCGCAAAAGATAGAGCGGTGAAGGCAGGTGAGAACGCAGCCGATAACTCATTTATCAATGCGCTCCAAACGGATGCAGCAATTAATCCAGGAAATTCAGGCGGTCCGTTAGTCGATGCCACAGGAGCAGTAATCGGAGTTAATTCTGCAATCGCTACCTTAGGTTCGGTATTTAACTCACAGACAGGTTCAATTGGCCTTGGCTTTGCAATTCCAATTAATCAAGCACGCAAAACTGCCGAACAATTAATCAAGGATGGCAAATCAACCTATCCCATTCTCGGAGTCTCGGTGACGATGAACTATCAAGGTGTAGGGGCACAGATTTCTCCTAAGAGTGATGCGATTCTTCCGGGCGGACCAGCGGAAAAGGTTGGCCTGAAGGCAGGAGACATCATTACAAAGCTAGGTGATCGCACCATTACATCTGCCGAAGAGCTGATAGTTACCGTTCGCTCTCTTGATGTTGGAGATAGCGTTGAAGTCACCTATACCCGTAACGGCAAGAGCGCGAGCGTTACTCTCGTTCTGACAGCCGGCAAGTAGAGCGATAGAGTTTCGCCATGTTCCTAGATTTCGGTGCTGGTGAAATTACCGCCCTGGCAATTTTGGCAATGGTGCTTGTCGGACCAGAGCGACTTCCGCATTTAGCAGGGGAAGCGGCAAAGATAATCAAGAAACTTCGGGTAGTCGCAACTAGCGCGACCAATGAACTCAAAGAGAATCTTGGCCCAGGATTTGAAGATTTGAAGCCAGCAGATCTCAATCCGAAGACTTTTGTGAGGAAACAAATCAACGCAGTCCTAGATGACGAGAAAACTAGCCAGCGCCCGCAGAAGAGAATCGACCCAGACATTTTATGAGTACTCAGGATTTATTGCTTGAGGCGTTATCAAAAGTTAATGACCCCGAGCTTCATCGTTCCATTACTGAACTTGGGATGGTTCAAGATGTATCAGTCAGTGGCACAACAGCAAAGTTACATATTCTGCTGACTATTTCGGGATGTCCTATGAAGGACCGACTCCGAAAAGATATTGATGCCGCTGCAACTTCGGTGCCTTCGATTACATCCGTCGAGATTGAATTTGGCGTCATGAATGAAGAACAGCGCGCCAACATTAAGAAGTTACTTCGAAATGGTCGAGAAGCATTTATCTCATTCGCCCAAGCAGATTCACTTACGCGAGTCATTGGTGTGGCATCCGGCAAGGGCGGAGTAGGTAAGTCATCACTGACAGCAAATCTGGCGGTCGCTGCTGCTGCTAAGGGCTTGCGTGTAGGAATTTTAGATGCCGATGTCTATGGCCACTCGATACCGCGCCTTATGGGACTGATGGGTCAGCGCCCCACCGCAATTGATCAGATGTTTATTCCGCTTGAGTCATACGGCGTCAAGGTAGTTTCGATGGAGATGTTCAAGCCCGAACGATCAGATGCCATCGCTTATCGCGGCCCGCTACTTCACCGGGTGCTTGAACAGCTACTTTCGGATGCATATTGGGGCGATCTCGATATTCTCTTTATCGATCTACCACCGGGAACTGGTGATTTAGCGATTTCACTCGGCCAACTCATCCCCACTTCAGAAATTATTGTTATCACCACTCCACAAATTGCGGCGGCAGAAGTTGCTGAGCGAGCGGGACGAATTGCTCACCAAATTCACCAGAGAGTTATTGGAGTAATTGAAAATATGTCAGCTCTGTCGTGCCCAAAGTGCGGCGAGGAGATGCCACTCTTTGGTTCCGGAGGTGGCGAAGAAACCTCTGCACGTCTTTCGTTGTTAGTTGGCGCAGATGTTCCATTGATGGGCAAAGTACCCTTTAACGTGGATCTGCGCGAAGGTGGAGATGAAGGTAAGCCCGTCGTTGTGAGTGCACCAAATAGTGCAAGTGCTCAAGCAATCACAGCAATTGTCGAGAAGTTAGTTATTCGCCAGGGGTCTTTACTTGGTGTCAGACTGGGGCTTGCGTAACTCTTCCACAATCTCTTTAGCAAAGTCTTCAAGTTCGCTTCGTAAAAAGTCCCGAGTTGATACATCACCCAAAGTAATGCGCAGACTTGCAAGTTCTCTGGTGAGATATTCGGTATCAGCAAGATTGCGGTCTCCTCGACCCCTATCTTCATTGAGAGCGATGCGATCGCGATCTGCCTGACGATTTTGAGCAAGCAGAATAAGTGGCGCAGCGTAGGATGCCTGGAGCGAGAGGATCAGCGTCAAGAAGATAAATGGATACTTATCCCATCGCAGATCTGCTGGAGCGAGAGTGTTCCAAGTGATCCAAGTAATGACAAAAACTGTCATGTATACAAGGAACTTTGCAGTTCCTAGAAAACGAGCGAAGCGTTCAGAGAGGCGACCAAATGCTTCCGGATCGTAATTGGCGCGCAGCGAACGTCTGGTCTCGCGCGGAGTATCTAAACCATGATTACGTGCCATTGCTAAGCCCCTTTCTCGCCATCAAAGACATCTGCAAAATTTGTATCGATATTCTCAAGCGCCGCAGTTGTAGCAGCAGAATCACGATGGACGTGGCGCCAATTCTCTGGAAGTAAGTGGTCGAGCACGTCATCAACAGTAATTGCACCAATGAGACGCTCATTGGCATCAATCACCGGTAGTGAAAGCAAGTTATAGCTTGCAAGATAAGAAGCAACTTCATGCAAAGTGGCATCAGGGTTTACGCCAGCGGTGGTCGTATCTACGAGAGAACCGAGAAGTGTTGAAGGAGGTTCGCGGAGAAGTCTTTGATAATGAACCATGCCAATAAAGCGACCTGTAGGTGTCTCTAGCGGTTGGCGTGAAATAAAGACTTGAGAGGCCAGGGCAGGGGAGAGTTCGCTCTTTCGAACAGCAGCCAGTGCGTCTGCGACCGAATAATCAGCAGACATCACAATCGGTTCGGTTGTCATCAATCCACCAGCAGAATAATCCTCGTATGTCATCAGTCGCAGAACATCCTCAGCATCTTCTGGATCCATCAATTCGATGAGTTCTTGCGCGCGCTCTTCGCCAATTTCGCGAAGCAAGTCAGCAGCATCATCTGGATCCATCTCTTCGAGAACATCGGCGGCGCGCTCACCTTCAAGTTCAGCTAAAAGAGAGACTCGCTCTGCCTCATCCATCTCTTCAATGACATCAGCTAGGCGCTCATCATCGAGTGCTCGTGCAACTTCAACTCGTCGCTTGGGTGCAAGATCTTGTAGCACGGCTGCTAAATCGGCGGCGCGAAGGGTGCTCAGGGTTGCTAGTAAGTGAGTTGCACCTTGATTTGATTCATGAGCTGCAAAGCCAGTTACTTCTTCCCATGCAACCGTCGATGTTGCACCTTTGCGTCGCAGGCCTCGACCTTTTCGCATAATGTGAACTTTTGATATAAACCAATCACCGGTACGAGTAATTTCCATTCCCATATCTTCGACAACGACAGCTTCATCACTTTCGACCAAGCTGATAGAACGATCGAGCAGATCTCCAAGAACGAGAATTTCTCCAGCGCGAGCCTCAAAGCGACGCATATTCAGAAGCCCGGTAATTACTACCGCACCGGATTCAATTGAAGTTACTCGGGTAATTGGAACGAAAACTCTTCGGCGAAGTGGAACTTCAACGACTAGGCCAAGTATGCGAGGAGGTTGATTGTTAGAACGAAGGGTCGCGACAGCATCGCGCACCTTGCCGACTGGATCTCCATTAGGGTCAAAGACTGCAGTTCCTGCAAGGCGGGCGAGGAAGACTCGATTCATTCCATTTCCGCTCATGAGCTAAGGGTATCCGCTACCTTTGAGCCATGCCTCCAAGTAATCAGCTGCCGCAACGAACGGATCTGATGAGACTCGGAGTCGGAATTCTTGGAATAGGTTCATCCGGTCCGCTGATTGCCCTAAGCACAATTCCAATCGTCTCACTTATCTTCTGGCGCAATTTAGGTGGCTCGCTCGCAACTCTCCCCTTTGCACTCAGACACAAAGTTGACCGAACTGGCGCAAAATGGGCAGCACTTGCCGGGGTTGTGTTGGCGTTGCACTTTATTGGCTTCTTTGCCGCGATGCGTCTTACCAGCGTCGCTGCTGGCACTGCCCTTGTTGCGCTACAACCTATCTTTGCAAGTATCTTCGTCAAGGCAACTGGTGGCCACATTCCATCGAAGGCGTGGCTTGGAATGGCAATTAGTTTTGTGGGAGTTCTCTTTATCTCTGGTGTCGATCTCTCGCTTGAACCAAAACAATTCTTAGGCGATGTTGCAGCTGTCATCTCTGCTGCCCTGGCCGCCTTGTATATGTTGTGGGGTTCAAAAGCGATGAAGAGCCTTGAGACAACTACCTACACAACTATTTGCTATGGAGTCTGTGCACTGACTGCACTGCCCATCGCAATTGTTTCTGGCAGCGAGCTTATACATTTCGAAGCTCGCGAATGGATCATTCTGGCAGGGCTTATTCTTGGCGCACAAATTTTGGGACACTCAATGTTTAACGCCGCCCTAAAAAGAGTTCCACCAGAGATTGTTTCGCTTATTGTTTTCTTTGAAGTTCCGGTTGCAGCAATCATCGCGCATATCTTTTCGATAGGAAACCAACCACCAGGGGCCATCATTCCTGGAATCGTTCTAATCTTGGTGGGATGTACAGTTGTAGTTCTGCGGACCCGACCAACAAAAGAGATAGTAGAAGCGATGGTGCAAGAGTGATTGATCTTCATACCCATACGACTTGCAGCGATGGAACTGATTCACCATTGATGCTTGTCAAAAAGGCTGCATCTGCCGGCATCACTGTTCTAGGTCTGGCAGATCACGACACCACGTCAGGCTGGCAAGAAGCAAGTGATGCTCTTCATTCAGATATGAAGTTAGTTCTGGGCGCCGAAATCTCCTGCCTGACGGCAGATAACATTGCGGTGCATATGTTAGGTCTGCTCTTTGATGGAGAAGATGCACCAATGCAGCAGTTGCTGGCAGACTCTCGAGATACTCGAATTCCGCGAATGAAGAAGATGATTGAAAATCTTCAAGGAGCCGGTTATGAAATTACGCTAGAAGATGTACAGGCAAGCACTCCACTCGGTGCCACGGTCGGACGCCCTCATTTAGCTGACGCCTTAGTTCAGCGCAAGATTGTAAAAAGTAGAGATGAAGCATTTGCAAATCTACTCAATAATGATTCGCCCTTTTATGTCACACACTTATCTCCCACACCGGAAGATTCAATTCGAGCGATTCGTGCTGCTGGGGGAGTTGCGGTCATTGCGCATCCATTCGCCTCTCGCCGCGGTCAGATTATTGATGAATCCACTTTTGCGTCTTTGGTTGAGGCTGGAATGAATGGTGTAGAGGTTTTCCATCGTGACCACAGCGCAGATGAGCGAGATCAATTAATCCGCGTCTCGCGCTCACTTGATCTCGTGATGACCGGTTCAAGTGATTATCACGGTATAGGTAAGCTCAATGCGTTGGGCGAGAACACTACAGACCCAGATCAGTGGGAGAGGCTAGAAGCTATGGCAAGCCAGAGACGAGTGGTGAGGCGATGAATGAAGTAAGTGCACTGACCTTTGCGATTCAATCATTTGTCACCTTGCTGGTAATTTTCGATCCACCAGGAGCAACTCCAATTTTTCTCGCACTTGTATCCGACAAGAGCGAACGTGAGCGACGTCGTTTAGCCTGGCAAGCTGCCGGCGTATCACTTTTTGTGATTGCCACATTTGCCCTCTTCGGCCAAGCAATTCTTGGCTACATGAACGTTTCCATTGAAGCGCTACAGGCAGCCGGTGGCTTACTTCTTTTGTATGTCTCATTGCAATTACTTACTGGAGCAAAAGGCGAAGAGAGCAGTGCGAGCAGCAATATCGGAATGGTTCCACTCGGTACTCCGCTCTTGGCTGGCCCAGGTGCAATCGTTGCAACAATGATCTTCGTACAGCAAGCAGATTCAGCCCAACGCATCGGCGGATTGGTAGCAGCGATTGTGGCCGTTCACCTCATTATTGGCTTGATCTTGATGCTTTCAACAAAGGTGCTCGGACTCATTAAAGAATCGGGCGTCACTTTGTTGGCAAGAATTGCCGGCTTACTTCTTGCTGCAATCGCTGTTCAAATGTTGGCAGATGCCATCAAGATATTAGCTCAGTAAAAAAACTGTTATTCAGCTACGCGCTTGGTGCGAGTTCGTACTCGAGTGTTCTTCTCGCGTGGGGCTGACTTTGCAGGAGCAGAAGTTCGTGGGCCGCGATCGCTTTTGACGGGAGCCTCAACTTTTGCTGCCGCTACTAAACGACCGGTCGAACCGACTGGAATGCTGAGAACTTCATACAAGTGATCAGATGATGAATAAGTTTCAATTGGCTCAGGCAGACCGAGCTCAAGAGCGGTATCAATCATCTTCCAACGAGCAAGTTCATCCCAGTCGACAAATGTGACGGCAATTCCATCAGCGCCGGCGCGTGCAGTGCGTCCGATGCGGTGCAGGTAGGTCTTCTCATCTTCTGGGCATTGGAAGTTAATTACATGGGTAATGCCATCGACATCAATACCGCGAGCTGCCACATCTGTAGCAATCAGAACGTCACGCTTATTTGATTTAAAGTCATTGAGGGCTTTTTCGCGCGCGCTTTGTCCGAGATCGCCGTGAATTGAGGCTGCCCGGTACCCACGCTCAATCAAATCATCAGCAGTCTTCTGTGCAGTGCGCTTAGTGCGGCAGAAAACAATTGTGGGACCGCGACCATCTGCTTGCAGAATTCGGGCAAGCATTTCGGTCTTATCCATTGCATGAGCACGGAAAACATATTGCTTAATGCGAGGGACAACGCGACCTTCATCTTGCGAATCTTGCGTGCGGATATGCATCGGTTGATTCATAAAGCGTCGCGCCAAAGCGATGATGTCGCCCGGCATAGTTGCCGAAAAGAGCATTGTTTGCTGGCGCGCAGGAGTCGACGAGAAGATTTTCTCGACATCAGGTAAGAAACCTAAGTCGAGCATCTCATCGGCTTCATCTAAAACTACTCGAGTAACTTTCTTTAATGTGAGCTTTCCTTGGCGATACAAGTCCAGAAGTCGGCCAGGTGTGCCCACAACGATTTCAATTCCAGCTTCGAGTGCCTCAATCTGCGGTTCAAAGGCACGCCCACCGTAAACAGCAAGGGTACGAATTCCGCGGCTATGAGAGATCTCTTCTATATCTTTTGTTACTTGAATACAGAGCTCGCGAGTAGGTACAACGATGAGAGCCTGCGGCGCGCCTTTTGCTTCGAGTGATTCCCACTCTTTATCTTGAGGAGCGATAACTCGCTCAATAACTGGAATACCGAAGGCAAGGGTCTTTCCAGTTCCGGTCTTTGCCTGCCCAATGACATCGCCATCAGCGAGTGCGATGGGAAGGACCATCTCTTGAATTGCAAAGGGAGCGAGAAAACCATGCAAGTGGAGAGACTCAATCGTCTCAGGGCGAAGCGGAAGATCTGCGAAAGAGTTACTCATTTATGCCACGCCGAAACCGACGCGACGTTCGATTGGTTCGCCAATTTCGATATAGCCAATCTTTGATGCCGGAACAAGAATTTCATGGCCACGGATATCGGACAAGATAAGCGGGGTGTTTGCCGCAAGCGCAGCCGTGATGGCCGCCTTGATCTCAGCTGGGGGTGTTGGACACTCAAAGGAGAGTTCGCTCGCCACGTCAGTGACTGCAATTCGAACCTGAGATGACTTATCGCTCTTCTTGGTGCTCATGGAGCAATTCTATTGGTTAAAGCTCAGTGCGGGGAAATCCAGATATTCCACGCCACATGAGATTTTCCACCAATTCCATCGCTTGTTGACGCGTGAGCTTGCTGTCACGATCGAGCCAATGTCGAGCGGTCACTTGGGTATAGCCAATCAAGCCAATTCCAAGGAGCATCGCAGCTTCTTTAGGCAATCCAGTGTCATTGGCAATAACTCCACTCACTGCAGCAGCACAGTCATATGTCATGCGATTGAGGCGCTCGCTTACTTGTGGCTCAACGCTCATATCGCTTTCAAAGAGGAGGCGGAATGCTTCACCTTCATTTTCAATAAAACTAAAGTAAGCATCAATAGTGGCGTGGACTCTTTGCGCATTATCTGGGGTGGAAGAAATTGCTTTTTGAATTTCATAGACCAATGAGTCAATATGTAGATCTAGCACTGCGAGATAGAGATCTAACTTAGATGGAAAGTGTTGATACAGAACTGGTTTGCTGACATTTGCTCGATCTGCAATTTCATCCATAGCGGCGGAGTGATAACCCGCTGCGGTGAAAACCTCAAGGGCTGCGCTTAATAGAATCGCTCTTCGCTCATCTCGCGGCAGGCGAGCCTTCTCATTTCGAGAGTGCGAATCACTTGCATCAGTTGTAGTCATTGCTCGTATCTTACCCCTGCACGCCCTTGGAATAAAGGTCAATTGGCGAGAGGGAGCTGAGTACGGCAGAATCTACACATGAAGACACCGCCACTCGTTACTCCTGGTGCGCCACTTACGGTTGATGAAGTTCGTCGCTACAGCCGCCATCTCATTATTCCCGATGTTGCCATGGCTGGTCAGCAGAGGATGATGAATGCAAAAGTTCTCTGCGTCGGCGCAGGTGGACTCGGATCTCCGGCGCTTATGTATTTAGCCGCTGCCGGAATCGGCACGCTAGGGATAGTCGAATTCGATACGGTCGACGAATCAAATCTTCAACGACAAATTATTCATGGGCAATCTGATATTGGAAAGAGCAAAGCCGAAAGTGCGCGGGCGAAAATCGCTGAGATTAATCCTTATGTCAATGTCATTACCCATGAGACGCGACTTGATAATTCAAATGTCATGGAAATTTTTGCTCAATACGACATCATCGTCGACGGTACCGATAATTTTGCAACCAGATATCTTGTCAATGATGCTTGCGTGCTCCTCAAAAAACCTTATGTGTGGGGTTCCATCTACCGTTTCGACGGACAGGCGAGTGTTTTCTGGGCTGAGTACGGTCCTTGCTATCGCTGTCTTTACCCTGAGCCACCACCGCCAGGTATGGTCCCAAGCTGTGCTGAGGGCGGAGTATTGGGAGTCCTGTGCGCAACGATAGGTTCGATACAAACAACTGAGGCGATCAAAGTCATCACCGGAATAGGCGAGCCGCTTGTTGGTTCCTTAATGGTCTATGACGCTCTCGATATGAATTTTCGCAAGGTGAAGATTCGTAAAGATCCACAATGTCCGATTTGCAGCGAGAATCCCGTGCAGAAGTCACTCCTTCCTGATTATGAGGCATTTTGTGGAACGCTATCGGATGCAGCACAAGCTGCAAGCAGCGGCTCAACAATCTCTGTGGCAGAACTCAAGGCAAAGATGGATTCTGGCGAGGATTTCTATCTCGTAGATGTGCGCGAGCCAAGCGAATTTGAAATTGTCAGGATCCCAAATTCACACTTGATTCCCAAGCAAGGCTTTATCGATGGAAGCGTGCTTTCAACGCTTCCACAAGATAAGCCGATCGTCTTACACTGCAAGAGCGGCGTTCGTTCTGCCGAATGTCTTGCAGTCTTAAAGAGTGCAGGATTTGCCGATGCCTCTCATGTGAGTGGCGGAGTTATTGCTTGGGCCAAGCAAATAGACACATCGCTTCCGGTCTACTAAGAATGAAATCTTCTTACGCCGGCTATCGTGCGCTATTAGTTCATGCTCATCCAGATGATGAGACGATTAATAATGGCGCAACCATGGCGATGTATGCAGCGCTGGGAGCTCACGTCACACTCGTTACCTGCACCCGAGGTGAAGAAGGTGAAGTCTTAGTTGATGACCATGCACATCGGGCAGCTGCGCGCGAGGACACATTGGGCGAACATCGTGTAACAGAGCTAAAGGATGCGATGGCCGCACTAGGAATCTCAGATTTTCGATTCCTGGGAGAACCTGAAACTAAGTATCGCGACAGCGGCATGATTGGGACCGAACCCAATGAGCGCCCGGATAATTTCTGGAACGCTGATTTCACGGTAGCGACATCGCAATTGACAAAGATTATTGATGAAATCAAACCACATATCTTGATCACCTACGATGAGATAGGTGGATACGGTCACCCAGACCACATCCAAGCTCACCGAGTTGCTATGGCAGCTGCTGAACTTTCTGTATGGAAGATCGCCAAGATTTATTGGAATGTGATGCCTCGATCTGTCATACAGCAAGGTATCGATGCAATGACAGCGGTGGGATCAGATTTTATGGGTGTAGATAGCGCAGATGATTTACCTTTTGCCAAAGATGACTCTTTTGTTACTGCCCATATTGACGGAAATGAATATGTAGAAGCGAAGATGTCTGCGATGCGCGCACATGCAACTCAGATTGCTGTCGATGGGCCTTTCTTTGCGCTATCGAATAACCTTGGACTTCAAGTGTGGGGTAATGAGTACTACACGCTGGTGAAAGGCGAAAAATCTGCGCCTTTTGATGATGCCGGACGCGAGGTAGATTTGTTTGCTGGAGTAACGCTTCCGTGAACGCTCTGAAAGCAATCCTGGTTGGCGCAATTTCGGGAGTTGTTGCAGTGCTCATCTATCAGTCGCTACCACCTGTTGGCATTGTGTCAGCACTTGCTTCTACCTATGCTGCAATCTGGTGGGTAGGGCGTGAGACCCATAAGAAGATCTATAAAGCACTCGCAGCCTTCATCTGGTTTATGGTGATTTACCGAGCAGGAACTTTTGGAGTAGGCGATGAGCTCCTTATTGTCGCCAATAACTTGGGCACTGCGCTCTTCTTCTTAGGAACAACAACAGCCTTTATCGCCACACTTCGTCGAATCTAAGACTTCCTGTCACTGACTGCATATCCAAGTTCTCTCAATTTATCCCGCAGGCGATCACTTTCAGCCCAGTCATTAGCTGCTCTAGCCTGAGCACGCGCATTGAGAAGAGTTTGTACCTCTGTTGAAACTTCTTCTGCTATCGGTGCTCTATCAAGATCGAGCCCCAGTACTTGATCGGCAAAGAGAAAAATTGCTCTCTTATCCGCGGCTCCTATCGAATTATCTTTCTCGATTGCGCGTAGTCGCAGAATTGCTTTGGGAGTATCGAGATCAGAGATAAAAAAGTCACCAATGGTCTGATCAAATTTAAGAACATCTGATGTTCCCCATTGATGCAGCGCTACGCGCCATCGTCGCAGAGTTGCTTCAGCAGCCATAATTGATTGCCAGGTGAGATCAATCTGAGAGCGATAGCGATTTTCAAGAAGTGCTAGGCGAAGTGCCAGTGGGTCAATTCCTTTAGCCACAAGATCACTGACCAGCAAGACATTTCCGGCACTCTTTGACATCTTCCGACCTTCAAAGAGTAGATGTTCGCCATGGAGCCAAGCACCGATAACTTCAGTGCCGGCAATTGCATTTGTTTGAGCGCGTTCATTTTCATGATGTGGAAAACGTAGGTCTATCCCACCAACATGAACATCTATCTCCTTGCCAAGTAAACGCAAGGACATTGCGGTGCATTCGATATGCCAGCCAGGGAATCCACGCCCCCACGGCGAATCCCAGACCATCTCATCGCGATTTCCGGCAAGTTTCCAGAGCGCCCAATCAGCGTGAAAACGTTTTCCGCCGTCACCGTGATACTCATACCTATGACCTGGTTTAAGCGCATCTAACTTATTGCCACTGACAAAGCCGTAACTCTGGCAACTACGAGCATCGAAGTAAACATTGCCATCACTTCCGACATATGCTGACTTGTTTTCGAGCAGCGTTGAAATAGCGGCAAGCATCGATTCAATCTCATCACTGGCTCGCGGGTAATAATCAGAAGGTTCAATATTGAGCGAGGCTAGATCTGCGTGAAAGCGCGCCTCATATTTTCTAGCAACCTCAATTGCAGTCATTGATTCGATTGCTGCTTCCTCAAGCACCTTATCAACGGCGGGGCTCTCGGTGATGTTCTCACTCATATGTCCGACATCGGTAATGTTGGAAACGGTGATGACTTCTTGACCGCGTAAACGAAGTGATCTCCGCAGGATATCTGTCAATAAAAATGTGCGCATATTGCCAACATGGGCATCGCGATAGACCGTAGGGCCACACGAATAAATCCGCACCACATCAGACTCTATTCTCCGTAATGATTTGGAAGCGGTCTCATAGATTTCAATTGCGGCAAGAGTGGAATCTGCGCGGTTAAAGACCGGGACTACTCTCATATAGGCAATATCTTCGGGGGAGAATTCAACAATCTCGCCGCTCTTGCGCACCAGAGTTTTCTCACTGGCTAAGACTCCAAGGAGATCTCGAAACCCATCGCCATCTCGCAAACGCAGCGAGACGCGCTGGCCAAGGGATGCCGTAAGGGATGCGGCGAATTCGCCATGGAAATCCATAACCCAACCTTAATCGTGCATTGCTCGCTTCGCATGGCTAGAATTACCGCCTAGCCCAGCCTATGCAAGACCCATATGTACCTTTAAAAGGAGGCCCTTCGTGACCTATGTGATTGCCCAACCATGTGTTGATGTGAAAGATAAATCATGCCGCGAAGAGTGCCCAGTAGATTGCATTTACGAGGGTTCACGAATGCTCTATATCCAACCTGATGAGTGCGTCGATTGTGGCGCGTGCGAGCCAGTATGTCCGGTAGAAGCTATTTATTATGAAGATGATGTTCCAGGGCAGTGGCAGGAATATAAGAAGGTCAATACAGAATTTTTCGTAGAGCTTGGCTCTCCTGGTGGAGCATCAAAGGTGGGCGAGACAAATACCGACCACCCAGATGTCATTGCACTTGGCCCACAAACTTCCTGATTTTCCTTGGGATGCCTTAGCCCCTTACGGTGAGAAGGCTCGCATGCATGCAGATGGTGCAATCGATCTCTCGGTAGGAACTCCGGTAGATTCCACGCCAGGTTTTATTGCAGATGCGCTCGCAGCAGCGAGTGATTCACCGAGTTATCCACTAACGATGGGTACACCTGAACTTCGAAGCGCATTATCTGAATGGGCCAAAAAAACTCTTGGCGCAACTGGTGACTTCGCAGTTCTTCCCTTGATTGGATCTAAAGAGTTCGTGGCATGGTTGCCGACACTTCTTACCTCAACATCAGTGCTCTATCCGGAAGTTGCATATCCCACATATTTAGTTGGTGCACTCCTAGCCAAAGCAAGCGCAACGCCAGTTGGCATATCAGCAGACCAATGGCCGGCGGCCGATCTGGCATGGGTTAACTCGCCAGCTAATCCAACCGGGCGGGTTCATAGCCAGGCTGAGTATCGGCAAGTGATTGAATGGGCGCGCAAGAACAACTCGGTAGTCGTCTCTGATGAGTGCTATCTCGAATTCGGTAATGCAGTAACGCCTCAGTCCATACTTCAATTCACTGATGGCGATAATAAAAATATTTTAGCGGTGCATTCTCTATCCAAGAGATCATCCATGGCAGGTTATCGCGCAGCTTTTGTTGTTGGTGATCCTCAATTGATTGCCTCGATTCTCGAAGTTCGCAAGCATGCGGGAATGATGGTTCCACTCCCGGTTCAAAAAGCCATGATTGCAGCGCTATCTGATGATCACCATGTGCAAGAGCAACGCAATCGATACAACCACCGAAAAGCTCTTTTGACGCCGGCGCTCATTGCGGCCGGCTTTCGTATCGAGCACTCAGAGGCCGGTCTCTATCTATGGGCAACACGTGATGAAGATTGCTGGAAGTCAGTGGATTGGCTCGCCTCACTTGGAATCATCACAACCCCTGGAATCTTCTATGGCCAGCCAGGTGCGCGCTTTATTCGCATTGCAATGACAGCCACTGATGAAGCAATTACCCAAGCAGCAGCTCGAATTTCAGCAGGTATATAACCGTGGCCGTTGGAATACTTCTTGTCGGTGGATTTGGAACCCGATTAAAGCCAATTACATCTGAGCTACCGAAGCCGATGTTGCCAGTGGCCGGATTACCCGTAACAGAGCATCAGATTCTCGCCGCAAAGGCTGCTGGCATTCACACATTGGTTCTTGCCACTTCTTATTTAGCTGAAGTATTCACGCCGTACTTTGGTGATGGCGCTCAGTGGGGAATGAAAATTCGCTATGCCGTTGAAAAAGAGCCGCTAGGCACCGGTGGTGCAATTCGAAATGCTGCCGAACTCCTTGATCTGCATCAACTTGGCGATGAGCCAATCGTTGTCTTCAATGGCGATGTCTTAAGCCGCCACTCAATTGCAGCCCAAATCGCCTTTCATCAATCACAAGACGCTGACATCACTCTGCATTTGATCGAGGTCGATGATGCCCGCGCATTTGGTTGCGTGCCAACCGATGACAATGGTCGAGTCACCGCCTTCTTAGAGAAGATGGACAATCCGATCACGAACTCGATTAATGCAGGGTGCTATATCTTTTCGCCATCTGTAATCCAGATGATTCCGTTGGGCAAGGTCGTCAGTATTGAGCGTGAAACTTTCCCAGCACTCGTAGCTAGCGGTAGCGCAATCTTTGGCTACAAAGAACAGGCCTATTGGCTTGATGTCGGCACGCCAGCCGCCCTCTTTAAGGGTTCGCGAGATCTGATCGAAGGCGATTTTCAAGTAATGTCTGGCTGCTCGATAGATCCCACAGCCCGCATCACTGGCAAGAGCTCACTGGGCAGAGATGTCATCATCGGAGCAGATTGCGTTATCGATGATTGCATCATTGGCGATGGCTGCACAATCGAAGCCGGGGCAGTGCTTTCGCGCTCTTTTATTCTTCACAATACTGTCATCGCAAGTGGCTCTACTCAGTCACAGGCCGAGGGCAGATACCTCTCAACCTCACAAAATGAGCCTATAAATCGCTGAAATGTCAAAAAATTTTCACCTCTGACCCGTTTTTTGCCCTACCTGGGGTTGACTTATAGGCATTACACCGTTGTAATTCATACCTAGAGCCCAGCCATCCACTCTCGGATCGGGCGCTAAGGACTTGAGGAGATTGTAAATATGCCAATCCGCCCAGAAGGATTTTCAGCTGGCCCCACTACTGGCCCAACTATCCAACTCGCAAATGGCGAAAATATGGAGCTTTCCTGGCAAGAGCGCTCGCTCTGCGCCCAGACAGATCCAGAGGCTTTCTTTCCTGAAAAGGGTGGCTCTACTCGCGAGGCTAAGCGCGTCTGCCAATCATGCGATGTTCGCCAAGAATGTCTTGAATACGCCCTCGCTCATGATGAGCGTTTTGGTATCTGGGGCGGACTTTCAGAGCGCGAACGCCGCCGCCTGAAGCGACGCGCATAGAGAGAGCTGACGCTCTCTCCGTAAGGTAGAAGAAATGAGTAGCCCACGTGTTACTGCACTCCTTGTAGTCCATGATGGGGCAACTTGGCTTCCCGAAGTTGTTGCATCTATCGCATCTCAAAGTAGAAGCGCTGATCAAATACTTGCAATCGATACAGGTTCTATCGATTCTTCAACAAAACTTCTTAGAGGCGCTCGTATTCCGACTGTCACACTCGAACGCAGTGCCTCATTTGGAAAAGCTCTTGACTATGCACTCTCTCAACTCCCACCAGCAATCGAAGGAGTAGAGGAGTGGTTATGGATTCTCCATGACGATTGCGCCCTTGACCCACGCGCTTTAGAAGAACTTTTACTCGCAGTCAAAGACCGCCCCAATATTGCAATGGCTGGTCCGAAATTATTAGGGTGGCACGATCGCACTCATCTTCTCGAACTGGGAATAAGTATCGCCACCAACGGCACACGATGGACCGGTCTTGAACCTACTGAATACGATCAAGGTCAACACGATGGAAATCGGGAAGTTCTCTCTGTCAGTACCGCTGGTGCGCTCATTCGCCGCAACGTCTTTGAGTCTCTTGGGGGATATGACATCAACCTCGAACTCTTCCGTGATGATGTGGATTTCGGATGGCGAGTACATGTTGCCGGATTCTCTGTTCTCGCCGTCTCAGCTGCAAAAGGATTCCACGCCCAGGCTGCATCTTCTGAGCGTAGAGCTATTGATATTGAAGGCGCACCGCTGCACCGTCCACTTCTTCTGGACCGCAGAAATGCCGCTTATGTGCTCCTCGCAAACTCATCGTGGTGGAAGTTACCGCTACTGGCGCTACAGCTCTTAAGCGGCGCACTAATCCGATCGGTGGCATTTCTCTTTGCAAAATTGCCCGGTTATGCAAGTGATGAAATTCTTGCGATTGCATCCCTGATCATTCACCCACGCGAACTTCTGATGGCACGTCAAACTAGAAGACGCAACCGCCTTGTATCCTCAAGCATCGTTGGACAATTCATTCCTTCACGTTGGACCCAACTTCGCAGTGGTACCAGCCGACTCATTGAACGAGTGCGAACTCGTATTTTTCCCGATGATGTTCGAAATGATGAACCAATCACTAGCGAACTAGATATTTCAGAAGAAGACGAAATTCTGCAGCCACTGCGCGGCAACAGTTGGAAGACTCTCTTTACTCGTCCACTGATTATTGCATTTACGATTCTTGCCCTTGTTACCTTTGGATGGACGCGATATCGATTCGGTTCATTATCAGGTGGAGCTCTAGCAACTTCTCCGCAAGGAGCAAGTGATTTGTTTAAGCTCTATGTAGAAAGCTGGCATCCGGTAGGAATGGGCAGTAATGTCGAAGCTCCGGTATGGACGCTACTTTTGGCAGTTGGATCCATTCTCACACTGGCAAAGCCTGCGCTCTTCATCTCCCTTACCTTTATCGCCGCACCGTTCTTAGCATTGTGGAGCGCGCATACTCTCTTGAAAAAGCTCACACCAAGCCCACTCTTATCAGCGCTTGGCGCGGGCCTGTACGCACTCTCACCGATAGCAATTTCAGCGGTGAATTCAGGTCGACTTGGCATCATTGTTTTACTGATTGCCGCGCCTATCTTGCTCTCTCGAATGAGCAATTGGACCGATATTGAGAACCGTTCGGTAAGAGCAATCTTCTCAACTATTCTCGCACTCTGGTTTGTTGCTGCCTTTAATCCACAACTCATTCTCGCGCTGCTCTTCTTTTCCATCGCTTATATTCTCCGTGACTACATGGCAGCGGCTCGAAATTTCAAAGATGCGCTATTTCTAAAACGGCTGATCCGTAGATTGGCTTTACTCGGAACGCCGCTCCTTCTGCTAGCGCCAACGAGTTTTCAATATTTAGCGCACCCTTCACGTTTGCTACTTGAAATTGGCTTACAAGAACCTGGCGGTGGAGCCAACCTGGCGCTCTTAGCTAATCCCGGTGGCGCGGGGTCGCTTCCGTGGTGGTCCTTAAGTCCGGTCACGCTCTTCTTATTGGTCACATTCTTTTCAACAACAGCGGCTCGCACCTACTCAGTCTTTGGGCTTACTTTCTTGCTAGGCGGGGCATTGCTGGCATCACTGCGGGTCTCCGGAAATGGTTCGTCATCAGAGTACTTCGTGTATTCCGGTTCATTCCTTGCCATCGCTACACTCATGTCAGTAATTGCAGCAGTAATTATGTTTACTGATTTGCGAAGTCGTTTAGAAAATACCCATCTGAGTTACCAACATTTTGCAGTAGTGCTGGTGTTGATTATTAGCCTTGGCTATAGCGTTACTTCCACCCTTTGGGTCTCTTCTGCTGGCGCAGATTCGCCACTCCAAAATCGAAATTCACAAATTCTTCCGGCATACCTGGCGATCGAGACAAATTCAAAGACTTTGGTAATTCGTCGACTCAACGAAGGTGGCGCTCAATCACTCTCATACTTCATCTCTCGTGGCCAGCCTTCTCTCATGGGCGAGGCTGATGTGGCGACACAGTATCCATTGCAGCTTTCTTCAGCTGTAGAAGGAATCATCGACAGTAGCGGTGTAACAGCAAGCAAAGTGTTAACTGAATTTGGAGTGAAGTATCTCTTTGTAGCTAACCCTGCCAGTAAAGAGTTAATCCAAAGTATTGATGGGCTAGGTGGATTCCTTCGAACCTCTTCCACAAAAGAAGGAACAGTCTGGAAAGTTTCTGAAGATACTGGACGAGTGATTTTCCTCGACGCTGCCGGCGTCAAGAGCGTTCTTGAATTCAATGATGGATCTGTAATTGCTCCAGGCGCCGGTTCGCTGACGTTAACGGATAGTTATAGTCAATCGTGGCAAGCTCTGGCTAATGGCTCACAGCTAGTGCGTAGTCAAAGTCAGTATGGCCTTCCGATGTTTACCGTTGAAGAAGCAGGTGAAGTTTTAATTCTTCATGATGGAACAAATCGTCGTGCGTGGATCTCGCTATTTCTGATTACTTTGGTCACCTCCATCGTGATGGCTGCGCCCGCCGGTCGGCGCCGGCGCGAAATTTCTGAGAGTGAGATTTCATGATAAGAAATCGCACAGTGCGCCTGCTGGCAGCTCTGGTAGCCGTACTTCTCTATATCAATCTTTCAGCAGTAACCATTAAGGACAGCTCCTTTACTGAGACTTATCCGAGTGTTCTCTGTCCGCCTACAGCTTCAGGTCAGACTTCCTTTATCTCATTGCCATCTTCACAGACTTTGCTCCGTAAAAGTGGGTCAACAGGCATCGCCTTTAAACCCGCCGGAGATAGTCGGGTCATCGGAGGCGAGCAGGCGCTCATTATCGACAGTGGTCCCACTACTCCTTTGATGTGGAAGGCGAACTCCGGCGTGTGGGCGGGGGCTCTTACCTGCATCGCTGCCGTCTCTTCGCAATGGTTTATGGGTGGCAGCGCAGGTGTTACCTCTAAAGGTGCTTTAACTATTCTCAATAGCGGACTCGGAAGAGCGCTAGTGAATGTGAAGGTGTATACCGAGAGCGGCATAGGTAGCGAAAAAGTTCTCGCCATCAAAGCCAATTCATTTACAACTCTTCCACTCTCATCCTTGGCGCCTGGATCAGAGCTGCTTGCTATCCATCTCGAGCCTCAATCAGGTCGCATTAATGGTTTCCTGATTGATGAGCGGGGACGAGGCTTGCGCGCACTAGGCGGAGATACAGTTAATTCGGTCGCGGAAGCATCGAAGAAAGTTGTGATTCCTGCAATTCCACACACTGCACCCAAGGGCAAAAAAGCGCTTGCGCACTCACTCAGAATCTTTGTGCCTGGAGAAATTTCGGCAGAGATTAAAGCTGAAATTTCATATGCCGATGGCTCCTTTGCGCCGGCCGGCGTTGATGGACGAACTATCGCTGCCGGTAAAGTTGTTGAGATTCCGCTGAACTTGATTGCGCCAACTGGCAAGTACTCCCTGACACTGACCTCGGATCAACCGATTCTTGCAGCTGTGAAGTCAGCGACGATTGCCCAAAATAAGAGTGATTTTCTCTGGAGCACTTCAGTTTCACCACTGACTCTCTCCACCTTCTCGGTCACCGGCCTCGCACCGATGTTGGTGTTTTCTGGCGAGAACATCTCGGTTGATCTGGCGCTGAATTCACCGAAAGGAAAGGTCTCCAAGGTCGAGATTCGTGGTTCTGGAGTTGCCACATATCTTGTCGGTGAGAAAGTACGAACTATTTCGATTCTGAAGAGCTCAGCAAATACTTATGGCGCAGCACTCATCTCATCTGGCAGCGGTTATGGATTTGCACCTTTGGTTCAAGGGAGCACCCTCACAAGAACCTCTATTCCGCGCCCAGATATTCGAGTGTTGATTCCCTAAATTCTTGCCCTACCCCCACTAATCTTCACTCTATGAGTTCATCTATTGTCAGGAGTTGCTCCCGCGTTAGCTGTCGAGCAACGGC
>Ga0164292_10001150_pt1 | contig 21249 bp, 22 predicted proteins | sample GEODES117metaG_FD_111486 | JGI IMG/M metagenome (GOLD analysis project Ga0164292, IMG submission 111486) | Eutrophic lake water microbial communities from Lake Mendota, Wisconsin, USA - GEODES117 metaG | ecosystem: Environmental > Aquatic > Freshwater > Lake | place: USA: Lake Mendota...
ACTCTTAGCAATTGTTTTTAGCAGATCCTGCTTTTTTCTATGTCGTTGCTGAAACGATCAGTGAAGTTTGGTACTCACTTCATTATGCTCGATTTTTTATAAATGTCTTCGGACTCCGCCTCCAAAAATGAATATAAGGATCAAATACCTGGATTCTCTTTTTCTGTCGGGGGCAAACTATTTGTTCCCTTCACGTACATAAAACAAAATCATTTAACCCCTTCTATTTCAGCGGGTTTACTGTTTGACAAACGTTGTTTTACTACGTTCTGATACGTTAAAACACCAAATGACGATAGTATTTTTACTATTTTATACCGCAAATTTTCGCTTTTTTCTTTTTGTAAAATTTTAATAAACGATCATAACTTATTGTATATCAATTTTTTATGAAAAAATTATGTTATCATTACAATTTCAATTAATATGTACCTGTTTCATAATAGATTGACCCTCAGCATATTTACAATGTTAATTATTGATCACCTAAAATGTTTTTATATGCGTGGTGCAGACCTTTTTACAATGATCAAAGAATGGCTTAGTTAGCATTGGTCTAAGTATGTTCAGAATTATTCTAAAAAGTTTCTATATTTGGTCAAACAAAATCAGATATAGAAGCTTTTTTTATTATATCTAGTTCTCTCCTTCAGTTAACTATCTTAATTTTATTCTTTCTTACCCCTCATAAAAAGAAAGAATTATGGATTTTAGCTGCTTTTGTAGTTTATAGTCTTTTAAATTCGCTTCTTTTAACTTACATTTTCCAGTCAATCTCTAACAAGGTGTACTTAAGCTACAGAATTTTTACTGTAGTTGAAGGCTTGTCATTTATGATGATTTTTTTCACAATCATCAAGAGTACTGTAGTAAAGAAAGCAATTCCAGTCTTAGCTTTTTCATTCTTGATTTTTTCCTTATTCGATCTCACTCAAACCAAGGCTGAATCATTTGACTCACTGCCAACCGTGGTAGAGTGCCTGATCCTGATCGCGCTGTCGATCTTCTATTTCTATGAGCAACTGACGGACAGCTCGTCACTTTTCCTCTATAACACCGCCAATTTCTGGATCATTGTGGGGGTAATCCTATTTTTCTCGGGCAGTTTCTTCGTATTTATCTATGCCCAGAACAACGCCCACCTGCCCGGTTTCAACACGACCTTCAAATTAATTATGGGTGTTTCAAGCTTGATCGAAAATATCCTGTTCCTAATAGCGTTTATAATAGCAAAAAATGAATCTAAATCCATAAAATCTGACCGGATAGCCAGTAAAACAAAGTTTCTGCTATAATCTAACCCTAAAAGCCCGAGTTACTATCGAATGATCTTTCTGCAATCAACCCCAAGTTCCCAGGGTAGTATCACTTCCGTTCTGTTCTTCGGAACAATAGGAATGCTGGTACTGGCCATCGGCTTGGTGGTATTTATCGTTTTACACCAGCGGAGGGTCATCAAATACCAAATGCAGCTTCAGAAACTCGAGGATGAACAGCAGAAGATACTCCTCAACGCATCTATTCGCTGGCAGGAAGAAGAACGCCAGCGCATAGCAGCTGACTTGCACGACGATGCAGGGCCGCTTCTGGCAACCGCCCGTCTTTACCTGAACGAGAACCTGGTTCATCAGGATATCAATACCCAGCTTCAGAGCATCTTCAGCGCCAAGCAGATCATTGATGACACCATTCAGCTGATCCGCAATATCTCCCATAGCCTGATGCCCCCTACCCTGAAAAACTTTGGACTGGAATCAGCCGTCAATGACCTCTTCCAAAAACTGAGCGGCTCCGGATCCATTAATGCCAGCAGCAGGTTTCACGATTACCGTACCCGCCTTCGCCCGGAACAGGAACTGCTCATTTTCCGAGTCATCCAGGAACTGGTCAACAACATCCTGAAACATAGTAACGCCGGTTTCATCCACGTTACCCAGAATTATAACAACGATAAGTTCTATATACACATCAATCACGACGGCCGGGGTATTACCCAGTCCGATTTCGATAAGCTCAATAAGAGCGCTACGGGACTCGGACTGAAGAATATCCAAAGCCGTATCAAAGTATTACAAGGTGAAATCAGTTTTGAAAAAGATCTGTCACAGACCTATTTCAAAGTCAGCATCGCAATACCTGTGGATATAGAAGCTATAGCCTGATCAACTTAGGGTCCTTATTAAACCGCAAAAAGATGATTCAGATCAAAGTGGCGATCGCTGATGATCACAAGATTTTCAGGAAAGGCGTCATCCTTTCCCTGCGTACCTATCCAAATATCAAATTTGTACAGGAAGCAGAACATGGTGACGAACTTCTTGCAGGCCTTGCTGAATCACAGCCGGATGTGGTGTTGATGGACCTTAGAATGCCCCAAAAAGATGGCATCGAAACAACTAAGCTGATCAGCAAGTTATATCCAAATATCAAGGTACTGGTGCTCACCATGTATGAAGACGAGCGATTTGTGTCGCATCTCATGGAAAATGGAGCTAACGGGTACCTGTTGAAAAGCGCTGATCCTTCTGAAATAAAAAAAGCTATCATAGAAGTCATGATCAGGGGTTACTACCTGAGTAACTTCGTGAATCGCGTGCTCCTCAAAAAATCCCATGCCCGTGCAAAAATCATCCCATCTCTTAACAGCGAAGTTGTTTTGACCGACAAAGAGCGGGAAGTCATCAGGTTGTTATGCATGGAATACACCGCCCAGGAGATCGCCCAGAAAATGGAGATCAGTCCCCGCACGGTGGAAGCCATTAAAGACAGACTGATGGAGAGGTTCGGAACCAAGAATACCGCAGGTCTGGTATTTTTTGCGGTGAAGAACAATCTCATCGACTAGTTTTTTTCCTTTATCCAGGAGACCATAACACTATTATTATGTTGATCGGAGAGATCATTGCCGAATATCTGTTGCCCTGGTTGCTTGTTGCGCCTGCAATCCCCCTATTGCTTTTACTGATCAGGAGAACTCTCAACGGGAAAACACTCACGGTACTGGCCATGCTCTGCATAGCGTCTATCCTCTCCCATGTATTCCTGCTCATAGCATCCGGTTCAGGACTGGAGGATGATTTCATCCATGTCAGTTTCCTGGTCGAATTCTTCTTTACCGGCCTACTCCTGAAATTCTGCACCGATCATAGTGTGCTACGCTACAGTATTCTCACGGCCATCCTGATCTTTGGATCCGTATATATCACCTACGTGTCCCTTCTGCCCAGAGCAAACTCCTCCACCCTGATGCTCACAGGTGTTCTACTGGTTTTCCTGGTCTCCATACTGGTGCTACTATCTAAATTGAATAAATTGGAACAAAACATCCTAACTGTTCCTGATTTCTGGTTTACCGGGGGAATATTCTTTCATTTTGGCCTGCTCAGTCTGTTGTTCCTTACGGCAAAAAAATCAAACGACCTGGACTACCATGATCAAAATGAATTCTCGATTCTTTATGTAGTAATGTTCTTCATCCAGTTCCTGTTCTTCACTGTAGGCGTAATCATGCAGAAACCCTGGAGTCATACAGATAAACAGGCATAAGCCCTACTCAACTTTTAATCTCTGCTTTTTTTGTTCGTCATAGACATGGTCGCGGTTGCGCTGTGCCCGGTTATATGCAGTATCAATGAGCACTTTGTATAGATCAGGACGCGATTTGTAAAAATTCAAACTACGACTGAACTCCGCAGGCGAGATCTTCTGAATAGCCAATACTTTATTCAACTCCCCCGAAAACACCTCGTCCCGTGTACGGGTAGTGTCCATGAGTAAATATCCTTCCGCAAAACTTTCCGCAAGCAAGACATCCTTTAAGACCTTACCCATTTTATCAGGACCAAATACATCGGCAGGAACTTTATCGCGCTGGCCACACGACATCAGTATTGAAATCACTATGATCCAAATCCATCTCATTTCAACTCCTGTTTATAACGCGCAGCATTCGTGATGTCAATTTTCTGGAGCATCTCAATCGCCCTGGCCCTCTCCCCCGGATTTGCTTTCTTCAACATGCTGATCAACTCATCAGATTTACCCTGGAAGAAAAACTGGTAGATCATAATGTTGGGATTGTCCTCATGCAGCGTATAGAGCGTGCTGAGGGAGTTGATGACCTCCTGCCTGGCCTTTTTCTCGTCCTCCGACAATTGGTCCATCCCGAGCCTGAAATAGGTGTATACGGCGTCGTGCACCAGGCTGTACCGGCTATTCACTAAGTTCTCTGCCAGCCAATAGCGATTCCTCTGACTGTCGAATGGTTTCCAACCCGAGATCATTCGCCCATCGGGCGCACTGTTTACAATAGCATTCGCTTTCTTAAAGTAAACATCCCCGCCTCTTGGCGAGAAAGAATCATTATCAAGCCCCAAAATGATATTGACATAATAGGCAAAAACAGCAGTAAGATTGGCCGTCAGTGGTTCTGTGCCCTGAACCCTGTTTTCATTGAACTCGGTCGGCTGGAATTCCACATAACGGAACACCACATCATTATCTATAAAATTGATCAATGGGGCCTGGTAGGTGGAATTATAAACCGGCCTTGCCGCCTGAACCGTCAGCGATGCCTTGTACACATTTGTTTCAGGGCTTGCCGTAAGGTTGAGCAGGAAGTTACAGCTGATCTTCTCTTGCGGACCATAAACTTCATTGGTCCATTTTCGCTTATTCAAAAAATCAGTCAATGCCGATTGAAGCGTTTGAAATACTTTTCTGTCGACTGTTGTACTGATCTGGCTAAAGACCACTGTCACCCTGCCATTCAGTTCCTGAGCATCTGACGAAATTGTCAAAATGATCAGGGCAGTTGTAAAAAGAATTTTTTTCAGATTACTCATTTCATGAACGGATTATAACGTCAATGATATCACTTGCAACTTCTGTTTTTGATTTCATTTCAAAAGCGTATTCCTGGCCCGACTTATCAAATATCGTGACCTTGTTGGTATCATGACCGAAACCGGCTCCCGGGTCGCGCAAAGAATTCAGCACAATAAAGTCTGCATTCTTACTCTTCAGTTTCTCCAACGCATTCGCTTTCTCATTATTGGTTTCCAATGCAAAACCCACCAGTATCTGCCCAGTTTTCTTCTCCTGGCCCAGACTCTTTAATATATCCCTGGTTCTTGTAAAACTCAGGCTCCAGTTATCATCTTTCTTCTTGATCTTTTCCGATGCTGCTTGCTCTGGCGTGTAATCGGCCACCGCCGCAGCCATGATGGCAATATTGACCTGATCAAACTCCGCTTTGCAGGCATGATACATTTGTTCAGCGGTGTTTATCCTTTTCACCTTGATGCCATTCATATCCTGCTCCACGGCACCTGGCCCAAGCACCAGTGTAACTTCTGCGCCCCTTTTGTATAACTCATGCGCCAGAGCGATACCCATTTTCCCTGAGGAATGGTTGCCAACAAAACGGACCGGATCTATGGGCTCGTATGTTGGTCCGGCCGTGACCAGTGCTTTTTTCCCTTTCAACTCCGCTGAGTGTTCAAAAAAAGCTTTCAGATAGGCAACGATCTCTTCAGGTTCAGCCATTCTCCCTTCCCCATACAGGCCACTGGCGAGTTCGCCGTTTGCCACAGGAATGATCTTGTTCCCATAAGCCGAGATCATTCCCAAATTTTTCTTTGTTGAAGGATGCTTCCACATATCCTCATCCATCGCAGGAGCTACGATCACAGGACAGGTAGCAGAAAGATATACGGCCTGCAGTAGGTTATCACAGGTTCCGGTTGCCATCCTCGACAAACTATTGCAGCTCAGGGGGGCAATGAGCATGGCATCCGCCCACCTACCCAGCATCACATGATTGGACCAGGTCCCTTCATCAAAAAGATCCTGCAAAACAGGGTTCTTCGAAAGCGTCGATAGCGTCAGCGGCGAGATAAAATCAGCGGCAGCCCTGGTCATAATGACCTTGACTTCCGCACCCTCTTTTACCATCAACCTAATCAATAGAGCCGCCTTGTACGCTGCAATACTGCCAGTAACGCCCAGTAATATTTTTTTATGTTTCAAGCTCATCTGAATAGCATAAAAAAAGCGACAGTACTTGCCGCTTTTATAATAAAATTAGATCGATACAGTTACTGGATCAGCTAAAAAGATCGCCCTCATTCTTTCTGAAATAGACTTTGTCTTCCATAAACTCCTGAGTTGCCAGCAAAGCGGGATTTGGCATTTTCTCATAAGCTTTGGAGATCTCGATCTGCTCCTTATTCTCATGGATCTCTTCCAGGCTGTCTGTATGGCTGGCGAACTCTTCCAGTTTATTATGGAGCTCTTCCTTCAGCATGATATTAATCTGGTTCGCACGTTTGGCAACAATGGCGATGGATTCGTATACATTGCCCGTTTTTGCCTTGATCTTGGACACGTCCTTGGTTTCAAGATTATTTCCTATGCTGTTTCCTATCTGCCTGCGTAACCTGCTCATTTATTTAAAGATTTTATCCTGGTGGATGACAAAGTTAAGTAACGTTCCGCTTCTTTCAACAATTTACTTTCCGGGTAGCGGTCCTGGAAATCCTGCACCTCGCTGATCACCTTTACATAACGCTCTTCCTGCTTTTCCTGCATGCTCATGGTCGCATACTTGTAGTAAGACCGGATGATCATCAGCTTATATTCATCGCTTTTCGGCGAGTCAGGGTAATTATTGATCACAGTGGTGTAACTGATCGCAGCTGCCTTCCACTGCTCCATATTATAATAAAGTTCGGCAGCCTGCAACTCTTTCATTTCCAGTTTCTTATACGAAGAGTTAATGATCCCTTCAGCCTCTTTAGACCTTGTTGACCCAACATGGGTATTGAGAAAGGTCTGCATCATCCCCATCGCCTTAATGGTGTTCGTCTGGTCCAGTTCGGGCTTAGGAGACTGTTTATAATAACTGTAAGCCTCCAAATACTCCACCTCCTCGGACCTTTCACTGTTCGGAAACATACCCAGAAAGCCATTGAACAGGTTCTCGGCACCCAAATAGTCCTTCTGCTTGAAAGCGCAATCAGCATACCGATAATAGAGTTCCTCAAACTGGGGCGTTCCTTTGTAGATTGGGAACAATTCTTCATACAGGGTCTGGGCCTGGCGGTACTTCTTATTCTCATAATACTGCTGGGCCATCTTGAGCTTATAGTCATAGTCCGTACTCTTCAACACCTTATTGAACTTGGAGCATGAGACTGATAACACAGCTGCCAATACCACTAAATACACTGAACGTATATTCATAAGCTGGGCAAAAATAGGAATTTAGATGGAACAAATACGAAGATCAGAAGCGTTGATCGTTAATAAAAAACTAAAGCCCCTGAAGCAATCATGAATACCTAACAGTTTCCAAACTGTGCTTAAAAACAACTGAACCCTCCGGTGGAGGGTTCAGCAATTATGTTCAATCTGCAAAAAACTATTTAACCTTTCTGAGGTTCGGGTGAGGAGCAGGCACAGTGTTAGGTCCTTCTTCACCTTCTGCAGCTGATCTGAGATCAACTGTATTAGGATCACCTTCAGACTGTCCGTATCTCCAGATAAATCTGTCTGAAGAAATACCCTGCTTGTCAACCATGTGGTTGATCACGCCATTTACCCTGTCCCAGCTAAGCTGCTGGCTTGATTTTGATGGCTCACCATATCCTGTTACCACCACTTTACAAGTTGGGTTATTCCTTAACTTATCAGCTACGGAAGCAAGCACTGCCTGGCCATCCTTGGTTACTGCTGTTGAATTCTTGGCGAAAGTAACGCTTGGCAAATCACCAATTCCGCATCCAGCCGCCTTCTGAACCATATTCTGGCAGCACGCAGGATCCGGACACTTACCAACACCGTCAGCATCTACAGGCTGGCACTCTGTTGGCGTGATCAGTTGCTTATCCTTGAAGTCCGGAACACCATCACCATCCGAGTCACGGCTAACACCATGGGCATCAACAGGAGCACCTGCAGGTGTGTTGGGTTCAGAATCGAACTGGTCAGTAATGCCGTCACCATCGGTGTCGTCCAATACTGGTTTTGGCAGTTTCATCCTCTTAGGAGAGTTCAACTCACTGTAAGCAAAATTCAACGGATTCTCCCAATAAAGGGGTTCTACGGATTTCTTAGATTTATCCTGTGCTTGCACATCGATCTGCATCGACACCAGCACCACTAAGAAGAATAGGGCTATTTTTAATGGTTTCATATTATTCGACTGTTAGAATTTAGAATAAGTTAATGTTAAGGCCCAATGACAGGAAATTATATGAATCGAAATTTCTGGTCATACTGGCATCTCCCATTGGTTGTTCTGCCCAACGCTGACCATCCAGCAGATCATCTTTCACAAATGTGATGCGATCTTCAAGTGCCAGGTTCAGGCGGCGCGACAACCTTACAGAAATACCCATACCGAGGGTGCCATGGAAAGCTGCTGTTTTGCCAAACATCTTCATCCGAGTATTCTCTGAGTTATCGGCAGGAGTTTCGTATGAATCATCCAATATATCCCTGATTGCGTTCCTCACATCTTTCCTGTTATCATATGTACCGCTGGCAATGCTGTTGAAATTGTACTTGGCGTTACCATTCAAAGCGTTCACATTGCTCTCGTATGCAGTAACACCGATTCCAGCGATAGCATAAAGGCCCATCTTGGTTTTCGCTGTATGGAACCTGATATTTGAGAAATTAAATATGGCCTGAAGACTCAGGTCATTGATCTTGGTCTGGTAGTTATAGTAAACCCGGTCAAGAGCACTCAGCCTGTCGCCACTCTGTGTAACCCGATCCGGCACATAGCCAGTAGACATCCACGCACTGTTCTTCTGATAGTTTGACGCAGACTGCCAGCTCTGGCCCGTAGCGGTACCATTGATATACTCAGCCCTGAGTGAAAGTGCGTATCCCAAAGATTTTCTTACATGGACACCAAAACCAAATGTTGGGAAAGTACCGGGGACGTCTCCGATAATCGTTGGCGCACCTACTTTTACACCAACCTCAAGCATGTTCCTCGGCTTGGGAGGAAAAGCGTACAGGTTGTTCATGAATTCATTGTACTGAGGAAGTTTCTTTGACTGGTAGTAAGATGAGTCAGACCAGACATTATTCTGTCCTAAAACAGAGGTGGAACACGCCAGGATGACTAGTCCCAACAAAAACGAGTACTTTTTCCTTGCCATAATTTTAGTTATTGTATTGATGTTTCTGATTTGGGGAACGACACCGATATGGTTCCACTAAACTTAAAACAGGGCAAATGTATTCAATGTACCTCGCATTAACAAATTTTACGAAACCATTTTGTGTCAATATATGCTGCTTTTAGTGCGTAAAATCACGTATAAACGAAGAAAATGGCTCAAATTTTCCTAAGTTCGTTGCCAATTCATGAATTTCTCTGCCCATATCATTGCCGAAGAGCTGAAAATTTTCGAGTCAAGGTTCAAGGATTCGGTAAAAAGTAACGTGCCGCTGCTGGACAGGATCATGAAATACGTGGTCAAAACCAAAGGCAAACAGCTTCGCCCCATGTTTGTACTGCTGAGTGCCAGGATGGCCGGGGGAATCAATGAATCAACCTACCGGGCGGCCTCACTCGTAGAACTCTTGCATACCGCAACCCTGGTGCACGATGATGTGGTAGATGAGTCCATGGAACGCAGGGGCGTCTTTTCCGTTTATGCCCTCTGGAAGGCAAAAGTGTCGATCCTCGTAGGAGATTACCTGCTGGCCAAGGGCCTTTTATTGTCCCTCGATAATGACGATTTCCATATCCTCCAGATCCTTTCCCGGGCAGTTAAAGAAATGAGCGAAGGTGAACTGCTGCAACTGGAAAAGTCAAGGTCACTGAACCTCGACGAGGCCATCTATTTCCGGATCATTACACATAAAACCGCTTCTCTGCTGGCTTCGGCATGTGCCGCCGGTGCCTATTCAGCATGTAAGGACCCCGTGGTTACTGAAAAAATGAGGCTCTTCGGGGAGAAAGTAGGCATCGCCTTCCAGATCAAAGACGACCTCTTTGATTATGGTAAAGAAGATGTAGGAAAGCCAACGGGTAATGATATTAAAGAAAAGAAATTGACCCTGCCCCTGATTTATACGCTCAATAATGTTGACAGGAAACTCCGTAAGGAACTGATCTATATTATCAAGAACCAGAATAAGGATAAAGACAAGATCGATTACGTGATCAGCCAGGTGGAGGCATCGGGCGGCATCGGCTATGCCACTGAAAAAATGAATACTTACAGAAACAACGCCCTGGAGATCCTAAACGAATTCCCCGCGGATGAAGTAAGGGAAACCCTTATCAATCTGGTGAATTTCACCACTGACCGAAAGAAATAAAGACCGCCTATTAATAAAGACCGCTATTTATTATAGACTAACCGCTTAATAAAAGACCAATTGCTTATGGAGAAGAGATGGAACCTGCTTGTGCCTGATGAGCAGATTGTGGAAAGGCTGCAAATTGAACTGGGTATCCTGCCGGTACTATGCCGGATACTCGTAGAGCGAGGCATCACTAACTATAACGACGCATTAGACTACTTCAGACCCAAACTGGAATCCCTCCATGATCCTTTCCTGATGAAAGACATGGATCGCGCCGTAGACAGAATCACCAGGGCCATGGCCTCACGGGAACGGATACTTATTTATGGGGATTATGACGTTGACGGCACCACCGCAGTAGGGTGTATGTACCGGTTTCTGTGCCGGATCTATCATAAAGAACTTCTCGATTTTTATATCCCTCATCGCTACCGGGAAGGATATGGTATTTCAAAACAAGGCGTAGATCACGCTATAGCCGCTGGCTATACATTGGTGATCGCCCTTGACTGCGGGATCAAATCACAGGAACTGATCGCATACGCCAAAGAACAAGGCATTGATTTTATCATTTGCGACCACCATATCCCTGATCATGAACTTCCTCCCGCTGTGGCTATACTGAACCCAAAACAGCACGACTGCCCCTACCCTTATAAAGAACTTTGTGGCTGCGGGGTTGGACTAAAGCTGATCACCGCTCTGGTTCAACAACAGGGCTTACCTGAAGAGTTATTCCTGGAGTGCCTTGACCTCACCGCAACAGCCATTGCAGCAGATATTGTACCGATGACCGGGGAAAACAGGGTGATCGCTTACTACGGTCTGAAGAAAGCAAATGAATCCCCGTCCACAGCCCTGAAGGCTCTAATGGATGTTAGTGGCATGAAGGGAAAAGTACTGATCCATCATCTGGTTTTTATGATCGCACCCCGGGTGAATGCAGCAGGACGAATGGATGATGCCAGGAAAGTGGTTGATCTGTTCACAGAAACTGATTTTGAAAAGGCCATCGATTACGCAAAGCAACTTCACCTCGATAATGTGGACAGAAAAGAAGCGGATCTGCTTATTACCAAGGAAGCGCTTACCCTTATCCGTGAGTCTGCTGAAAAAAGAAAATCCACAGTGGTATATCGGCCCCACTGGCACAAGGGGGTTGTGGGTATTGTGGCAAGCAGATTGATAGAACATTATTACCGCCCTACCATTGTGCTTACAAGAAGTGGCGACATTGTTACAGGCAGCGCAAGAAGCATCCCCGGGTTTAACATACACGACGGACTGGAGCTGTGTAAGGAGTACTTAATTGGATTTGGCGGACATTATTTTGCTGCCGGAATGACCATGCTGCCCGAGCAAGTGGAGGCCTTTTCTGCAAAATTTGACGAAGTGGTGGATCGTTTACTAGATGAGCACTATTTCACGCCGGAGATCAGGATAGACGCCGAAGTAAAACTGTCTGAATGCACCCAAAAATTTTATGACATCACTACACAGATGGAGCCTTTCGGCCCCGAAAACAATCAACCCGTTTTTGTAGCCCGTGGCGTTTCAAATATCGGAAGCAAAATTGTAAAAGATCTACACTTGCGTGTGGCAGCCAGGCAGGGCGGTGCCGAACTCAAAGGCATCGGCTTCAACCTCGCTTCGAAATACGACATCGTGAACTCAGGTCTGCCCTTTGATATTGTTTTCACCCTCGATGAGAACGAATGGCAGGGCCGAATCTCCCTTCAGATGAAAGTGATCGATGTGAAACCAAGCCAGCAACACTAACCTTGTCGCACGCAACCATCAACACATACTAACCTTACCGGACTCATGCCATCAACTCAACATTCCTGTTGATGAATGCGGTAAGTTCATTGCCTTTCAAAAGTCCCTGGGAAAGTAATGCAAGGTCAGCCAGGTTGCGGACCAGTTTTTTCTGACGGCCTTGATCGCTTTCGTTTAGAACACTTTGAATAACCGGATGATTGCCATTCACGGTAAGGGTTACCTCATCAGGCATATTTGCGTAGAACGATGCACCAGGTCCGCTGATAGATGCCATGTCTTTCATGCGCCGCATAAACTCAGGCCTGGTTGCTATCACCGGTGTTGTGTCGGCGCCTAACCCTTTGATCTCTACGGTCACGTGTGACTCCGGGATCTGGAGGGCAAAAAGTTCCTTTAGTTTTCCTTCTTCTTCTGCATTCAGTACGCTCGCTACATCTTCCTGCTTGTCGATCAGGTTCGCAGTGATATCCGCATCCACACGGGTAAAATGAACACCCGGCCACTTCAACTCCATCTGATTGAGGAAAGAAGCATCCACAATAGTTTCCAGTTTTACCACTTTGAAACCCCGGGCGGTCGCAGCGCTGATATAGCTGTCCTGCTGCACGGGATCGGTAGTATATAGAATGACCAGCTTGTCTTCCTTATTTTTTTGCAAAGTTTCTGTCGCGCTTCTGTATTCTTCCAAAGTATAATACTTATCCTCCCGCGCATCTCTAAAAATATGGAAGGCATTGGCCTTCTCGAGAAACTTATCATCGGTCATCATCCCATACTTCACAAAAAGTCCAAGGCTCTCCCACTTCTCTTCAAAAGAAGGCCTGTCTGTCCGGAATATTTCATCCAGTTTATCAGCCACCTTCCGGGTAATATGACTGTTGATCTTACGCACGTTGGGATCGCCCTGCAGATAACTCCTGCTCACGTTGAGTGGAATATCCGGCGAGTCGATCACACCCTGAAGCAACATCAGAAATTCCGGCACGATCTCTTTTACTTCGTCTGTAACAAAGACCTGGTTACTGTACAGATGTATCTTATCTTTCTGAATCTCATAACTCTGCTTGATCTTTGGGAAATACAAAATTCCCGTGAGGGTGAACGGATAGTCCACATTGAGATGTATCCAAAACAGGGGCAACTCATTGTATGGGTAAAGCTCCTTATAGAAATTCTGGTAATCTTCCGCGGTGAGTTCGGCCGGCTTTTTTATCCATGCGGGTTCGGGATTATTCACCTGCTCATCTTTAAAGAAGATCGGAACAGGCAGGAAACGGCAGAACTTTTGCAGAATGGAGGCAATTTTGTCATCATCCAGAAATTCCTCACTCTCCTCATTGATATGGAGGATGATGTCTGTGCCCCGCATCGCCCTTTCAGCGGTTTCAATGCTGTACTCCGGACTGCCGTCGCACGACCATTTTGCGGCCGCAGAGCCCTCTTTATACGAAAGACTGATCACCTCAACTTTGGAACTGATCATAAATCCGGAATAGAAACCCAAGCCGAAATGCCCAATGATGCTGGCTTCAGCCTGTCCCTTATACTTTTCCAAAAATTCTTCCGCGCTGGAAAATGCCACCTGGTTCAGGTATTTGTCCATCTCCGCCTCCGTCATGCCGAGTCCGCGGTCGCTGATGGTCAGGGTTTTCATCTCCTTATCCAGGGTGACATCGATCCTCAATTCACCCAGTTCCCCTTTCGCCTCGCCCGCTGAAGAGAGGGTTTTGATCTTCTGTGTGGCATCTACTGCGTTGGAAATCAACTCCCTGAGAAAAATCTCATGGTCACTGTAAAGAAACTTCTTGATGATAGGGAAGATGTTCTCGGTATGTACTCGTATCTGGCCTTGCATATAAAAATATTATAATATCAATAAATGTACTCACCCACCCAGCTCAAACCCTTTGCCAATGATATCCAACTGCCGAATAGTCAGTCCCCCATTTATCACATTTCCCCCATTCACATTACTCACATTTCCCCACATTTATCACATTAATCACATTAATTTCCCTACCTTCGCCGCCCAATTATTTTACAAACAAATCAGGGCAAAATGCAGAATTATGAATTGATGGTGATCTTTACCCCTGTTCTGAGCGAGGAAGAATTCAAGGCCTCCCAGAAAAAGTACATCGATTTCATCACAGCCAACAAGGGTGAGATCGTGCATACTAATCCATGGGGATTAAGATCACTGGCGTACCCTGTACAAAAGAAGACCACAGGTATTTACTGGGTCCTTGAGTACAATGCGCCATCCGACATTAATGAGAAGCTGAAAATCCAGCTTCTTCGCGACGAGCAGGTGCTCCGCCATCAGGTTATTAAACTCGATAAATACGCCGTCGAGTATAATACGAGGAAAAGAAGTGGTGTATCTACAGGAACCGAAAAAGCAGTGGAGGGCTAAAACATGGCAAAAGCTAATGAGATCAAGTATCTGACAGCGATCAAAACTGAAAAGCCAAAGAAGAAATTCTGCCGCTTCAAGAAGTATGGCATCAGGTATATTGACTACAAAGACGCAGAATTCCTGAAGAAATTTCTAAACGACCAAGGTAAACTTTTACCCCGTCGCCTCTCTGGTAATTCACTGAAATACCAGCGTAAGGTGTCCGAGGCTGTAAAGCGTGCCCGTCAGATGGCAATATTGCCGTATGTAACTGACCTGTTAAAGTAAGGAGGAAGACATGCAAGTGATATTAATACAGGACGTTAACAACCTTGGTGGTTTCAACGAAGTGGTGAGTGTAAAAAGCGGATATGCCCGCAATTACCTCATTCCACAAAAGCTCGCTGTTGAAGCATCTCCTTCCAACATGCAACAGCTGAACGAAAGGCTGAAGCAACAACAGAAGAAAGAAGCTAAAATGCTGGCTGATATCAACCTCGTGATCAATAAGCTGAAAGAGGGTCCGGTCCAGTTAGGTGCTAAAGTGGGCACTTCCGGAAAGATCTTCGGTTCAGTCACTACTGTGCAGATAGCCCGCGCTATCCGCGACCAGAAAGGATACGAGATCGATCGCAGGAAGATCCACATCATCGACGAGATCAAGGAACTGGGTACTTTCAAAGCTAAAGTCGATTTCGGCAATGGCAATGAAACCGAACTTGAACTGGAAGTAATCGGCGAATAACGAAAACCTTTTCAATGCATAAAAACCTCCCTGGTGGAGGTTTTTTTATGCCCGATCGAATGATTTAATACTGGTTTTCCGCAAGCATCCATGGGATTGACTTAATTTTATAACTATGAAATGGATCACTATTATCCTGATAGCACTCGCGTCCTGCGCGCAGACAAGCGATAAAAAACCAGACGAAAAAGCAACGCTGGTCCCGTCAACAGACACTTTGCCGCAAACCCCCATTGCCGGTAATTTCAGCAGCCAGACAAGCCTGCGTTTCGACAGCACCCGTATCGACAGCTTTTTTAAGGCATATCCCCTGTTTAAACAATATAGTGCCGACTACCTCAGATTCTATTCAAACCGGAAATTTGCTTACGCATGGCACAATGAAAATGGACTGATTGAACAATCTTCCATCCTTTATAACAGGATCCTACAGATCCGCGATAACGGCATTAACCCTGATGTCCCCTACGAGGAGGTCTATAAGAATATGATGGAAGATGAAGTACTCGGCCTTTCAGCAGATCGTGAACTCATGCTCACCGGTCAGTACCTCGTCTATGCCAGGAAAGTACTGACGGGTATTTCAGACGCCCGCGTGAAAGATATTGAATGGTACATCCCCAAGAAAAAAATGGACTATGCCGCACTCCTTGATTCGGCACTTAGTGGACGAAAAATGGACACCCGTAAACTGCTGTTCCCCCAATACTATCAGCTTCGCGATAAACTCCAGGTTTACTATGAAATAGAAAAAAAGAACAGCTGGGTGACCATAAAGGCCGAGCAGAAAAAATATCAATTGGGAGACTCATCCAGCATTGTTAAAGAGATCAGAAAAAAACTTTTTCTCGCAGGTGATATTGCGAAAGATAATGAAAGCGCTGTATTTGATCAGGAACTTGCCGACGGCATCAAAGAATTCCAACGACGGTATGGCCTCAAAGAAGATGGCGTTGCAGGTGCAGGTGTTTTGAAGGAAATGAGCGCCCCGCTTTCAAAGCGAATAGAACAGATCATCGTGAATATGGAACGCTGCCGATGGCTTCCCGCTGAAGAAGAAACCCATTTCCTGATGGTGAATATCCCCCAGTTCAAACTGCTCGCAATTGAAGACGGGGCCACTACTTGGTCCTCAGACGTTGTGGTTGGTAAAGCAACCAATAAAACAGTGATCTTTAAAGGCGATATGAAGTATGTGGTGTTCAGCCCCTACTGGAACGTGCCAAACAGCATCACCAAAAACGAGATCATACCGGGCATTAGAAAAAATCCAAATTACCTGGCTAAACATAATATGGAATACTACGATGGCGGTAAGATCCGGCAAAAGCCCGGCCCTAATAATTCGCTTGGCCTTGTCAAATTCCTATTTCCCAATAGTTTTAATATCTACTTGCACGATACCCCTTCAAAAAACCTGTTTAACGAAAGTAAACGAGCTTTCAGCCATGGCTGCATTCGGGTAGCCAAGCCTATGGAACTGGCCCAATACCTGCTTAAACCCGATGCCAACTGGAATCAAGAAAAGATCATGGCTGCCATGAACAGCGGAAAGGAACAATATGTTACGTTGAAAAATACCGTCCCGGTTTACCTGGTCTACCTTACGGCTTTTGTAGACGAGAAAGGTAAATTGAATTTCCGGGACGATATCTATAATCGGGACCTGCACCTGCGCGACATGCTTTTCTCACAAAATCCCCCTCCAATTAAGTAAAATGTTTAAATAAATACTATTATCTTTAAGAAGGACCATTTGAGGACCATATGCCTCTTAACAAGCATCATCGTTCTATTTGTTCCAATATTTATTCAGTAAATCCTCAGTAATGAACATTTATGTAGGTAACATGAACTTTGATCTCGGAAACGATGATCTGTACAATTTGTTTTCACAGTTCGGAACCGTAACAACTGCAAAGATCATTAACGACAAAGTTACCGGTCGTAGTAAAGGCTTTGGCTTTGTTGAAATGGAGAACGATGACGATGCCAGAAAAGCAATTTCCAGCTTGAATGAGTCTGAAGTGAAAGGCCGTAAACTCATCGTGAACGAAGCCCGCCCACAGGAGCAAAGATCGGGCGGCGGTGGCGGTGGTTATCGCGGCGGCAGCAGCGGTGGAAACCGTGGTGGCGGTGGTGGTGGCTATCGTGGCGGCAGCGGCGGCGGAAACAGGAGTGGCGGCAGTCGAGATCGATTCAACGAATTCTAATATGCAGATGCTTCCCCCCCGGAAGCATTTTTTTTGAGTGAATTGAAACAAAATCATGGGCAAACAACAATTGGCATCACTATTTTGATGCTTACTTTCGTTGACATTCACCATTCAATCTTCTGCCATGTTTCCAATCAGCGACGACAACTCAGATAGGCATCTAACGCCATATGTGAATTACATATTCATTGCTATAAACATCTTTGTGTTCATATTCCTGCAGGGCATGGGGAGTAATTACGTTTTTACCTATGCCTTCTCTACCGTGCCTGCAGAAGTATTAACCGGTGTTGATATCGTCACCACTGGTGAGGTCATTCGTGATCCCAATACCGGTCAGACTTTACAGATGCCCGGTCTGCAAGTCACCCCAATTCATCCCTGGCTCACTACCATTACCTCCATGTTCATGCACGGAGGCTGGGGGCATCTGCTTGGCAACATGCTTTTCCTGTGGATCTTTGGCGACAATATCGAAAACCGGTTGGGGCATACCCGTTACTTCAGCTTCTATATCCTTTGTGGTATAATCGCTTCATTGTGTCATGTTTTTACCACTTCCTTTCTTGGACATCAACTTGAAATCCCGAGTCTGGGGGCTTCAGGTGCTATCTCGGGTGTGATGGGTGGATATTTGATTCTGTTCCCAAAAAGAAAAGTAAATGTGCTACTGCTTCGTTTCATTGTTGCAGTGCCGGCCATTGTAGCATTGGGTATGTGGATTCTGCTGCAATTGGTCAGCGGAATGGGGATGCTGGGCGGTAAATCCGACGGGGTGGCTTACGCTGCCCACATCGGAGGGTTCCTGGCAGGTATGCTGCTGATAAAGTTGTTCGACAGGGGACAAACGTTTGTTGAAAAGGGACTCAGTCAGGCCAGGTAATGACCAGCTGATCAAAGCGATAAAATCACCGCTCCTTAGAAGGGCAAAAGTAATCATCACCGTGCGCTGCTATCGACCCGTCTTTTTTGAAATCCGGTAGTGGCCGTGTCCCTGATCGCTCCTTCCTTGTTTTTGTAGATCATGTATGCTTCGATGCCGGGCTTGTTCCGGATCGCTTCAAGACTATTCTCAATGCCCATCACAAAGAAAGCATTATCCCATGCATCCGCAGTAATTGCATCCCCCGCGATTACCGTTACGCTGATGATCCCATTGTTCACTGGCCTACCCTGGCGAGGATCGATCACGTGACCGAATGTTTTACCGCCTGCAGTAAAGAACTTCCGGTAGTCCCCAGAAGTGGTCACGGCAGCATCATTCAACCGGATCATTTTCTCTACGGGATACCAGTCACCTGCAATAGCACCCGGCGATTCAATGCCTATGGTCCAATAATCTTTGTCGGGGTGTTTACCGCTAACCCTGATCTCGCCTCCCAACTCTACCATCATCCGGTCAATACCCCGGGCTTGTAAAAATGCGGCTACCACATCCACTGAGTAGCCCTGGGCAATACCATTGCAATCGATCTTTACTCCTTTCTCCAGAGCCACCAGCATATCGTCCCGCACTGAAATATACCTACTACCGGTAACGCGCAAACGTTTTTTTATCTCGCGTTTACGCGGGACCTGTTGATGTGGCACAGGGCCAAATCCCCAAAGATCAGAAAGCGCACCAACCGTAATATCAAAGGCTCCATCAGATTCTTTTGCAATCTTCATGGCCTCCAGCACCACAGCTTTCATATGTACGTCCATCTTCACCACCCCCCTGCTATTGAACTGATTGATCAGTGAGCCGGGCAAGTATAATGAGAGCGATTGATCAAGGACAGAAAATATACTGTCTATCTCAATCTTTGTTATGCTACCCAATTCACCCACATATTTTATAGTGTAGGTTGTACCCTGGGCCGTGCCGGTAATCACCTGAAAATCAGGTGTGAATACGAGTTTGATCATTAGCAGATACAATAACACCATATACCCGGTTCAATTGTGCTTCAAAGGTAGGAAATACCCGATAGCGCCCGGAAGCCACCTCCGGCGGAAGGTGCGTTGTTGATGAATAACAACAAAAATGATCGGTACGCAATTTTCTTGTCAAGAATAGCTGCCGCTGAAACTGCCATTGCTCCGGCACGCCCTTTTCCCGCCCTGGAATGTTGGATGATCGCGATTGGCTTCAACCATAAACATTTAATCATGAATCTAAAGCTTAGCGGTCGATCGGCATAGTTTTTTCCTTCAGAAATAAAAAAAGGGCAGTAGCCTTACGACTACTGCCCCTTGGGGATTTATTTCCACTGTCAGCGCCTAATCTCTAAAAGCTCTTTTTGCCTCTTTCTCAAGATCAAGGTACTGTGTTTTTTCAACAGTAACACCCACACCGAGGATCGTGCCACCCTTGAAGTCGCCTGGTGTTTTATATTCTTTACTTACGGCATCGCCGCTGTCGTAACCAACACAAAGGCCATCACCGGAAAGTGTAAACTTACCTGGCTGTGTTCTCATTGGTCCTGTAGCAACAACTTTATCGTTGACATACAGCTTCATCGTGCCGATCTGCTCACCATTCTTCCCGCTCTTTTCCCTGTTGAACTCCATACCAAGGGTTTGCTTACCGGGTTTCAACTCAACTGAAGAAACAAACTTTTGCTCAGGTGAAATTCCGAGGAAGTTGTAAACATAATAGAGTTTCTTGCCTTTAATGAACAAGCTATGTCCACCAAAACGTGAGCCATGCGCAAAGATCACTCCTGACGCTGTTGCCGGATCTTTAACATCCACATCAGCAATGATCTTGAACGAACGGCCACGAACGTTCACTGCCACACCTTCAGGAACCGGGGCAGTATGCGGATAATATATGTACCGTTCGCGGGGTTCTTCTTCCGAAGGACGTGCAATTCCGAGCTGTTCAACAGCCGTACGATCATCTAATGGAAGAACAAGGTTCTTATCTGCTTCATCAAACCATGCATCGATCAGTTGCTTTAGCTTGTCGGGGTACTGTGCCGCCAAATTCTTTGACTCGGCCCTGTCTTCATTTACATTATAAAGTTCCCATACGTCTTTGTCGAAACTACCCTGGCCTGTAATTGGAACGTGCATGGCAACAGCCTTCCAGCCATCTTCCCAAATACCGCGGGTGCCAAGCATAGCATAATATTGGCGATGCTTTTGGGTAGGCGCATTGGGAGTTGCAGTAAATGTGTATTTCATTGAAGTACCGGTCATGGCATACTGGGGCACGCCTTTATACACCTTTGGCATCTCAATACCGAGAACATCCAATAATGTTGGAACGATGTCTGTGGAGTGATGGTACTGGTTACGGATCTCGCCACGGGCTCTAATACCTTTAGGCCAGGAGATAATCAGGGGATCGCAGGTACCACCGGAATACTCAGAGTAACGCTTGAACATTTTGAAAGGCGCAGAGAACGCAGCAGCCCAACCGGTTGGGAAGTGCTCATAGGTATCAGGGCCTCCCAGTTTGCTTAGATACTTCATGTTCTCGGACAATTCATCGGGGTACCCGTTGAAAAATTTATTCTCATTAACGGAACCGTTTGGAGACCCTTCTCCGGAGGCCCCATTGTCAGCAGCATAGATCACGATGGTATTTTCAAGCTGCCCGGATTTCTCCAGATAATCGACGATCCGGCCAACCTGTACATCGGTATACTCCGAGAAAGCCGCAAAAACCTCAGCCATTTTAGAGAACAGTTTTTTCTCTTCGGGCTTCAACTCGTTCCATGGCCTTACATAATCGCCAGGAGCGGCAATATTAGGCGGCATGGGATTGAACGGGGTATTTTCGG
>Ga0164292_10001151_pt1 | contig 21240 bp, 25 predicted proteins | sample GEODES117metaG_FD_111486 | JGI IMG/M metagenome (GOLD analysis project Ga0164292, IMG submission 111486) | Eutrophic lake water microbial communities from Lake Mendota, Wisconsin, USA - GEODES117 metaG | ecosystem: Environmental > Aquatic > Freshwater > Lake | place: USA: Lake Mendota...
TAACATGGCTGTAATTGTACAAGTAAGACGCGACACTGCAGCAAACTGGACTAGTGCTAACCCAATTCTTCTTGCCGGCGAAATTGGTTCTGAGTATGATACCAACAAAGCAAAGATTGGTGACGGTACTACTAACTGGAATGGTCTTGCGTATTTAACTACAGCAACCGGACCGACTGGCCCGACCGGCTCGACAGGCCCCACTGGCTCGACCGGCCCTACCGGACCGACCGGGCCGACTGGAGCCACAGGCGCAGCGTCCACCGTGACCGGACCTACGGGACCGACCGGACCAACGGGACCGACCGGACCGACTGGACCGACTGGTCTTGGTTGGGTAGTTTATCAAGTAACTGGAGCAATTGCTTCTTCTGGTTCAACTGGCTTCAACATGGCAGCTGGTTACTTGGCTATGAATGGAACAGCACCAGGTGCTGCATCTGGTATCAACGTTGCCATTGGCGCAGAAGCTTTGGAAGCTTTGACAACTGGTGTTGCAAACTATGCATTTGGTGTTCAAGCATTAAATAAACTTACAACTGGTTCAAGAAACGTAGCATTAGGTTTCCGTGCACTTGGCGGTAGCGATTTTTATGCTGGTGGTTTAACAACTGGTAACCGCAACATGGCCATTGGTCACTATTCATTAGGTTTAAATAACGGTGATAAGAACACTGTAATTGGTGAGAACGCAGCATTCTATAATACAACTGGTGCTAAAAATACTTTCATTGGTTCTTATGCCGGCTATAGCAATAATGGTGATAATAATATTGCAATTGGTGAGCAAGTAATGTTTGGTGGATATCTTGGAACATCAAGTATTACTGGTAGTCATAACATTGCCATTGGCAATGGTGTAATGAACAAATTAACAAGTGGTAACTATAACGTTGCAATTGGACGCCAGGCTTTACAGAACACTACTACCTCATCAGGTCTTGTTGCAATTGGTGATTTTGCGTTAAATGCAAACACAACAGGTCAGAACAACGTAGCTATTGGACAAAATGCTTTAAAATTAGCAACAGCAAACAGTTCTAACATAGCCATTGGCAATAATAGTATGCAGGCTGCTACTACTGGTGGCTTCTCTGGTTTTGGTTTAAACGTTGCTATTGGTCAAGGCTCAATGAACGCTTTAACAACTGGCTATTTTAATATTGCTGTTGGTGCAGGCGCATTAGCTACAGCAACAACTGCTACTGCTAACATTGCTATAGGCTTTTATGCCTTAAGGGTAAGCACAGCTAACAACAACGTTGCAATTGGCAACCAAGCATTAGTAGCTAATACTACTGGTGCTTCTCTTGTTGCAATTGGTGCCAACGCATTATTATCTAACACTACTGGTACGCAAAACGTTGCAATTGGTCTTGATGCTTTGAGAGCTAACACTATTGGTACTAGCAACGTAGCCATTGGTCTTAATGCTTTAAAAGCTAATACAACAGGTATTAATAATACCGCTGTGGGTACTGGTGCTTTATCAGCTAACATAGGAGGTTCTAGAAACGTTGCTCTTGGCGGTGGTGCTTTACAAGTTAGCACAGTTGATGCAAACATAGCCATTGGTGGTGGTGCATTAAATGCGAACACCACTGGCACTAGCAACATAGCTATTGGTGACAGCGCATTATTAGCTAATACCACTGGTACTAGCAATATAGCTATTGGTACTCAAGCGTTATATACCGCTATTACAGCACAAGGTAACCTAGCAATTGGTTATAATTCATTATTTGCTAATACAACTGGTGGTTTTAATCTTGCCATTGGTAACAATACATTATCAGCCAACACTACTGGTGCGCAAAACGTTGCTATCGGTCTTGGTGCTTTACAAGTCAATACAATAGGTACAGGAAATGTTGGAATCGGTTATTTAGCATTAGCTGCCAACACAACTGGTTCAGGAAACGTTGCAATTGGTAATGGTGCTTTAACTGCTAATACTACTCCTGTAGGAAACATAGCCATAGGTGAAAATTCATTACAAACAAATACTACTGGTGGTGGCAATATTGGAATTGGTCTTCGAGCATTAAAAGCTAACACAACTGGTTATCAAAACACTGCTATTGGTGGTGACGCAGGCGCAGCATTAACTACTGGACATGAAAACACTGCAATAGGAAGTACTGCATTAGCAACATCTACAACTGATAACTATAATACTGCTATTGGTGTTAACGCTTTACGCTACACCGATGGTGGTGGTGGCAACACTGCAGTGGGTCCAGCTTGTTTGCAAGCCAATACAACAGGTTCAAGCAATACTGCAATGGGTGTTGGAACAATGCAATCTTCTACAACATCATCTAGTAACGTTGCAATAGGCAATAGCTGCGGTGCTGGACTATCTTCAGGTTCTGATAACACAATGGTTGGCTCTAGCGCAGGTTCTGCTATTACAACTGGTGGCAGCAATACAGCAATTGGTAAGTCAGCTGGTAGTACTATTACAACTGGTGGTAATAATACTACAATTGGATTTGACGCAACTGCATCAACTGCAACTGTATCCAATGAAATAACATTAGGCAACTCATCAATTGCTACAATTCGTGCACAGGTAACTTCAATAACAGCATTGTCTGATGCCCGCGACAAGAAAAACATTAAACCATTAAAGCATGGTTTAGCACTTGTTAATTCACTCAATCCAGTAGAGTTTGATTGGGATATGCGCGATGGTGCTAAAGTAGATGTTCCTGATATGGGTTTCATTGCACAAGACCTTGTTGAAATAGAAGATATTCTTAATGCTCATGAGACATTGCAATTGACATACCGTTCCAACCCTGATAAGCTAGAAGCTACTTATGGTAGACTTGTACCAATATTAGTCAATGCAATTAAAGAACTGTCTGCTCGAGTTGCAGAACTAGAGGAAAAATAATATGTTAGAATATTTAAACCCAACACCAGAAGAACAGCTCGCGCGAGATATAAAAGGTTTGCAAGATTCTGTTGATGTTATCAATGAACTCATTACTATAGAGCTAGACGCACAACAGGCATCTTTTTTAAGAGCAAACATTGACCATATTATTATCATGCTCGATAAAGAACATCTTAAAGAAGATACATCAGATAAATCAGTTTTTACTGCAGCAGTTGCAGCAGGAGAAGCTAAGCTAGCTTAATATTAAATTACGAAGGACGTAATATGAAACAATTCTTTTTCTTAGCCGGAATGCAACGCTCTGGCGCAACATTACTTAGTGCAATATTAAATCAAAATCCAGATGTGTGGGTTTCTCCGGCAAGTCCGTTATTTAGAATGATGCTTACGCAAACACAAAGTCACAATGAATTAGAAAATATAGACTATAGTAGAAGTGCTGCAATAGATGACACCATTGCAACCATTCCACACGCGTTTTACCAAGACAAGTCAGCCAAGTACATTATTGATAAAAATCTTAATTGGCCAAACCCGCTAGGTGTAGAATTAATTAATAGATATATAACAAAAGATATTAAAATAATATGTCCAGTAAGAAATGTTTTAGATGTTATAGTTTCGTTTGATACAATTATTAACGCTCATCCCGATTCTAAAAATAACCAAATGGATGAACAAGTGTTAGCTTCAACTTTTGGCAATTTGCCATTAGCAGATAGAAGAGCAGATTTCTTGATGCGTCATGATAAAGATATAGCTTTAAGTTTAAATTTTATGAAGCATGCTTTAATTCCAGAGTATCGTCACATATTTCACTTTGTTGATTATAATGATTTAACCACCAACCCAGAGCAGGAGATTAATAAAATATATGCATTCTTGGAAATTGAGAAATACAATCATAAATTTAATAACATTGAAGACCGCTCAGGCATCTCTGAAGACAGTCTTACAGGCATTAAGAACTTACACAAAATCAGACCAAAGATAGAAAAGAAATCTAGAAAACCAAAAGACGTGCTTCTGCCAGAAACAATAAAACGTTATTCTAATCTTGAGTTTTGGAAAAATATTTAAATGCAATTAGAAGACCTAATTAATGAATATAATTTCCGCAAATGTCGTGGACCAGAAAATGCTACACCAGAACAATTGGTTGAAGCATTTGATTTTTTCTGTGCCAATTTTGTTTATATTAAACATCCAAACAAAGGCCGCATACAATTAAATTTAAGACCAGCACAAAAAGAAGCAGTACAAGCATGGGTAGAAAACAGATATTCAATAGTATTAAAGTCACGTCAGATAGGATTCTCCACTCTGGCAGCGGCGTATTCTTTCTGGTTATGTTTCTTTGCACCAGACCGTTTCATCGTTATGTTGTCAAAGACCGAAAGAGAAGCCGCAAAACTATTATCTAAAGCTAAATATATTTATAAGTTCTTGCCAGACTGGTTAAGATTATCAGGCCCGGAACTAATACAAAACAATGTTTTAAAGATGACATTTAATAATGATTCAGTAATTGAGTCAATGCCATCTGCTAACGAGCCTGCTAGAGGTGAATCTGTATACTTGGCTATAATCGACGAGATGGCCTTCTTGCCTAACCCAGAAGAAGCCTGGGCATCAATAGAGCCAATTGCAGACGTAGGTGGTCGAGTCATCTGTCTATCTACTGCCAAGGGTGAAGGTAATATATTTTTTAACTTATGGCAAGGGTCACAGAATAATACTAATAGATTTAAAGGAATCTTTTTTCCATGGTCAGCTAACGGAGACCGTGACCAATCTTGGTATGACGCTCAGGCCGCAGAACTACCACCATGGCAGCTACATCAGGAGTACCCTTCTAACCCAGAAGAAGCCTTTATTCGTTCCGGTAGACCAGTTTTTGACCTTGATTGTTTAAATAGATTTTTAATAAGTTTTCCTAAAAAAGGTTATAATAAAAAATTGTCAGACATGAGGAACTCTTACATGTTTGACCCAGATGGTGGACCGTTATCGATATGGTTAATGCCACAGGCTGGGGCTAGATACGTTGTTGGTGCTGACGTTGCTGAAGGTCTAGCTAGAGGTGACTATTCGTCAGCCCATGTCATTGATGCCAAGTCAGGTGTAGTCGTAGCCCACTGGCACGGGCACATAGACCCAGACAAGTTTGGAGAAGATGTTCTATATGCTCTTGGATTCTTTTATAATGAGGCTTTAATAGGAGTTGAATCCAATAACCACGGTTTAACAACTTTAACTGCTTTAAACAAATCTAAATATACTAACCTTTATAGACAACGTAGATTAAACCAAAGACATTCAGAAGCCACAGAAGCATTGGGTTGGCGCACAACAACATTAACTAAACCTTTAGCTATAGATGAGTTGAATGCTAATCTAAGAGATGGTATACTAGACCTTAGGTGCGAATTTACTATTGCTGAACTTAAGACCTTTGTTAGAGATGATAATGGTCAAACTCACGGAAGTCCTCATGATGACAGAGTTATGAGTTTAGCCATAGCAAATCAAATGTTAAAATATGTGTGGTTGCCAGAATATAAAGGCAAAACAGATATTCCATATGGCACCTTAAACTACTTCGCCGCAACGATAAAGAAGCAGCCTAAAAAGCTAGAACGATATCTTATAGGCGAATTTAACTTCTATAATGATAAGATGTAATACTTTTACCTACTATTAGGACTTCTATGAAATGTACAACCTGTTCAACTCCAATTGAAGAAGAAAATGACCTGAAAAGGCAGCTTTGCTTCAAATGTCATGTCAAAGGCATTCGTTTTGGTTTTGTAAGTGTAGGGTATGGACAGTCTGAATGGAATAATTCAACTATTAGGGAGACTCAAAGAATGTACGAAGCGATGCCAAATGTTGAAAAAGTATCTACACGAAGAGAACTAATCTAGTGGAGTGGTTAGTCCCGCTAGCTGTTGCCGTTATTGGTGGACCACTAGTTGTTGTAGTCCAAAGCCTTAGAAAAGAAAACACTAGCCAGCATGCTGAAGCCAGAGAACTATTAAAGATGGTTGCCGGTAAGGTAGATAAGGTTGACGACAAGTTAGATGGTCATATTTCATGGCATCTATCTAGAACGCGCAAACCTAAAGTTAAAAAAGATGAAGTAATTATTAAGGCTGATTGATGAAAAAACAAATAAAATCATTTCCTAAAATTACATCAAAGAAACCAACCAAAGGTAAAAAGATAGAAGTGCCAGCAGTTAAAGCTGCTAAAAAAGAATTAGCTAAAGCACAAAAAAGATTAACAATTGAAATAAAGAAATCCAAAACAACGACTAAGAAAAAAGGAAAATAATCATGGCCGCAAAGAAACCAACAATGGCGCAAGCCTACAAAGCAGCACAGAAATCAACAGCTGCTAAACCAAAAGACAAAGGCATCGTAGGCGAAGGCAAAGATGTTCTTAAAGCTACTGGTAACAGCGTCAAACAACAAGCAGAGTTTATAGCTGCAGTAGGTAAAGGTGCTGCTAAAGGCGCAGGCAAAGTTGCTAAAGGCGCAGAAAAAGTTGCAGGAAAAGTTGCTAATATAACTGTTGGCGATGTTGCATCTACTCCATACGATTCTGCAAAAGCTGTAGCTAAAGGTGCAGGAAAAGTAGCTGCTAAAGTTGGAGATTTTTTGGGCGGCAGTAAAAAAGTTGGTCGTCTTGGCTCAATGGCAGGAAAAAAAGCACTTGACCCAATGACATATGTGGGTAAAGCTGCAGGAAGTAAAGCAAAAGATGCAAAAGCTAATAAGGCTCGTCAAGCAACTGATTCAAAATATGATAAGGTTAGTGGTACACCAAGACCTAATAAGCGAAAGCCAATTGACCCTGGTATGTATGGCCTTAATCAAAGACAAGAAAAAATTCCAAAACGTCAACAATTAAGAAGAGGTAAATAATCATGGCAATAATTCCAGCAACAATAACTGGTACACTGGGAGGCGCTGCTGCATATGTGGAGTTTCCTAACGTAGATGATGCTGATAGTCTTGCAATTCAAGTAACTGGAACGTGGGCAGGTACAATCTCCTTCGAAGCTTCAGCTATCGTAGAAGGCGCAACACCAACATATACTTCATTTACTCTAGTAAGTGGTGCACAAACAAGTCATATTACTGCTGTTGCATCAACAACAACTAATGGTTTGTTTATTCATGAAACGTATGGCATTCCTTACTTTAGAGTAGTAATGTCTTCATACACTTCTGGCACTGCAAGCATCACTGGTATATTTTCAAGAACAGCCAAGTAATGCCGGGTAATCCAAATTATCCAGCATTACCTTCAACTACAACTAAGAACTATACTCCTAGAAAGAAGAAGAAAAATGGCAGCAAAAAAAGCAAGTAAGCCAGTATGGGAAAAGGCACGCCCTAAATCTTTAGGTAAACCAAAGAAGTTATCACCAGCACAAAAAGCATCAGCTAAAGCTGCAGCTAAAAAAGCAGGACGCCCTTATCCAAATCTTATAGACAACATGAGAGCAGCTAAAGGTAAATAATGGCTAAGACTCCTGCATGGCAAAGAAAAGAAGGTAAGAGTCCTACAGGTGGATTAAATGCTAAAGGCCGTGCATCAGCAAAAGCTCAAGGCATGAATTTAAAACCACCAGTATCCGCTAAGCAGGCAGCGAAATCACCAAAGGCCGCAGCAAGAAGAAAATCATTTTGCGCAAGGATGGAAGGAAATCCAGGACCAATGAAAGATTCTAAGGGAAGACCAACTCGTAAAGCGTTGGCATTAAAGAAGTGGGATTGCTGATATGGCACGCGAATCAAATTCAAATAAACTATCAACATACAGAGGTTATATAGACTATGCCAAACGTTGGCGTACCGGAGAAAACTATGACCAGCTTTGGCAAAGGTTAATTAACTTATATCGCGGTAAACAATATCGTGGTGCATCAACTGGTGATAGATTGCTTGTCAATATTTCTTTTTCTACTATTAATACTTTAGCACCAGCCGTTTCTATTGGTCGTCCAAAGATTAATGTTAATCCTCGTAAACCAGAAGACGGTGATAAAGCAATCGTTACTGAATCAATTATTAACTATTGGTGGGGTCATTACGGATGTCAACCAGAGTTCCAAAGAGCAGTTAAAGATTATCTAATTCTTGGTCATGGTTGGGTTAAGACTGGTTATCGTTTTGTTGAAGAAGCAAAACTCGATGATATTGAATATTCAGCCGATGAAGCTGCCGGCCCAGAAACTACGGATGATGTTGAAGCTCAAACAATTATTAGAGAAGACAGACCATTCTTAGAGCGTGTTGACCCATTTGAAATGTATGTTGACCCAGATGCAACATCTGTTAATGATATGCGTTGGATTGCACAACGTACTCGCCGTCCGTTAAAGGATGCAAAGATAGATAAGCGTTACGATGCCGCCGCAAGAAAAGAATTAAGTCCATCTGGATATCAAAAATATGGTAATCAAGACGTAGGTTATATGTCTGCTCAACAAGCATTTACTTCTAATCCAGACAATGCTTATTGCGATATCTATGAATATTATAATATTGATACCGGTGAGATGTGCGTGTTTTCTGATTCAGGTGGTGACAAGTTTTTAATTAAACCAATTAAGATGCCATACGAGTTTGGTCACCCTTTCTTTATGTTGCGTAACTATGAGGTTCCTGGATTCTTTTATCCAATGGGCGAACTAGAAGCAATCGAGCCATTGCAGTATGAATTAAATGAAACCCGTACGCAGATGATGTTACATAGAAAGCGTTATAGCCGTAAGTGGTTGTTTCAAGAATCAGCATTTGATGATGATGGTAGACAGGCTTTAGCATCTGATGAGGATAACGTTATCGTTCCAGTTAAATCTGGTGAGAACTTAAATAACGTTGTTGTTCCAATGCCGGCGTTAATTAACCCACCTGAATTTTATAATCAGTCTTCGTTGATTACTAACGACATTGACCGTGTATCTGGTGTGTCTGAATACCAGCGTGGTGCAATTCCAGAAACAACTAGAACTGCCCGCGAAGCATCAATTATTGCTGAAGCTGGTAATGCTAGAGTAGCTGAGAAACTTGTAGCTATTGAAAATGCTATAGCTCAATGTGCTTCTAATCTTATTATGCTAGCTCAACAGTTTATGACTGGAGAGCAGACTGTAAGAATAGTAGGAACTGAATCTGCACCTGTATGGTTAACATTTGATAAAGATTATATCTCTGGTGAGTTTGATTATACTGTTGAGGCTGGTTCTACAGCTCCACGTAATGAAGCTTTCCGTAGAGACATGGCTTTACAGATGGTTTCGGCAATGCAACCATTTGCTCAAGCTGGTCTTGTTAACTTACCTAAATTAGCAGAATACGTACTTGGTATAGGGTTTGGTGTTAAAGACCCATCTTCTTTCTTACAAGAGCCACCAGCACCTGAAGCTCCACCAGAGGGTCCACCACCGGGCATGGAAGGTATGCCACCAGGTATGCCACCAGAGATGATGGAAGGTATGCCACCAGAATTGCCACCAGGTTTAATACCAGGAGGACCAATTCAAGGTCCAGGCGGACAACCAACTGAAGGCGCCCTTCCAGGCAGCATTCAAAGTCTTCCACCAGAGATAATTCAAGCACTATTAAGTGGTCAGTAAACACTCCATGTAATACTTTTCCTTAGTAGTAGGAACATTGTATATAAATAAAAATAGGAACAACCAAAGAAGGATAGGATTCCATAATGACAGATAATAATATTGCTAACCCTGAAAACGTAATTGACCCCATTGCAGATGGACAAGTTGATGAAGTGACAGAGGTCATAGCAGAAACTCCAGAACAAGAACAAGAATTATTCGACTATACAGAGATTGCTGACAAAGTCATCAAGCTCCAAGTAGATGGCGAAGACGTTGTTGTTCCCGTTAAGGAGGCTCTAGCTGGGTACCAACGTCAAGCGGATTATACCCGTAAGACCCAAGAACTCAGCGAACAAAGAAAGCAAGTACAGTACGCTAGTGCATTAGCAGAAGCTCTGCAAAATGACCCAGCTGCTACCTTGCAGTTGTTGCAACAGCAATACGGTGTAGCCACTCAACCTCAAGAGGATGAATGGTTAGACCCAGCTGAACAACAATATCGACAGTTAGAGCAACGCATCGCAGCTTTCGAACAACAGAAAGCCATAGATGAGTTAACTAGGACTATTGATTCTTTGCAAAGCAAGTACGGTGATGATTTTAACGCTGATGAAGTCGTAGCCAAAGCACTAGCGTCTGGTTCAACAGATTTAGAGGCAGTCTTTAAACAGATTACCTTTGATAAAGTTTATTCTACAGCCTCTGAGGCAAAGAAGAAACTAGTTGAAGACCAGTCTAGGGTTGAGGCCAAACGTTCAGCATCAGTGGTTTCTGGTGGCTCTGCCAACAAAAATTCAGTCGCACCCAAAGCTGCTAAACCAACGTCAGTTTTTGAGGCTTTTGAACAAGCTAAGAAGACGTTAAATTATTAACCAAACAACAACAACAAACAGGAGATATTAACATGGCCGGCAATCCCGACTTTAATTCACTGTTGTCAACTACGCTGCAGAACTATCAGCCGACGTTAGTCGACAACATTTTCAAGGACCTAGTCCTTCTTAACCACCTCAACGAGCGCGGACGTGTCCGTGTTGAAGAGGGCGGCACCCAAATCATCGAACCATTGATGTACGCTGTCAACGATACTGTTGCAACATACTCAGGGTACGATGCAATTGACCTTACTCCACAAGAGGGCATCACAGCTGCTGAGTACGATTGGAAGCAGATGGCTGCTTCTATCGCAATTAGCGGTATCGAAGAAGCCAAGAACCGTGGCACCGAGGCAATCATCAAACTGTTGAATGCTAAAATTATGCAAGCTGAAATGTCGTTGAAGACTACGCTTAACGCGCAACTCTTCGGTACACCAGGCTCAGCACCAGCGGCTTCAGACTTTAACGGTCTTGGCAACATTATCGGAACCCAGAACAACACAGTCGGTGGCATTGATGCATCGTCCAACTCGTTCTGGAATCCAACCCAGGCAACAAACATGGCTGCAACGCTTGCGCTTACAAACATGGCTGATGTCTACAACCGTGCCTCAAAGGGCTCAGATGTTCCTGACTTAATCATCACGAACACTAGCTTGTTTGAAAAGTACGAGTCACTGTTGACAAACAACGTGCGTTACCAAGACGTTGCAAAAGCTAACTCAGGTTTCCAAAACCTGATGTTCAAGCAGACACCAATTGTGTTTGACTTGCAACTTGCAGTTGATGCATCCGATGCGCCGATGTACTTCCTTAACACGAAGTACCTCAAGCTCACCGGCTTGAATGGCTATTGGTTCAAGACCACAGACTTCATGAACGGCACTGTAGCTGGCGTAGACGCCCGTTATGCCCTCGTGTTGGCCTATGGTCAGTTGACCTGCAGCAACCGTAACCGTCAAGGTTTCATGACTGCTGACGCATAAATAAAGCAAAAGATGTAGTTGGTGCTGGGAGTTTAAAGGCTGTTTCCTTCGGCAGCTCTCCCAGTACCGGCTATTAATAAAAACAAACAAACAAACAAACAAACAACAATTTCAATCAACATGATTGATTAGAAAGAATAGGTAATAATCATGACTACAAATAAATTCATAGTAGAAAGAACAGTCGTAGGAGACACCAACACAGCACTTGCTGCATCGTACGGCGACGTAGCAGGCTTAAACTGGTATGTCAAAGCAGACGAAGTATACGAGTTCAAGGCTGTTGTTGTTTACGACGCATCCCTGGTAACCGAGGGTGCTTCATTTGCAATCAACGGTCCAACAGCAACTGTAAAAAGTTATGTAGTGACAGTTCCATCAGGAGCTACTCCTACAACGTCGTATGCAAATGATTACGACCTTCCAGCTGCAGCCGCATCTGACTCAGCTTACACAACCGACAACATTGCCATCATCGAGGGTGTAGTTGCACCTTCGGCAGATGGTACGGTTTCGGTTCGTGGAATTAAGTCGGGCGGAACAGTAACAGTGCAGGGTACAAGTTCATACCTCACTTGGAAGCGCATTGACTGGCCAGCAGAAGCCTAATCAATAAACTAGATTACGTGCCGCCAGGGGGAAGGACCCTTGGCGGCTCGTTCTACTTAAAGCACTATTCATGAAAGAAGGAAAATAATATGAATAAAGAATCACAGAGCGTAGGACAAGGATTAGCCGGCACACAACCATACGGCGCTGTAGAGGGCGCACGTTTAGTTGGAAACGCACGAGCAGATTATCATGCCGGAGCTGTAGTAGGTTCGGTAGAGGTTGCACCACCATCAGGCGTTGCTTACGGAAATGTGCACTACAAGAATGGCCTATGCCAAGCAACAAATTCAAAAGAAGAAGAATGCAAAGCGCCAAAAGCTAAAGGCACAGATTACTGTATTGGGCATTTAAGAAGAATGAATGCTATTGGCGATAATAAGGACGCAGCCTTAGACCCTAAAGAATAAGGAGAGTTAAATAATGGCTATAAATTTTTCTAACGCTAATCTTACACTAGCGCAGATGCGTACGTTTGTTGGCGAACTTTCTGACTTAGATATTGGCTTTGATGGAAATGACGATATATCAACTGATTTAGTTAATGGTTTTATCAAAGAGGGTTTTCAAAAGATTGTAGCTTTAAGTAATCGCTATCCTTTTTATCAATCAACATATGGTTTTACTACAGTTGCAAACCAAAGAAATTATTCTGTTTTTGGTAGAATTTTACCATCGATAGAAACCGTAACAATAACTGATATTCAACAATTAATTGCGGTAGTTAACAATACTGATGGCGGCAATTCCTTAATATATCTTGACCAAGCAAGATGTGAATCAATTTGGGTTGGAACTTCTGACCAACCAGAAACACCCGCATACTTTTCTATATGGGCTAATCAATTAAACCTTTGGCCAAAACCAGACCAAACTTACAGTATGACTATTCGTGGTTTTAGAATACCAAGTTTATCTTGGCTTCAAGATGAAAACTTAGCAATAGATATTGACCCGCAAATGCAATTGCCGTTAATAAATTATGTTATGGCTCGTATCTTTCAGTTTCAAGAAGATACAGAAATGGCAAACGAATACATGCGAGGCTTTGAAAAAGCAGTTGCTATTATTCAAGGTCAACTTACCGCACCATCAAGCAATAGACAATTAATTATGTCGGGTGGTTTACAACTTCAAGCATATGATTTTGCACCATTCGATACGGGCATGAGAGTATTGCCAGGTAGCCCATACCCACTTGGAGTAGCGTACTAAGATGGCACAAATTGTCTTTGACCAAAAAAGAGATTTTACTGGCGGATTAAACTTTCGCGCAGACCAGTTTCAATTAAAAGACAATGAATCTCCTTTTATATTAAACGTTGATGTAGACCCACGTGGTGGTGTATTTACACGTCCTGGCTACAAGAAAAAACATTCAACTGCTGTAACTGCAACAGGTTGGAATCCTAAAGGGTTATTTAATTATAAGGATGTATCTTCACCAAGAATTATGTTAACTACTGGTTTTCAAACTTCTGGTTCAGTAGATGGTACAGTGCAGCATTCAAGTGGTTCTAATTTTAGTGTATTAAACTTTGGCGTTAGTACACCAATACTAGTTAAGTCTACTAATGGTGCCAGCATTACACAATATCTTGATACTTTGTATCTTGCAATTGGCAAAGATGCATCACAAATGTACAAATGGAATAGTGACAATGTTTACGCAACTGCCTTAACTGCATCTGGTCCAACATGGCAAGCTTATCAAAATCCAGTTGGTGGCTTTATGCCGCGCGCAGAACTTGCAAGAGCTCATGCTAATAAATTATTTGTAGCTAACACAAAAGAATTAAACAATGATGCCACACCATCTTTAGAAGACCATCCAAATAGACTTCGTTGGTCTCATGAAAGCAGTCCAGAAAACTGGTATCAAGATGACTATATTGACATTGTTGCTGGTGGAGAAGGCATTACTGGATTAGCAATAGTTGATGGTCAGCTATTAATATTTAAACCTGAAGCTGTTTATTTGCTTATGGGCTATGACGCGGACTCATTCCAATTAGTAGAACTTTCAACAACTGTAGGAATTAAATATCCGCAACACGTAGTAGAGGGTTCTGGTGGAGCTTACTTCTTTAGTTATCCACAGGGCATAACATTTTATGACCGTAATGGTATAAGAGATTTGTTTGACCGCTTAAAACCAATCATAGATACTAATAGAATCAATGCACAAAAGTTAGATGTTTTAACTATGTCTTATGTTAATGATAGATTATGGATGTCAGCTCCTTTTGATATTAATAATACTGGTACTGCAGTTGATTATTCTAATATGAATTTTGTGTATGACCCATCAATTGGTCAAAGAGGCGCATTTACAATGTATCAATCAGCAGTGTATGCTAATGCAGCAACACCTGTAGATATAACACCCTATGGTTTAGTGTCGGGAATAGATTGGACTGATTCTACTGGTGAGATTTGGCATTTGTTAATTAATCCAAATAGTAGCTTTAAATATGTTATGTACGTAGATGAATATGAAGATTTGGATAACATTCCGCAAAACGTAAATGATGATATTTTAGAAGGTGATGACTTAGGTGATTATACTACAAACTTTACAACTCCATGGTTTTATGATGACCGCTATGTGCAAGATAAAACGTTTGTAAGAAGCCTATATGTTGTGCGTTCAGTTGACGAAGAAACCCAAATAACTGTAAATGTTTATCATGATTTTAATAGCAATGATGTTATTACAAGTCATATAATTGACTTAACACCTGTTAATACTGGTGGCGTGTTTGACACTGGTTTATTTAATACTGCTACATTTGGTGAAATAGATTTGAAAGAAGGCATCCAACGAGGTGGCAGATTAAAAAGAGCAAAGTGTACACAGTTAGAATTCTTAGGTCCATTAGGTGACACTACGAACACTGATGGTAGACAATGGGGAATAAATTCAATCGCATATAAATACAAGAGACGAAAGATAAGGAGCCAGAAGTAATGGCAACACTAACAATACCAAACTCGTATGCACCGGGTGAAGTTATCGAAGCTGCAGAAATGAATGCAAACTTTACCGCAGTAAAGAACTTTGCAGAAGGATTATCAACAGGTGCAAACTTTGATGCTGGAGCAATTAACACAGAAGATATTGCAGCTGCTGCTATAACAGAAGCTAAAATTGCTACAGGTGCAGTAACTAGTTCTAAAATTCAAACCTCAGTAAGCTTGACTACGCCCATACTCGGTGTTGCTACGGGAACTTCATTAAACTTAACTGGCAACGTCATCGCGCATGCTGCACCAACTCCGATTGTTGGCGCTTATACACTTCAATTAACAGATGACGGAACAATAATAGAAAAGAATGATGCTTCTGGAGTTACGGTAACTATTCCGTTAAACTCAAGTGTTGCTTTTCCAATAGGTACGCAGATTGTTTTAATTCAAACCAATACTGGTCAAACTACTATTGCTGGTGCTGGTGGTGTTACTGTTAACGGTACTCCAGGGCTTAAGCTAAGAACGCAGTTTTCGTCATGCGTTTGTCTAAAACGTGGAACTGATACTTGGGTGCTTTTGGGAGATTTGGCAGCTTAAATGCGTTTATTAACCGTAATTGCAGGTAGTGGTGGTACTCCAGGAACACCGACTATTGGTACCGCTACAGGCGGTAATGCTCAAGCAACTGTTGCATTTACCGTACCATCGTATACTGGTAAGGGTGGCGCTGTTACATATCGTGCAATCTCTACCCCTAGCAATATTGAAGGAACTGCTTCTGCTTCTCCAATAACAGTAACCGGATTAAGTAATGGTACTTCTTATACTTTTCAAGTAAGATTAGAAACATCTTATGGTGTAAACAGTCCATATTCCGCAGCATCAAACAGCGTAACTCCAGTTGTACCGCCAGTCGCTCCTCCAGTCGCTCCTCCAGTTGTACCGCCAGTCGTTCCTCCAGTTGTACCTCCAGTCGTACCTCCAGTTGTACCTCCAGTTGTACCTCCAGTTGTACCTCCAGTTGTACCTCCAGTTGACCCGTGCGCAGGAGTTAACTGCGGTAGTTATGGCACACCTCCAGGGGGAGTTTGGGTCTATGGGTATCAATACAATGCGTGTATTCAAGACATTTGCGGTCCGTTTCAGGGCATTTGGGAATCTTATACATCAAGTGACGGATGCTGTGCATTTGGTTTGTTTGTTGGCTGTAACTTCGGTGACCCAAGCTGCCCAATCTGATATAATAGGTAAATAATCTACGAAGGAGGATTATGATAAATAATATGACAGTAATTCCAAATATAGACCCAGCAACACTGCTTAGTTTTGCATTTGTTTGTGATGGAGAAGTAGCATTTATAATAAAAATGCCGCCAACAAACGAACATTTTGTAGCGGTATTGCAATCTAATCCAATAGTTGTTGAATATACAAACAACGAAGCTGCGATTGGGGACTTGTACAAAGATGGGAAGTTTATTAAACCATGACATCTGCTTGGCAAAAGTACAAAGTAAAACTTGGGGACACTAGACCTTGGGATGTAATAAATCCAAATGTTTTAAAAGTTACAGAAAACATTGCAGAAAGTCGTATGAATATTTGCAATCAATGCCCGGAGTTAATAAATGCAACTAAACAGTGTAAACAATGCGGTTGTTTTATGAATATGAAAACAAGACTAGAGGCAGCTAAATGCCCATTAGGTAAGTGGTGATGTTAACAAAAGAAATTCTATTTGAACTACCTGAAGCCTTAGCAGAACCAATGGTTATTAAAGATTTCTTTTCCAGCGACATGCTTAAGCGTGTTACAAAAATAGTTGCAGATACTGGGATGGGAACAGATAAAGTTGAGTTCCATACCATGCTTGCCAGATGGGAAGCACCAGTGCAGTTTGATGCTGATATTGAAGAGTATTGTCTAAATAAAGCCAGAGAAATCTTTAAAGATAACTCATTGCAGAAAGCCTATTTCTTTGCTGTTAGATACCAGAAAAAAGACGGATGTGTTCCGCATCTTTGGGAACATACCGACCAAAACGGCACGCAAACAACAATAGATATAACCATAGAAAATACTGCAAACTGGGGATTGATAGTCGAAGGTCAACACTTTGAACAAAATCCTAATGATGCAATTATCTTTGCTGGTCAACAACACATGCATGCAAGGCCACCGTACCCAACGAATGACCCTAACGCATACACGACAGTATTGTTTTTACACTTTACACAACCAGACCACTGGATTCAAAAAGACGCTAGAGACGGTTTTAATAAATATGGTTCAGACGGTGATGCAAGGTTTTTTAATCGCAATCGCTATTTCGCAATGCCAGATGGTCCAATAGACCAACCAGTCTGTAACTGTCATAACTATTCTGCAATATTAAGATTCTACGATGAATTCTTTGGACATCTAACAGACTCAAAACCAGAGACTGTAGATATGACAATTTTAGATAAAATAGAGTTAGCACCAGGGATTGTTAAATATAAAATTGCTAGAGAGTCAGCACGCATATTAAAAGGTTTAATTCAAAATGCAATGTTTAAACAATGGATGCCGGCAGAAGTATTAGTAAAAGATGATAAACCTGGTGTAAACTATGATGCAAGAAATTGTTATAATTATTTTATAACTGATAAACAATTTAGTTGCCATCCACAAGACCCATTGCGCAGGGCTGCAGAGTCCCTTCAGACGGGCCTGGATGCGATTATAGAGGACTTTAGAGGCAGATACAGCATAGTGCCCCTGGTAAGTCATCACACGGTTCTATTGCGTTATGAAGAAGGAAATAAATTTCATAATCATATAGATGACCATCCTCAGTTTCCAAGAGTTGTATCATTATCAGTGTTCTTGAATGATGATTTCGAGGGTGGAGAGTTAGAATTTAAAGAATTTAACATTAAAATTAAACCAGTAGCAGGAGAAATAGTGGTATTTTCATCAGGTTTCCCCTATATGCATCAGGTTCATTCAACAACTAAAGGTACTCGATATGCTGTTGTCAAGTGGTATGAGTACAAAAGGTAATACTTTTCTATATATAGTAGGAGATTCTAAAAATGGCATTTGACCCAACATACTTTGAGCAGCAAAGGCGTAACCTATTTAATCAGTACGCACAGCAAGCTGCCCTTAATGCGTATCAAAGATACTTAGCAGAGACCAGGGCCCAACGCCCTATTACCGAGCTCGAGGAATCTGCCTTTGGCAGAACTCCAAGTGGTGGGCTAGGTCAAGTCCCCAAGCTAACATCCTCATATGGCCGCAGAGGACTACAGGGCATGAACACTAAGTCTGGCATTTATAATCAAGCTTTGCAAAGCTATGCCAAGAACAGAGCTAAAAATATAGGCTATGCTAAAGAAGATTTAGCTGGCACTACACGAGGATATAACTTAGCTGATACGCAAGGGTTAAGTAATTATGAAGAAGGATTAAAGGATTTAGAATCCGATAAAGCTAGACAGATTGCTGCAGACGCACAATCCTTATTACAATTGAGGTAACGATATGGCAGTAGTATCATCAAAAGCTGGTAAAATTATAACTAAGGCTCCAGCTAAATCATTCTTTAGCACTAAGGAAACAGACGAATTTGACCCAACAGAGGGCTCAGGTATCAAAACAACTAGCACAGATACTAGTGGTGGCAGCAATAGTGGAGCCTATAGTTATGCATCTGCATTAGCTAAAATTAAAGCAGACCAAGACGCAGCAACAGCCGCAGTTCAAAGAGCAACTACTGGTGCACAAAATCAAGCAAATTATTTGACAGGTATGCTTAATCAAGGTATTCCAAAAAACGTTTTAGATTTAATTGGTCAATCAGAAACAACGGGTAAAGATTATATTACAAATCAATATAAAACTTTAACTGACCAATTAAGAGGTTCATATGTTCCTGAAACAAATGTTGGAACTGGATACCTTGGTGCACAAGGCAGAACTGGTGCAGCATATAATGCTTTACAAAACTACCTACAACAGAATCAACCAAGAGCTTTTCAACAAGCTCCACAAACTCCAGCAACATCGGTAAGCAATGACCTGGCTCAGTACATGGGTGGCCAAGGTGTGTCTACTGCACCTGTCGACCCAACGGTAAACGCACTCAATGCAGCAGCTGGTGGTGGCGCGCAAAACTACAATTCACTATTAGCAACACTAGGGCAGCTACAACAATCTAACCAAGAGTCAAGAATGGCTGAACAACAAATGGGTAGAAGCGGTGCTTTGTCTGGACTAGAGCAATTGTACCAGGGTCAAACTGGTGGATTGCAACAGCAACAATTGCAAGCATTAGCTGAATTGCAATCTAATATCTTTGGTCAAAGATTAACAGCTGAACAGCAAGCCGCAGCACGTAATCAAACTATTCAAGATGCATTAGCAACATTACTTGGTAGTGGTTATATTAATCCAGGACAAATTACTCCAACTACAATTACAGGTGCCGCACCTAATACTACCATAACTCAAACACAACCAACGGTTACAATTCCACCGGTTGCTAAGACTCCAGTACAACAATTGGCAGCCATACCAGTTAAGTCATCTAACACTGCATTAATTAAAAAGATTGAAGACTTTGTTACAGCAAATCCAAATGCAACCGCAGCACAAGTAAAGAAAAAGTTTGAAAAACTTGGCAAGAATATAAAGTAGGAACTATGGCTAATCAAATAGTACAAAGACTTATAGCAGCTGGTGCAAGTCCACAAAAAGCACAAGCTTTTGCACAACAGTATACAAAACAAGTTCAGAAAGCACAACCAGGACTTGGCAAACCAAAAGATATTCAAGACGCATTTGATGCAGAGATTGCAGCATTTGCCGCAGCTGCATATCCAGATACATTTAAACCACCAGCAATAACTGACCCAACCATCAGAGATTATGTAAAAGGTGCATATGGCGAAGAAGTATTGGATGACATTAATGCTAAATCGTTTTCATTTAAAGCTCCTGATATACAAAATTTAGTAAAAAAGAATCCAAATTTAGAAGATACACCAGATAGTGAATTAGGACTAGATGCTTATATTGTAAAACAATTATATTTTAAACAAATGCCTATTGGTGAATTAAAAGATATTCTTTCTAATCCCACAAGACAAACTGAACTTGGCATATCATCAGTAGACCCAAAAACAAAAGTAACAAAATTAATTACTGGTGCTTTATTGCCAGCTGATTATAATGCATTAGTTGAAAAATATGCAGCTCAAGATGCAGCACAACAAGAAGAAGAACAAAAACAATTAGAATCATTTTTAAATTCTGATAAATATTATAAAGTAGGATTAGTAACACCAAAAATTAAATATGGTCAGACACAAAATTTAGCAGAAGGTATTATTGATTTTAAAACTCATCCATCAGTTAAAAGAGTCATTGATTCTGATATAAAAAAACAAGAAGAAAAACTTATTAAAAGTAATTTACAAATTGATAAAACATATGGGCCACAAGGTCCTCAAAGTTCTGCAGCTGCAGGAATTAAAAATCCTGTAGGCAATGTTCAACAACTAACTGAAAAAGCTGTTTTTGATAGATTTGAAAAGTCAGGTGCAAAACCTTTCCTCGACGAAGTTAAAAGAAGAGAATCATTAAAGAAAACTACAACGCTAGGTAAATAATGGCTACCACACCTCCTGTAGATTCATCGCCTACTACTACTGTTTTTAAAATGCCACCACGTGGTGGAACTAATACACCTCCTGTAGATTCATCGCCTACTACTGTTTTTAAAATGCCACCACGTGGTGGAACTAATACACCTCCTGTAGATTCATCGCCTACTACTACTGTTTTTAAAATGCCACCACGTGGTGGTAGTACTAAAGCAGCAACTGGTTTTGGTCCACCATCTCCAACAACTGGTGAACTACCACCAATTAACATTCCAAGCGCTCCAGTTACGACATCATCTGGTTCTACTAGAGCACCATCACCAGACTTAATTCAAGCTCAACGTGATTTACAAACTGCGCAAATACAAAACATAAGAGCTGGTGTTCCAGGAACAACAACTGCAGACATTGTATCTGGAGATAAGAAACCTAATAAAGGTTTAGTTGTTCTTGGTAAAGTTATTGGCTTTGATGTTATCCCAGACCAAATTCCATTTTCTCGTTATCTTCCTTTCCGCGGTGACACAAATATTAATATTGGTAAAAAAGAATTTAAACCCATAGAAGCATTAGTCCTTGGACCAGCAACAAAGTTAGA